>SMTZ1_10002041_pt1 | contig 20419 bp, 17 predicted proteins | sample DeeMarSWOR136_30_FD_25667 | JGI IMG/M metagenome (IMG submission 25667) | reverse complement strand
ATTCCTTTACCACTATCAGCCTTCATCCACATTAACCTGGTGGCAAGGTCAGTAATGGTTCCATCCCTGTTGTCTATGAAGTTGTTGACACCATAATCTGGATTGCCCCGTACATAGCGGACAAATTGCCTCATGGGCTGTCCACCAGGTCCAGTGAGCCCATAGCCTTTGATACGTCCGTCTGCAAAGTTAACACCGAAGACTGCTGCACTGTCACCAAAAACAGAACCAACATATACCGTACTGGACCAATATTGAGCATCAATGAGGCGCTCACCTGCGCTTGAATCCCCGTATTCGAAATCAAAGTATTTCGTGTCGATAAAGGGTATGGGAGTGGAGATGTCGGGACCACTGGGATCAGTGCCACTGAAAAGTATTAGCGAGTACAGTTCCTTGATAGAAGGCAAGCGCCAGTCATCATAACCTCCGAGCTGGAAGGTTCTCGCATTTGCAGCAGCTTCAGTATAGGTGACTTTGCCTCCTGGAGTCTTCTGCCACATCAGTCCGGTATTCAGATCAGTGATAATGCCATCGCCGTTATCCTGATAGGCAGGCTGGACACCAGTGTACTGTGCATCCTGACCGTAAAATGGTTGACCCGGTTGGGGACAGGAGATTTCTCCACTATTGTTATAGCACCTGTTCTGACCAGTGCCCACTATGATGTAACTACTTTGGCTCTGGGCAAAGGGAAGCAGACAAAATGCTACCAATGCCACAGTTATTACCTTTTTCATGGGGTTGCCATTTTCTCAACGACATAAAAAGCTTTTCATTGTTTATAAAATCAAATCAAGAATAAATCTTTTAATGTTTTATGTTGTTTTGCATTATTCAAAATTTTTGCTATGTTCTAGAAAAAAGAAAAAGGAAATTTCTAAATTTGAAAAACTGTGAAAAAACCTTTTACCAGGTATATCTTGTTTTCCTGCCACAAAAATACTCTTTGGATATAGAAAGGTCCTACAAGGTATATCCTGGTTCATGTCACAAAGTCAAAGGGGTTGACCAAAAAGGTTATCCTTGAAAATGAGAGAACGAACCTATGAAAGCTATCAAGTATACACCAATTGGTGTTATCCACTCTCCTTTCACTGAGGTTAGTGGCATGCCCCTTCAGCCAGCAGGTGCTCAAGGGATTTCAGGAACAGTGGAAGTGGATCCTGAGTATTGTGAAGGGTTGAAAGATGTGGAAGGGTTCTCTCACATTATTCTGATTTACCATTTCCACAAAACAGAAGGATACACATTGCAGGTTGAACCTTTCATGGATGATATTGTCCACGGGGTATTTGCCACCAGAGCGCCAAAACGTCCCAACCCCATAGGAATATCTGTGGTGAACCTTACAAGAGTTGAAGGCTGCACCTTATACATCGAGAATGTGGATATTGCAGATGGGACACCTTTACTAGATATAAAACCGTACGTCCCCAAATTTGATGTCAAAAAAGTAGAAAAAACAGGGTGGTTGTCTGAGAGAGTACATAAAGTGTACAAAGCTAAAGCAGATGAGCGGTTCAAATGAATTAACACTGGAGTCAATACTTTCAGTAATTGGTTTTGAGTCTTTTACACATCAACGTACTGAACATCAACGTACTGAACACAAATGCATATAGGGGAAACCCTTTTCAAAACTCCGCCCAATACATCTCATGGAGTTCTACTCTGAACCCATTACAGTCGAATTCAAGAATGAACCTCTCTTGGAGAAAAAACCTGGCGTTCCACATACTTTCGTATGGAGGGGGAAAACGTATTTTATACTCTCAGTAGAAAAAGAATGGCATGATTATGAAATACGTGGAAAAGAAGAAAAATTCTACAGCCAAAGAAGAGGAAATGCTCCAGAAATGAAATCCAGCAAGAGAGGCTCATGGGGAATTGGTAGAGATTACTACCAGGTTAAAACAGCCTCAGGAGAAGTCTTTGTCATCTACTATGACCGTCAACCCACAAAATCTAAAAAAGGCCAATGGATGCTCCTTAAAAGAGTGAAATAATTACATTCTAACCTCTGCTGATTTTTTCCATAGAGCAGGTGGTGCTGTTTGAGCTGAGCGGAATAGGATTCCATTTTTCACACAAATTCCTCCAAAAGGTGGAAGTACTGTTTCTGAATCGATAAAACTCACACCAGATAAAAACTTTTGAATTGTATCATCCCACACAAGGTTGAACCTCACTCTGCAAGAAGGGACGCCTTCTGTAATGTATAAGCCTTCTCCTCCAGTAATAGATACCTTCGTTTTCAAAGGATTGAGAGAAAGTAACTCCATGTCCAACTCTGTAACTTCTATGTAATCAGTCAGATCATACTGTTCACATTCTCCATGTATGTGAAGATTTACTGATCTGGGAAATGGAAAATAACTCTTCCCATATCCAAGATAGCCGCACGATCTGTAATGATAGGGATACAGAAAGCTGTCCACGAACCCTACGACTGTATTGTTATCAATTAAGGGAGTCTTCCGTGTTTTTACACCTTCATCACTGAATGCAGTATGACCCACAGTCTGTAATTCAGGATCTTCGCACACAGTGAGTCCTGCTACGTCGAATATTGGGATTCCCACTAAATCAGGTTCAGCTTCACATATATCCCTTTCCAATGTGTGGACATACTCGTGGAAGATGTGTCCTACAACATTCCTACCCAATACAAAAGGCACCGAAGAGATATTCACCCTTTTTCTGGGCAGAGAATGCATCATCAGGATCTTTTCCAGGGTTTTAATATTGATATCAGCATACACGTATTCCTTTTCGTCCTGGATTCTCACGGTGAAAAAGGACATGCTCTGTCTTTTCAAGCACCCACTCTCAACGAGGCGTTCTTCTCTGTACACTGAAAGGAATGCATTCACATCATATTTACAGACTATGTGAAGAACCTCAGCTTCTGCAAGAAAGGATGCTTCTTCACAAATTTCGACAGGATCAGGTTCAAAAGTCACAGGATGCGAAAGAGTGAAGGTTTTGGTCTCCTCACACTCACAGACAGCGGTAACCTTCTTGTTGTCCCAGGATAGTTCTAAAATCCGCTCAGACACAGGTTCTCTCACTTCTTTTACTACCTGGCCACGGTGTATCAAAAAATGATCTGCCTTCAATGTATACGTTATTCTGAGCATGCAATCAACTTGTACTTCACCAAATCTGAAAATTCATCCAAGGGCAAATCTCTTCCAGTTTTGTCTTTAAACTTTTTTTTCATCTCTCCGAGCGTAAAAGGGGCATCAGAGATTAATTCATACATGATTCTGGCATCTCCTGTCAACTTTACAAAAGCATCAATAGGTTCGTGTCGTACACTCAGAAAGTCTCCCTGGAGAGTAGAAAGTGCAGGAACTTTGTAAAACCTAGTTTGGTCTGTAAATTCAGGTAATTCATCCAGAAAGAGAGAACTTTGAGGTGCTCCTTTTTCTAACCTTGTAAGGGTTGAATAGTTCTTATTTAGTTCAGCCTCTTTAAAAGGGCAGAGTGGGTCTTCTCCTAAGAAATTTCCTGTGTAGGCCACAGCATTGCACCTGCATCCTCCACATTTGAACCGGAACAAACAGTCCCCACATTTCCCTTGTACCTTCCTCTCGCGCCATTGAACCAATACAGGGTGGGTTTGCCAAACCTCTAGCAACCTTGTATTACAGACATTATCCAGTACATAACTGCTCAACTGGCAGGGCACAATATCTCCATTAGATCTCAAGCCAAAGTAATAAATCCCTGCACTGCACCCCACAAAGAGCTCGTTCTGGAACAACTCCTCATCTATAACACCCACCCAGTGCTCGTGGGTTACCACATATCGGTAGTTGAATCGCTTGTTCTGGAGGACTACCCAGGCTATCAGCGTGCGATACTGTTGAGGTGTCAAATTGTAGTGGTACTGGCCTCTCCCCACAGGTACGAATTGGGACACGTTAAAGACTGTCGCCTTCACCTTCAGAGCCAGATCTAAAACAGCATCAATCTGGTCAATATTATACCTGGTGGGAACAAACCCCATGGCAAACCGAATTCCATATTTTCTGAGCAGTTCAATACTGTTCAAAACTTTCTGGTAATGACCTTTCACACCCACCATAGTATCATGGACTTTTTCTGTTCCATGGACACTGATGTAGAACCCTATCCGCGTATCAGGCATGTCATCATTGAGAGACTTGACCAGGTTAATCATGGGTTCGTAATCGTAGAGTACCATACTATCAATAGTAGTATTCGGAGTATTTTTACCCATTGATTCTGTTATTTTCTGAAGAACTTCTCCCAAATAAGGACTTAATAAAGGCTCCCCCCCTCCAATACCCAAATGGAGGGGCTGCAATTCTGCAATATTGTCAACTATCGAATCGACAAGCTCTGGTGTTTCTGCAGGATCTCTTTTCCCTGAAGCACTGTAGCAGAATACGCACTTCAAATTACAGGCTGTGGTAATGTCCCACGATAAGTGGTAGGGCCGTTCAGGTATTGGTATTTTCATGAGTCTGCCTCCGAATTTTTAAAGCTGTACTCAGCAATACTAGAGAAATCAAGCTGAATACACCTGCTATTATAAAGGTGGCCTTCAAGTCGATGATCTGGATCATTGCACCCCACACCAGAGGGCCTATCACCCAGAAGACACCCCGTATCATGTTTAAAAATGACAAGCTCGTTGCTCTCTCTTCTGTAATAATTTCATTTTCCAAAATAGTAATTCCTGTACCTCGAAAGTAGGTGCTGGCAATGACACCAACCAATAAAATGACAAACACGAAAACTACAGAAGCAAACGGCATCAAAAAGTAACACGCTGTCATGACAATAGTTGGATAGATGATCAATTTCCGATAATCTGTCTCTTTCATCTTGGAGATGTAGAACCCAGCAATAGCAGCAGCTGCAGATACGACAGCAAAGGCTGCAGCAGTCCCTGCAATGCTCACATTAAATTCTTTTACAATGTACGTGACCCACCATGCAGTATTGATCCAGATAGCTAATGTCATGAAAAATGTCTGCAGCACAGTTAGCTGCAGCACCCTGTTGGCTAAAAACTGCTTTATTCCTACCTTGGCAATTTCCAGCCACTGTCTTTCTCGACCACCATAGTTTTCTGGAAAGCTCAGCACAAAAACCCCATTGACCATAACGATGACACCTGTTATAGCTATGGGAATTCTCACACTGTCAAAAAAGTATCCCAGAGAAATTGCAGCCACACCTCCTGCCACTGTTAATGGTATAGAAACGAGGTACAGCAGCCCATAAGCTTTTCTCATACCCTCTTTCCCCTCATTGTCGTAGAGCCATGCTTCAGAAGCGCCACTGACAAAAGCGTAAGAAGAACCCATCAAAAAAGCTGTCAACAATGCATACACAAAAGAAGTGACAGTGCTCAACCAAAACATGCCTACCCCGTACAGGAACAATGAAATAGCCCAGGATAGTCGTCTGCCAAACTTGTCTGCAAAGATACCGCTGATATACTCCAGCGATATCATCATTAAAGACGCACAGGATACAAATAATCCGAACTTAAAAGGCGTTAATCCCAATCCTCTGTCAGTGGTCATGAACTGCAAGTAGAAAGGGTCTAATACTTTGTATGCAAAATACTCTACCACAGCTACAGCCACTGCAAACCGTAGTATATTTCGAGAGTACTGAACATTAATTTCTATCACCTACTTTCACTTTCATTTCTTCTTCTTTCACTCCCTGGGTGAGGGGACACCACGGATCGTGTGCCATCCAGTCCCCTGTGAGGTAAAATGTTCTAGCTCTGCATCCACCGCAAAACCAAAGGTGACTACAAGATTTACACGGTTCCTCTAACGAGGAAAGGTTGCGAAAGTTTTCTAAAATTGGATGAAAAAATATGTTGGTCAAAGAGTCAGTGAACACATTTCCCAAAACCAAATCTCTGCTGTAAAGACATGGTAACACTGATCCATCAGTCTTTATGGTGAGGTTACTCCTCCCCCACGGACAAGCTGTATTCAAGTCAGTGTAAGGAGAAACAGGGTCAGTCAAAGAGTAGTACGGAACATTGTAATAGACCCCAAACCCATACTTGAAATACTTAAGGTCCAAGCGTTTTACCTTCTCCATGATTTCAACATGGTCTCTGTAACTTATGGCAATTTCTGATTCTGGAAGCCTCCCTGTATACACTGGAGGATTAACCCACGCATAATTGAGTCCTTTCTCAAAACACAGGTCGATATACGGTTCGATCTCGTTCATGTTGTACGTTGTTAATGTTAATGTAGCTCCCACGAACATATCAGTCTGCTTTAAGACTTCAATAGCTTTCATGACCTTTTCAAAGGTTCCACGACCTCGTATGAGATCGTTGGTTTCCGCAGTCGCACCATCGAGAGAGATCATGACTTCTGCTACATTGAGCTGTTCCAGTTCTCTTGCCACCTTTTCTGTGATGAGTGTACTATTGGTCACAAGAGCTATGCCTTTGACATTGTATTCTGGTGAACCTTCTATCATTTTCTTGTAATCACTGTTCATCAAGGGTTCCCCACCAGTCATGGTGAGCCAGGTTCCATCAACATGCAAGTTACTTGTGAGTTCTGTAGTTTTCTGCATAATCAGTTCAAACTGATCAAAAGTGAGGGTTAACCTCTCCTGTTTGGGAGCAGACATGTAACAGGTCTTGCAATGCAGATTACAATCAGTAGTAATCTCAATATCAAAATTGAAAAGAGAGTAATCCTTGAAGATATTCTCTCTCTTCACAGCACGGTCTACTCTCTTCCTGAACGTCTCATCCATTTTGTACAGGGGAGACCTCAACAGATGATCCAAAATGGGCATTTAAACTTCCCACGAAAGAGTCATTTTCTCTTCGAGCATCTGCTCTACTAACTCAGAACTGATTTCTGGCGACGCTTTGTCAGTAAGTGACAGCGGCAGCGCCAGTGCTGATTTGTGAATACACCAGTGGATCTGGTATATCCCTTTACAGACCTCTACAGGTATATTACCACCTCCTCTAGGTTATAATAATATATTGCAGTCCAAGTATTTAAACTTTTCTATTTCTGTCAATTTATAATACTTAAAATATGTGACCTAAACTCATAATCCAAAAAATTGACCTCCAGGGCTCTCATCCAACACTTTTCTCAGAAATTTCCCTGTATGAGTATTTGTTTGAGCCACAACGTCAGGAGATCCTTCTGCCACGATGTATCCCCCTTTATCTCCGCCTTCGGGGCCTAAATCGACAATGTAGTCTGCTGTTTTTATGACATCCAGGTTGTGTTCCACCACCAGTACAGTGTTTCCTTTTTCCACCAGTGTTCTCAGAACTTTTAACAGCTTTAAAATGTCATCAAAGTGGAGACCAGTGGTAGGCTCATCCAGTATGTACAGGGTATTACCAGTACCTTTTTTGGAGAGTTCTTTAGACAATTTCACTCGCTGTGCTTCTCCTCCTGATAAGGTGGTGGCAGGCTGTCCGAGTTTGATGTATCCCATACCCACATGGTACAGTGTTTGAAGCTTCCTCTTAACAACTGGTATATTCTCAAAGAATGCTACAGCTTCCTCGACAGTCATATCCAGCACATCTGCAATAGTCTTTTTCTTGAATGAAACGCTTAACGTGTCCTGGTTGAACCGTTTCCCCTTACACACTTCACAGGGTACATACACATCAGGGAGAAAGTGCATCTCTATTTTCACAAATCCATGGCCCTGACACGCTTCGCACCGTCCACCTTTTACATTGAAGGAGAATCGTCCAGGTTTAAACCCCCTTCTTCTGGATTCAGGGAGCTGGGAAAATAATTCTCTTATAGAGGTAAAAACACCAGTATAGGTAGCAGGATTCGAACGAGGTGTCACTCCTATGGGAGATTGATCAATCATGATGACTTTATCAATTTTATCTAGTCCTTCAATACCTGAGTAGGCTCCTGGGTTCTCTGTAGAATTAAAAAAGTGCTGTGCTAACACTTTATACAGCGTCTCATCCACTAATGAGGATTTACCAGATCCTGAAACCCCAGTAATACAGACAAATACACCTAAAGGTATTTTCACATCAATACTCTTCAGATTGTTATGGGAAACTCCTTTCAAAATTAAGTATCCTGTCGGGTGCAGTCTCTTTTCAGGAACAGGTATGAAAAGGTCCCGATTCAAATACTTCCCTGTTAATGAATTAGAATTTTTGCAAATATCTTTTATCGTCCCCTGGGCTACAATGTATCCACCATGTACTCCTGGTCCAGGCCCCATGTCAATAATATGGTCAGCAGCCCGAATAGTAGCTTCATCGTGTTCAATGACAATGACTGTATTACCCAGGTCTCGTAACTGGTGTAATGTGGTGAGAAGTTTTGCATTATCTTTTTGGTGTAATCCAATAGAGGGTTCATCTAAAATGTATAAAACACCCATCAATGAAGAACCGATCTGGGTAGCCAGCCTGATTCTTTGAGCTTCCCCACCAGACAAGGTTGAAGCTTTCCTGTTCAATGTTATGTAATCCAACCCTACTGAAATCATGAATCTGAGTCGATTTTTAATTTCCTTTAAAATTTGTTCTGCAATTACTCGTTTCTTTTTTGTCAGTTCTACATTTTCAAAAAAGTGACATGCTTCTTTTACTGACATTTCAGTTACAGTTGCTATGGATTTTTCGTGAATAGTCACTGCTAACCATTTTGGTTTTAACCGGTCCCCATGACAGGCAGGGCACTCAACAACTCTCATGAATTTTGCAATTTCAGATCGTATAGGCTGTGACGTAGTCTGGTGGTAACGCCTTTCGAGATTGGGAATGACTCCTTCAAATTGTCCTGTGTACTCTATGTGATATTTCTCTCCTTCAAATGTAAAGGGGATGTGATCTTGACTTCCGTACAGGATAACATGTAACTGCTCCTGTGATAAGGTTTCCAGCGGTTCTTCCAGAGAGATATTATAGTAGTCCAAAACCTGTTTTATTCGTGATAAAGAGTATGTGGCTGGGTTGCGTGAACTCCACGGTCTGATCCTGGGGTTGATTGCACCCTGGAGTATGGATTTTTTCTTATCAATGATTAGATCAGGATCAAGTCTCCTCTTCTCCCCCAATCCATTACATTCTGGACACGCTCCGTACGGTGAATTGAACGAGAACATTCTGGGCTCTAACTCTTCAAAAGAGATTCCACAGTCAGGGCAGGAGAAATGTTCTGAATACACCCGATCTTGTTTACCAGAGATCATTACCAGCCCTTCACTGAGGGTTAGAGCCATTTCAATGGAGTCGGATAGCCTTTCTTTAGAGCTTTTTACAACTGTTACTGTGTCTACCACTACTTCTATATTGTGTCGTTTTTCCCTTTCAAGTTCAATGTTTTCCTGGTCCAAGAATCTTATCCTACCATCAATTCGTACTTTGGTGAACCCCTGGGCCAGCAGATTTTCTAATTCTTTTTTGTGGACACCTTTTCTTCCTTTGATAATGGGAGCCAAAATTAATTCTCCTCCTTCAACCGTTAAGATCTGATCTGTAATTTCCTGGGAAGTCTGCTTTCTGATTTCTCTTCCGCATTGAGGACAGTGTGGCACACCAATTCTGGCAAATAACAATCGAAGGTAGTCATAAATTTCAGTGATAGTCCCTACAGTAGATCGCGGATTTTTGGATACTCCTTTGTGTTCAATAGCAATAGCAGGTGATAACCCTTCTACATATTCTACGTCTGGTTTTTCCATTTTTTCGAAGTATTGTCGAGCATACGTGGATAGAGATTCCACATATCTTCGCTGTCCTTCAGCATAGATAGTATCAAATGCTAGAGAGGACTTACCAGATCCGGAAACCCCTGTGATCACTACCAGGTTATTCCTGGGAATTTTTACATCAATGTTCTTCAGATTGTGCTGTGATGCACCTTTGACAAAGATTGTATTGGTTGCCATGTAATACCACTCAAACAATTAAGAATTGAAGATTTAAATTTGTATCCCTGACAGAATTAACCTATGAAAGTAACATTTTAAAATCTATGAGCTGAAAGAGCAATTTATCATCCCTTTGTTCCATGAAAAACTTCAGAACCGATACCTGTTGCTGTAACCCGCATAAATGTGGGTGTGCTGTCTTCTAAGGTTACACTCATGAAATCACCGCAATGCCTTAATACCATGGAACTGCTACTGTATGTCTGGACTCTTCAGTCTGGCTGGCAGCATCTCCTGTCTCATCTTTTCTTCAGGCTATACCAACCTCTTCATACCTCTTTTTTGCATTCATTCTTCTCTAGTGAGTGCAGAGGGTCTGCAACTACTAGACGAAGGAGGTGAAATCCACGGAAGTAGTAATATGGGAGGCTAACTGCAGACCCTCTGCTTGTGATCTTCTTTTGCTCACCCTGGTACATCTGCATTGTCTTCTATTCTTGGAAATCTTTTTTTGTGTTCACAGTCAGGATCATCCATTTTGTCTTTGTGTGGATGTGAATCTGGTTCAGTCTCACTCATACTTTCTCCACTCCAACCTATTTCTGTATCAGAACCAGAGGAAACCAGAGGCGAAGATGTGAAAGTTAAATCATTCTTCTCATCTGCACCCTCTGGTAATAAGGAACCGGGCCCAAGACAGATGATTATGCCGCTAGAATCGTGTTTACATCCAGTTCTTCTGGATGGGTGAAAGATCGAAAGATGTGAAAACCTTTCAATCTCCTCAGCACTTACCTCTCCCATGAGGAAGAGTTTTTTTATAATTTTGCATAAGTTTTTTTTCATTTTTCTTCGAAAAGGAAATAAATGTAGTTATTCTAAATAATAAATGTAGTTATTCTAAATATATTCCTATATTTGTTCATTTTTCCTGTGTTAAAGTCAAAATAGTTCATTTAATAGATGGTTGGGATTCTCCTAGTGGGAACCTCTTCTATCGCTGAAGAATCCACAGAAAACGTCTTTCAGAAAACTGTAAATCTCTCAGATGGCAACCCCCTTGCAGGTCCAGGTGGTCACGATACCACACCTGATGGTGGTAATGATGGATCTGGCGGTGGAAGCGGAGGTCTTCCAAGCTAGAGCTCTTTTGCCCAATGATAAGCGACAATAGCCTGTTCTTCACTCTGGATTATACCTCTTTTTAGAAGCTTCCTCGTGAGGAGGGGAATGCGCAGTTGACCGACATTAGCAATATCTAGACCACCACGTCTAGGGAGTTGTTTCTCATGCTTCCCGTAAGTATGGATAAACAACTTATTTGAAACCTTGAAAAAGAAAGGAGTAGAGGGTAATTGGGAAAATAAGTCAATCAAGAAATCCTCGTAATCAGTTTCGAACATGAAAAGATAAGGATCATACGCTGAAATCCCTCCAAAAACATAGCTCATCATGACAGTACAGCGTTCATAGATTTTATCTAAGAATTCATATATCTTCTGACCAGAAATAAGGTTTTTCTTCATTATTGGAGTAAGTTTTCCTCTCAAATCGTACTTGAACTCTCTGAATAATATTTCATCTTCTGAATCCCATTCTATAGTTTTATCCCAGTGGTTTTCTAGGGTACCTGTAGGTTCATATTCTTTTGGGTCGAAATTTTCGATTTTTTCAACCATGATGTCCATAGATTTCTCCCAAGAACGATACATGGTAAAGGGTACATAATAATCTGAACGAGGCCCTTTAGCTATGACTTCACCTTCAACATCTAATTCTGTGTTTGAGATAATCCACGTGTTGGCAAACCCAAGCATTCGTGCATGGTAGACTACATTCATGTTCTTACTGTACTGTAAGTATGGTTCAAAAGGATTCTTACAGTTAACAAAGTAAACATACTCTGTAGTATTTTTAAAAGACTTTTTTCGGACCTGAGGGCCTACTATTATACCAAGCTGGAAAGCTTTCTCAACAGCATTAGTAGCAGTGCGGGGAGCGATTTGTAATGTTGAAGCAATATCTTTTATGTAGATTCGAGGCTCTTTGTATAAAGATTCATAAATAGTATAGTACCGTCTCTTCCGGCATTCATCATCTTTCGGCGGTTGTCCCATCTGTTTCACCTCCGGCTATTTTTCATATTACTGTCATACTTAAAAAGCTTTCTCTGCCGATGTGAGTTAGGTTCGCATCTGTTGGGAATAGACTACTCTATTACAGATTTTAAGGCTGCCAAATAGACTGCAAAGCAAGATTCGGGGAGGAGATTCTAGATTCAGTATCTAAATTCCTCTGAAAAACTTTCATAACCTACAAAGAAATCGATATCTTATTGACAATAAAAGAGAAAATAAATACATAGATTTTATATAAGCCAAGGTACTGCAAATTGCTCAGTTGAAAGGTGTTCTGGGGGTTGAGAACTGCTGAGCGTTGATAATGATGGTTGTAGAAAATGTGGAACACAAAAAGGGAGGTGTAACCCATGATATGTGTGGGCAAGAAGGTTGAGCCTGCTGCAGCCCAAGATGCATATACTGGACGCATGCCCTGGATTGATCCTGCGGGAGTGTGTGTGATAGCAGTTGCATGGGGTTTCTCTTATCTTCCCTCCTTTTCTTTTTTTGATGTACGTAATGTCTTGAAGCATTGATAAAATTTTTGAAGAAATTCAAGGTTACTCTTTGCATTTACTATGAAATGAGGCAACCCAGAAATCCAGATCTGAATTCTGATTCTACCATCCAGATTAAGAGAATTCGAGAATGACCTTTGATTCAAAGTTTTGCAGTATATCTGCTTCTGTAAAGAAGAACTGTTTGTATTGTTTCTTACTGTAAAGAGCTGTCATGTCTGCGTAGTGAGGAGAATTGATGTCCTCGCTCTGGCCGAATGGCCGCAAACTCCATGCTTTAACAGGGGTTCCCAGCTCCACTAAGAGCAGATAAGAAGATCCGTGATCACAGTATTCTCTTTCGCCCTGCATTTCTCCTCCTGTCATGAAAAGAGTGTGTAAAGAGCTGCTTCCCGATAAGGGGTAGGTATCTCCTCTTTTTATTACATGGATGTCGCCCCACAGAACATCAAAGCGACCGTAGGTTTTTGTGAGGAAATCTACTGCTTCTTTCAAACTATCAGGGCTATCTTTCATTTTATACCACGTTAAAAATAAAAGTGGTTCTCTATTTTCCTTTTCCACTGTGAGATCCCATCCCTTTAAAAGGGTGAGCGCTTCTTTCGTTGTATCATCGAGTGAAGATTCATCCATTTCAACCAAAGGTTGTATATTCTCTTCTGCAAACAACGAATAAGTATCCAAAGAAAAAGACATCATGTCCTCAACAGTGAACAGGTCCTCCTGGGACAACAAGTGGGTAGCCCTTTCTCCCCTTTCTCCCATAGGGTTATCTGGAACTAAATAGTGAGGATACACCTTTTGTATGCCACTGTCCCTGTTTATGAACCAGGGTGCTACATTACAATTCTGAAAGAACCCTTCTTCCGGATTGACAGCTTGTGGAAGTTCTTCAAAAGGGTACACTCCCTTCCATTCAGTGTCAGATATCCATCCGGGGACAGGACGGGTCCAGTCGTATTCTTCACTTCTGATGCCAACTCTGGTATTGTACACATAGTATATATTCCCCGAAACATCTCCATACACGATGTTCCACCGGACAAACTGCTGCATAGATAAAGCGTTTTTGAATTCTTCAAGGTTGGAAGCTCTGTTCATCAACAGTGTCTGTTCTATCATACTGGCCTGGTCTTGTGTACTTAGCTTTGCTGAATAAGCTACCTGGCGTTCTTCATCAAATGCGATTACAGGTCCGTGGTGTGTATAGTAGAAAGTGACCTCTTTTTTTCCTTTAGTAGTTTCTATTTTCACCTTTTTTTCTTCAATTTCTTTCCATTGGTTATTATACAGGTAATAATAGTTGTTCCCTTCGATTTTTATTTTTTCCTCGTATACATCTACAGTATCTGGACTATTTGCAGTCATTGCCCAGGCTACTTTTTCGTTGAATCCCATGATTACAGCAGGCAGTCCAAAGAGTGTTGCTCCTGCCACGTTAATAGTCTCCCCTTTTATGTGGATTTCGTACCACTGGTTTAAATCTCCCCAGGGCAAATGAGGATCTGCCTGGAGCATCACATTGCCGGAAGCAGTTTTTTTACCAGATACTACCCACTCATTAGACATGTCCTCATGAATACCCAACTCCAAAATTGATTTTCCCTTTATGTGACGAAGTTCATTCTTTTTGAGGTAACCTATAGGCCGGGATAACATAACATATTTAGAGAGAGCCACCACTTCTTCAGGTTCAACCTCCTGTATCCATGCAGGAAGAGACCTTCTCTTCTCTTTGATGTATGTATTTATTCCCTTACAAAAAGCTTCAATAGCTCTTTGAGTATCAAAAGATAGATTATCATACTTTTTTTGTGCAACTTCAGGTATGCCAAGCATCGTAACAATAACATCAGATTCGTAAGCAGGTTCATCTATTGATGCGAGCCTTCCTGTAGCTTGTGCAAAGTTTTTCATCATCTGCTCCAGATGGTCCTGGGTCTGGGCGTAGCCTGCTCCAAAGAAAGCACCCTCATCAGATTCTGCAACAATGTGGGGAACTCCGTAGATATCTCTGTAGATTGTCACTTTCTCTTGGGGAAGTGAGGCAGTACACCCTCCTACACAGAATAAAACGAGTATGAATACAAGTGCTTTCTTCATGGGCACACCTACTTGTGCTGTAATAAATAGATTATGAAACTATGTCGTGTGAAAAAGGTACATGTAAATGGTAGATTCAGGCGAATCTGTTCCACCTATTGGTTCATTGAACATGAAATCTTACTCTGAAACTTTCCAGGATTTAGTTTTTTTCAAAGAAAAAATGATAGTTTGAACTAAGGAGAAATGCATACTTTGATGAAAAAGTTTTACTTATCGTAACCGAAAGCTATAAAAACAATGAGGTAAATAGAGAATTCCTTTCTAAACACGGAATGCGTGCGATTTCCTTCAAGGAAGAACTACCTTCCTTTGAAGAGAAGTATGACACACTTTGATAGGGATGGAGGAATTAACATGAATGGCAAAGGAGGAGATGGGTTCAATGAAATCTGTCTCCGGAAATGAAATAGTAAAGAAACTGACAAGAATTGGGTTTGTTTTCGTAAAGCAGAGAGGAAGCCATGTTAAATTGAAAAAATTTGCATCTGAGAGCACAAGAATTGTCATTGTTCCCCTCCACAAAGATCTCCCACAAGGGACTTTACACAGTATTTCACGTCAAGCAGGTCTTACGTATAAAGAATTCCAAGAACTTTTTGAAAAAAATTAAAGATTTATTTCCAGGTTTTTCACCTGGATTTCTCTCACAAGAATTGATTTTAAATCTTCACCTTCCAAGTAGAGTTCGACAGCTTCCTTTAGATTTTTCATAGCTTCTTCTTCAGTTTTTCCCTCTGAAGCCACATCCAATTCAGGACACAAAGCTACAACCCAGTCTTTTTCCTTTGAAATAATAGCATGATATCTCATTATAGAAATCTACTTTTGTTCCTTTAAAAGCATTTCCATTATTAAATATATCTTGCGAGTATCCATATACAGGTCCAGAGTCTTCTCAAATTGTATATCCTGGAGGATTTTATCTGCTTCATCCATGAGGATTTCTGCTTTAGATAAGTTTTCTAACTTTTTCTGGTGGTACAGCATTTTGAATCTGACTAAATAAAGCAATCTGTTGATTTTCTCTATTTCATCAGGTTCCTCCGCATTTTTTCGAGCTTTAATGGGAAATTTTTCTGCTTTGTCATATTTTTCATCCTTAATATATTTTTGGGCCTTCGCCATGTATATTCCACTCACCAAAGATTGAACCACAGTACAGAACATGAAAAAACCCTTTCAACCCTTGAAATAACAGAATCCTACGTAACAATGAGACAGCTTACGCAGGATGAAGTAATCCAAAAATTTGGTGAAGAGAACAGGAAGAAATCTAATAGATTTGCGTATCATCCTTCAGTCTTGTCCCACAATGAGGACAAGCAGCCCACTCTTTTCGAATTTCATTTTTGCATAGGGGACAGGTTAATCCTTTGGAAATTTTGGATTCTGTTTTTTCTTCTTTCTTTTCTCGTGTTTCAGTAAGTTTATCTCTATATTTAATTGAAAACAAAGGGTTTCCATCTTTTATTCGAAGTGAAAGTTGTGCCAGTACCTCATGTGATTCAGCTGGAGAGCCATCATGTGTGCCACTGTAATCGTCCCATCTTTCATTATGAACCACATATCTCCCTTTAATAGCTGTACTAGCTTCTTTGGCTTCCGATTTCAAAGTAATCTTGACCAACCCTTCAATGCTTGACTTTGGAAGAAGTAGACATTCAGTCATAAATTCAGTAGCATAAGAAGTATCTTCATACAGATCCTTTATGACATAAACAGCACTCTCGCCTTCTCCCTCTTTTCTATGATGTATCCAACCTAAATATTGAGCTTCTACACTAGGTTCCCCTGCTCCTTCGATCTCAAAACGAGGATGTCCAGTTCTGCTATGTAGTTGTTTTAAAATTGTGAAAACCTGTTTGTTCTTTCTTCTTGTTTCCTTGCCAGTAGATTCATACATGAGACAATTTGGATCACATAAATCCTTAAATGCCATTCGAAGTTCCCTGCGTTTGTAATAATCACAGAATGCTAACCAAACAGTCTCCCCAGTATCAGGGTAGGTAACAGATATGAGATCATAATGCTCACAATCTTTCTTCAACATAGTAACCCTCCTTTAAATAATGGCTGATTCTATTTCATTGGTTATCACCCATAGTGGTAGTATAAAAACCTTTCTTTGTTTTGAAATATCCTTTCGAGCTTCCACTCATTCATAAACAGAACCTCAAATTCGAACCATGTAACCCCATGATATGAACACAAAATAACGACAGCTCTATTTGCTCATCTGCACTTTTTTCAAGGTTACAACCCCACAATTTCTGAGACCCCAAAACAGGCTTGGCTTGAATTATCCACCGAATTTTGAGAAAAAATCATTCTAAAAAGAGAAAAAGTTGATTAGTGCCCTGCTCAGTATCTAAGTCTCTCAGCTTGATCAAAAGCTCTATACTCCAACTTGTTGACTATTGACTATTGACTATTGACATCACCTTTATAACCCCTCCATCCAAGTACAGTCCGCATGATGACAGAACCCTGCTGAGATTACCGATGATGACGATCTTGAGTGCTGATCAAAAAAGGATAGAAAGAGATAACCTTAAATATTTCGACCGACAAAACCAACTATGAGAAAAGTACCAACTGGTATTGTCGGCCTGGACAGAATGTTCGGCGGTGGATTTCCAGAAAACAGCACCATCATTGTAGCAGGAGGACCAGGTTCGGGAAAAACTATTTTATCCATCCAATTCCTCATGCGAGGCATCCTTGATGGTGAGAGCTGCATCTTTCTCTCACTCGGCGAAAGCCAGGACCGCGTCCAGAGGAATGTGGAAACATTCGGATGGGATTTGAACCAGATAACCTTTATAAATCCACTCAAGCACACAGCAAAGCGAGACGCAGGCACTAGCTTGGACTCAGTTTTGGGTGGTCCCTCCCAAAAGAAAGAAGTGGTGACTGAAGCTGATGTCATCATCAACTTGCCCAGTGTAACCCGATTGATTAATTCCCATCTGAAGGGTAACAGCAAGAGAATTGTCATAGACTCTTTGAGTACTCTCAAAATGTTCTATGGAGATGAAGTCAAAAAGAGAAGAATGCTTTTCCGATTGATGGAATTCCTCATTGATTCTGGATGCACGTGTATACTCACCTCAGAAACCACAGAAGATACCCCCAGTCTGGAAAACTACGTCAGTGATGGAGTGTTAAAGCTACACACATTTATTGAAAACGGCAGAAAGAGAAGAGCTATTGAAATACAGAAAATGCGAGGAACAGGGTTTGACGAGGACATGAGACCTTTAAAGATCACCAGTTCAGGCATTGAAGTGTACAACGAAGAACTCTTTACTGAATAAGTAAATACGCACCCAAATGATTCCTACAATAGATTTGAGTACAGCTCTCCACATACTTACTGCTCCAGAGGATTACTTTTTCCATTGGGCCCTCTCTGTCAAAAAAGCACTTTCTCCCTACATTACCTATTCTAAGAACGTTTTCATTCCTTTAACTCATGTGTGTAGAAATGCGTGTGGTTACTGCATTTTTAGAAAAGAACCTAACCCAGGCAATAATATTCTGAAAAAAGAAGAGGTTTTACACCTTTTGAAAAGAGCAGAATCAGAAAAATGTACTGAAGCCCTCTTTACGTTTGGTGAAAAACCTGAAGTATACCCTCAAGTAAGACAAGAATTGAAAAAAATGGGTTACACCTCTCTTGTTGAGTACTTGAGAGACCTCTGTGAGTATACAGTTGAAAAGACTGGATTGTTCCCTCACAGTAACCCTGGTATTCTAACTGAAGAAGAACTTTCCGAATTAAAACCGGTCAATGCATCTGTAGGGTTGATGCTGGAAACTGCTTCTTACAGGCTCCTAAAAACGAAAGCACACCAGTACAGTCCAGGTAAAACCCCTGCATTGAGGCTGAAAACTATAGAGTCTGCAGGCAACCTTAAAATACCTTTTACTACAGGAATCCTGGTGGGAATTGGAGAAACTGACCTGGAAATATGCCAATCGTTGCTGGCCATAAAGGAAATACACGAAAAATATGGTCACATCCAGGAAATAATAATCCAGAATTTTCAACCCAAACCACAAACACCCATGGAAAACTTCAAGCCTGTGCCGCTCTCAAAATTGGTGAACATTGTCGTACTGGCCAGGTTGCTGTTTCCATCCATTTCTATACAAGTGCCTCCCAATTTGAACAGGGAAAATCTCACACCCTTACTACAGGCTGGAGCTGACGACCTGGGCGGTATATCACCTGTAACACCTGATTATGTCAACCCAGAACATGCGTGGCCAAATCTAGATTCGCTCACGTATGAAAAGAGAGAAAGGCTCCCTGTGTACCCAAAGTACATTAATAGAGAATACTTGAGTGATAAAGTATACGAGAAAGCAGTTTCTGTCACTGATGAAGAAGGCTACGTGGTGGTCACATGAAGGTAGATATTGACCCTGTTATAGAACAGATTTTAGAAAGAGCACTCTCTGGAAGAGAGATTAAAAAGAAAGAAGCTTACCAGCTCATGGAGTGTACAGGAAATGAATTTCATGCACTCTGTTATACTGCAGATTTTTTGAGGAGAAAAACAATTGGAGATAGAGTAACATTTGTGGTGAACAGAAACATTAATTTTACCAATATCTGCGAAGGGAGCTGCACATTCTGCAATTTCAGAGATGATGATGGCTTTTTGTTAGGAATTGAAGAAATTGTTTCCAGGGCCAAAATTCCTGGAATAACGGAAGTGTGCATCCAGGGGGGGTTGCACCCGGATATTACCTTAGATTACTACACTGATATTTTAAAAAGAATCAAAGAGGAGAGACCTAAAATTCACATTCATGCGTTCTCACCTGCTGAAGTCAACCACATGAAAGAAAAATCTGGACTATCTGTAAAAGAGGTTCTTACAATCTTGAAAGAGGCAGGGTTAGGTTCAATGCCGGGAACGGCTGCTGAAATTTTAAACGATTCTGTCAGGGAGAGAATATGTCCTCAGAAGATTAAGACAGACCAGTGGGTTGCTATCATAAAAACTGCCCATTCCTTGAACATTCCTACCACTGCTACCATTATGTATGGGCATGTAGACTCGTACACTGATAGGGTGGACCACCTCTTTTTGATGAAAGAGATACAGAAGGAAACAGGAGGATTCACAGAATTTGTACCATTAACTTTTATGCACCAGAATGAGTTGGGGGTTGCTGAAAATTTGAGAGGAGCCACAGGATTCGAAGATACTAAATTGTATTGTATATCCAGGATTGTTCTCAATGAATGGATACCTAATCTACAGGTTTCCTGGGTTAAACTGGGAAGGAAGTTTGCACATGTCATGTTGTTATGTGGGGCAAATGATATTGGAGGAACCTTGTATGAAGAGAATATTTCTAAAGCTTCCGGGTCTGTCCACGGGGAGGTTATGCACCCGGAAGAATTTGTAGAGCTGATAAAAGACATAGGGAGGGCACCTGCCGAGAGAGATACTCTGTACAACGTGATTAAAGAGTATTCTGCATAGTTACAAAGATTATCTCATTGGGTGGTAGAATTACGTGTTTTCATGGATGTATACTCTAATAGTTTCGTTCTCATCCTGTATACAAAGGCTTTTATAGCAGCCAACCTAAAATGAACGATGAGTGAGGAGGAGTGGCTCTTCTGGGCCATTATCATAGGTGGCGGCATACTGGCTGGAGCAGTTGTCATCATTGATCTTTTCTCATTACAGAAATTCTGGGCCAGACTAATCCGTTCAAGAACCCCTCCTACGCCTG
>SMTZ1_10002452_pt1 | contig 20421 bp, 15 predicted proteins | sample DeeMarSWOR136_30_FD_25667 | JGI IMG/M metagenome (IMG submission 25667) | reverse complement strand
TATGGCCGTAATCCAAGTGCAAATTGGTTAGCCATTTGGCTTTGCATCGATTCGGGGCCTGTGCTAAATAGTACAGGCCCCGATTGTTTTTAGCCGTAAAGTTTTGCGTGGAACTATTAACATTAGGGAAAATATAGTGATAAAGTAAAACAAGGCACTCTTAGGCAGCAACGATTTTAGTTGTCTTTACTAACATGCCCTGAGCAAAGTCGAATGAGAAGAATCTGGTCAGCGAATATAATAAAACCAAAATGTGCCGTACCGAAGCTCCCACCATTGACGCGCCTTATAATTCTTCGGCTATATCTCCTAAAGCAGTCAAGCCAATTGCATCCACAATATCCGCTTCTTATCCTCACTTATCCCCGCATATCGTGGCCTGTGCCCGGTAGGCGGGTAGTGGAATGCCAGCCTGTTTTCTTCGAATTCAGGATCTATGTTTAAAAAATGGTCTTTCGAACAGTTTACCCAATTAACAAAGATGTCCTTCAAAAGCTCAGAAAGCCTTTAACGTAAAGATGGCCGATATCACCAAGTGCAATCAAAAAATAAATATGACTGTTTGGACAGCGCGGACTTTATTACAAAGTACAGTTGATCGGAAAAACGCACATCTTTGTATGGTATGGTATGGTATATAAAAAATGATTTGTTTATCTAATAAAGCCCTAATCCTGCACGCCACTTTGTGAATCATCGATAAGTCGATTTGTTTGAGCCACAAATTCCGAATCTATGCTATACGGAATACTGCTTGCAAGGGGAACCACACCGATGGAGCCCCGCAGACAAAATAAATGTAAGTCTGTTGGTTCACCTATCACTATGTCTATCCAGGAATCCCACAAAGGCATGATTACCAGTATTTGTGTATTAGGACCAAACCTGGCCAGCAGAAAATTAATCCACAAAATAGCATTCTCTTGCCCGGCAGCATAAGAACCCGGCACTCTTATCAGTGCCGGCCTTAATTCCCCACCCCTTCCTGTTCCGGAACCAGCCTGGACAACTTCGCGATCAATATGGTAAAGGACACGGTGAAGACCCTCGCGGTTCGGGCCCATTTCCGGCAACTCAGCAAGTTGCGCCAACACATGTGAACCCTCCACCACAATTTTCGTCGGCGGCTCACATTGTTGCGCCAACTGCCGGAATTGACGTCGAGCGTCTTCGATGACTCTTCGAACGTCATCTGCAGACGTGGTGCCGGTGCAAGCCTGCTGGATTCCTTCCAAACGGGGCAGAATATTTTGTAATACCCACTGTAGTGGCAGCTGTGAACACTGAACACAGACAACCATCGGGTAACTTGACCGTCCTTTTCCATCCTGAGAAGACCACAAACGTCCAACAATCAACTCCCCATTTATACACCATACAAAGGCATGTCCGAACTTCTTTACTCGTTGGTTTTCATCGAGCTTGTCCCAGCTTCCGGAGTCAATATTGCTGCCGATACCCTGTATGTAAAGAATGCGTTTTACAGTGACGAGAACCTCCGTATCGAGACCGATGTCATCGATATGGTCATCCCAACCAGGATGTTTACCAAAGGCGGCAACAAACACTCCCTCGGAAGCGGCATTCTGTCCCCTTTGATTGAATCGTTTGACAATTTTTTTCAAAATTGAAGCCAAAGTCTGTATCACTCCAATTGTTTTAGCGAGGGCCACTGATCCGGTTCGGGCACATCAACCTTATAGCTGCATTCGCTGTCTCTAAAGAATTCAAGCAGCACATACAACACAATTTTTTTACCTTCCTTATCGACCTTAAGCTTGATGCATTTATCTTTTCGCTTGTCATAAAGCTCGTTCCACATTCTCAGGCACGCCCACGGCTCAGAAAATTTCAAAGCAGTATTAGCTTCCGTATCGCCGGGATATAGATAAAATTCGACGAGGAGCGGCGGGCCGGGATATCGAATAATCATATCCAGAGGCTCATTTTCAGCCGATGTGGTGAGCTTTTCATTACTTTTGTTGGTTCCCTGGACAAGCCTGAATTTTCTGAATTCGGAAAGCGAAGACTGCTCATCACTTCCCTGGGCAAGACGCTCCTGTTCTTTCAAGCTCAGAAGAGTTATCCTGCAGTAATACGGTTCCTGCCCTGAAGGTAGACTCTCGAAAAGCCGTTCAATTCCTTCAAACCATTGTATGTCGGTTGAAGGCATCTGAATCTCACGCAGCTGTTTAAGTAACTGGTCTAATCTGTCGACGTTCGTTGTTGAGTCCACTTCTGCCCCAATGGTATTGGCGGCAAATTTTTCCTGTAAACGTACTTTATTCAAGAGCGACCTTGCTTTGGTGAATTCATCCCGCGTCAAGTCGACTTTGCTGTCCCGCTCAAGGGGAAACTTGTCGCTGTAGCCTTTCCTCAGTTCCTGTAATGCCTTAGTCCCCTCTTGCTGAATCTGGTCAGTCAATTGACTTAACAAACCGTAAGTCAACTGGGCCCAGTATGCATCCACAAATTCCGAATTAAGCTTATAAGAGAAAGGCGTGTAATCTTCGAGGAAATCCATGAGCTGCATATGCAACAATGTCCTGCGCTGCTCCCACATATCACTGCTTAATTCTCTCCACTTTCTGAGAACATCACGAGAATCACGATAAATTCTTTCGGCCTTGTCAGTTTCTCTGATTTCGTCCAGGTTGTCCCTGAACTGTTTGACCTTCTCGCTGCTTTCAGGAAAATAAGCATTGAAGTGATCAAGGGCCTTTTCCAGAGATTTACCGAAATCATCCAGCTCGTCGAATACATCTCTGATAATCAGGCTTCTGAAACGCTTCAAATCACGGTTGACCCTGGATTTGATCATGTCCCCCGGAACGCGGTCAAGCCAGTAGTCGAGGCATCGCATGGCATAATCCGTGTAAACGCCATTTACACTTTTATAGCTGTTCTCTTCGTTTGGCAGCTCGTAACTTTTTAAGTTTTCACCAATAGACCTCCAGCCATCCAGAACCGCGCCACCGATATGCGGGTCATATTTCTTGTCGACGATTCCCGCCGGAATACCCGTCCAGTCCCAGTCAGACTCTTTTTCTACGAGTGTTTCCAGCTCTTCGACACTCCTGATCTTTCGGGCGGCTTCCAAACCGGCTATTATAATATCATACAGATGTCTTCGCTCGGCCAGATCGAGAGCAAGCCTGGAAATCCTGGAAGCTTTCTGGAAATAAGGATCACTGGAGTTATATAGAAATAAATTATTAACCTGCTCACGTGCCTTTACAACTGTTTCTCCGGCTTCTTTGCTTGCGCTGGCTGCCTCGCTGAGGCCGGACATACGACTGGTCGCCGTCAGAAGTTCATTCGCCTGTGAATACATTTTAAAACGGATTTCGTACAATCGGCCCTGGCCTTTAAGCTCCGAATAAAATCTTTCGTCGAGCAGTCTGAGTCGTACTCCAAATCTGTCCCCGCTGTGTTTTTCTTCGATTTTAGCCAGAGTAGCTTTGAGTTCGCTTCGAAGACCACCGAGAAATTGATTCTCCCCCACATCCTTCATTTCGTTGAGAAGAAAATTATAATTAAAGCGAACCTCTTCGAGGACTGTGGCAGTCACCTTGGCCCAAAGTTTTTCCAGGGTGATATCAGCCTCGAGGGTGCTGGTGTATCTATCTGCATCATCCTTGGCATTTTTTAGACTTGTGTATCGTTCCTCCCATCTGCTGACAAAGTCTTTTATTTGCTCAACAGAATATTGTTCGACCGACCCGACCGGGAATTGGTCCAGTAAAGCGAAAATACGTTTTTCGGCATCATTAAAATCTTCGAGAGCATTTCCGAGTCCTTCTATCATCTGGACCTGAGCATAATCGCGGCTGTGCTCGCTCAGCCGGTTGGGATCCGTCCAATAATCGTTGAAAAGGATTACACCTTGTTTTATTGTGGAGTCCTGAGCATTAGGATCAGTTATATAAGATATGGGTGGCCAGGCCTCACCATAGATAGCCTCCAGCGGCTGATGTAATTTAACCTTGTCTTCTTTGTATACTTTCAACCGATTTTTAAAATCCTCCTCGTCTTCAATATCTTCGTCATATTGAAAAACATATTCGAAAAATGGGTCCAGAAAAGTCTGGGCAGAGTATGCTTCTGCATCGTTGAGAGGCATATTTGCTTTGAGCTGAATCAGCTGGCGAAGCGTTTTTATCTCCGGACTTGGGTAAACCCATTCGCCCTTTTCCCGCGTACCCATCTGTTCCCGTGCAGCCTGTATGAACGGTTGGAGTACGCCGACCTCGTAAAGCACACCCTGTGCATCCTTCAGTTTTGCCGGCGTGATCCGCCTTGCAAACTTGGCCGCTAGTTTGAAAATCCAGGGTATGCCCTTTTTGTCCCACCGTTCGACGGCACCGGCAAGCTGTGCGGAAACATTCGATCGCTTAATGTCACCCGGCATGTCGGGTATTGGATTGCGGCCGATGTACCTATAGCCCTCTTCATCAGTTCTTTTTATCACTTGCAACTGATCTTGAGCCTCCATGGGACCATCATCCATCAACTTCGCAAGCCCGCCAAAATACTCCTGCATCTCCCCAATGCTTTTGCTGAATTTGCCCGCTGCGTAGAATGTGAAGAAAAGCAGTAAAATCACGCTGACCGCAGCAGAAACCAGGATAGCGGTTTTCCGGCGCCTATGCAGACTTTTTGCATTTGTCGCATAGGTGACAAGCCCCTGCTCTCGGAAAATCTTTTTCACAAAAAGGTCCCGGAGAAAATAAGCCCTGTCACGTTCCCACACACGACCATCGGGAAGAGATTCGACCGGCACTCCGAGTGATTCGGCCAGATCTTCGTCCAGGGCCGAGCCTTCCCTCATTGAAGATGTGAAATAAATGCCACGGAAAAACAGAGGCTTGCAAGACCACTGGCTGCCGACACTGAAGATAAGTTCCAGATATCGAGCCATTCGCGGTGCTATTTTAGCAAGACTTTGTGGAAATGCGTACAGCGTGTCGGCCGTACGTACCTTCTCAGCTCCGGGCTCTTCAGACATTACTTCATGTAACAGCGCAAGCCTTCGTCGGAAAAGACGCCCCCGAATGGTCTTTAGATGCTGGTCGACGAAATCAGGATTATAAGGCTCATCAATGGGCGCCGGATTAGACCAGCCCAGTATCTGGTGCTGAAGCTGCGGGTCCTGAAGGTTATCAAAAAAGTCGCGAAATCCGTTTATCAAGTCGCTTTTGGTAACAACCACAAACACCGGAAACCGCACGTCCAGAGTCCGCTGGATTACATCAAACTGCCGGGCAATTTTGGATGCTTTTTGCTCAATTTGGTCGGCCGTATCCCTAATAAGGCTGTCCGCAGGTATTACGAGCAGCACACCGTTGATTGGACATCGCGGCCGATATTTTTTCATCAAGTTCAGGAACTCTCTCCACTCCTTTGACCCCCCCGTTTCGACTTCCTCGAACATTAACCGGCCGGCAGTATCGAGAATCACCGCGTGGTCCGTGAACCACCAGTTCATGTTGATAGTACCGCCCGTACCTTGAAACTCATCCTGCAGACCGGGGGGAAAACCTACGTTGCAGTGGCGTATGGCCTCGGTCTTGCCGGAACCGGGTTCACCCACGATTACATACCAGGGGAAGCTGTAAAGACTCTTGCCGGCGCTTTGAAATTTTCGGGTACCCTCTTCAAACTTTTTCCGCAAGTCATCAAGCTTTGCCACGTTTGCAGGCTCGCTAATTCCCTGCGGTGTCGCCGAGGAACTCTTCAAAAGATCGCGTTCCATTGGAGCGGCCTTGCGTTTCTTCAGAAACTTTAGCAGACGCCAGTATCCCGCGAGAAATAATGCGACCAGGGCCAGTCCAATAATAATGATCCAAAATACGCTGGGCGAGAAAATTAATCTTAATACTGCCAATGTACCGCCGCCGGAGGCAACCAACAGTCCTACCTTGAGCGGCGTCGGAAGATTTGTAAAAGTCGAGATTCCACGCATCATAATGCTATAAATTCTCCAGCTTAATTGTTATCACCATGTGAAGACTCGGCGAGGGACGAAGATACTTTCCGGTACTCAATAATGGAGTCAAGAGCATTTGAAACACCTGCCGAGGTCCTTATAAACAAAAACAAATATGCAATGCTCCAAACGATAATAAGACCTATCAGAGCGATTCCAATACCTAACAGCTTTGCGCCGGGCGGCTCTACAAAATCTCTTGAATCCACTTTTTCATAGGCCTCCGGACAAACGTAAGACTTTTCATCCGCATCCATCATACCGGAAATACGGGCCGAGATTTTCGACATGAGTCGATGAATACTCTCCGGCTGGCCGGTGTAAATACCTGTGAAACCCAGGCCGAGACATGTGTAAAAGATTACCAGCCTCTGCGTGGCTGCGTCACTTGGATCCGCCAGGTCCGCATCCAGCAAGTCAAAAAACTTCTCATCTCCCGCTAATTCGTTCCTCTCGCGACCTAATTCCAGCCATTCGGCAGCGAAGCTCAGCTTGCTTTCTTTGATCATAAAGTCCACGAAAAAGATGAGAGGTAATTCAACCTTTTCATATTGACTGATCAACTCGGCCGTACCGGACGTGTTGGCCTTCATCTCTTCAAGAATTCTTTTTATATCGCTGCGAACCTGGCCCATTTCCATCGAGTGGCCCATACGCGCCAACCTGCTAAGTCGAGAGACGTACTGGAACAGTGGCTCACATAGTTCAAGCAGTGTCATCTACTTTGCCTCCGTATTCGGAATAGTCATGTACAGTGTGATTTCATAGTCGGATGATTCAATCCCCGGCCACCGCACTGCAAGGACCTTGTCTTGTTTAACACGATCCCAAAGCCGGGCGCTTTCACCCCTTACCACCCGAAAATAATGAAGCCCTACCTGGGCAGGAAGCTCGACCGGGGGATACAATTCCTGGTTGAGCTGGATACCGAATACCCGCTGGCTTGCAAGGCTCTCGGGCATGAGTTTGAACTTATCACGATCCAGGACCAATTTTGCAAGCTCCGAAGGATCTTGATTTGTTTTGATAGCGAGGAAATACTCGTTCGGCTGCGAAAGCATTTCCTCGGTGAGATTCGCAACCAGGATGTTTTTCTCCGAGGCCATCGCAAAGGCTGCCTTCATAAATCTCGCCGGCACGACGCCCTTGAGCAGCCCTCTGATCTTGGTACAAATCTCCTTAAAAGCAATTGCCGGGTTGTCGTGGTTGTAATCAGTCGTCTCGAACTGGTCACGGTCTGGACGCAAGGCAGCAAGCTCAGCAAGCATCTGTCTCAATTCCAGGTACATTTCGAACGGCATAACACCACCCGGGGCCTGGATGAGCGTGCCAAGCCGGGCACTAAAACGGTTGAGAGTCCTCAGGCGCAGCATCTGCTCGAACTGAACACCACGCATGGTATCCACACTAAATCCCCCGCGGTTAATTTGGACCACCAATTCGTTTCGGCTGGCAATAACCTGATTAGTGATGTCTCGAAGCAGCTCGGCAAGCACGGGCGAACCGTTGATTACCAGACATGGGGGGATGTACTCCGTATCACGACGAGGTATTCCAACATCCTCACCCACTGCGTGGACAATCCTCAGCAAAGGCAACACCTCAAGATCTGACCGATCATCACCATCCAGCAAAAGCCTGGCATTTATCTGGCGAACGAGGATCGGCTGCGGATTTTCGCCGGTGTTTTCATCGGCCTTTTCTATCTCTGCAACGTGATACATGCGCTTGGCACGCCAATCCTGGTCTGTGCCTTTCTCAATCACATTGGCACGCGTAGGCGACCACAGGGGCACCCCAAGGCTCACGGTAAGCGGGGCGCCGCTTGAGGCAAACACTTCTTTAATATCCAGCGACGGAAGGGTGGCATTATCAGGAACATTCACCTCGATCCCGCTGGGCATAATTACACGAAGCCGGTCAAAGGCAACTCGCATGTTTTCCAGCTGGTCATCAGAAATCCTCGCTTCTATGACACCATAAGGATAATTCCAGCGGAGGCGATGTTCTCTGTTAAACTTCTCAAGGATTTGCCTCTGCATGGACTGAAGATGATGAGGTTGAAGGAAAAGACCTTCACACCAGTGAATTTCGCCTTTTATGGTCATAAAGTATTCCTTTGTACAGAGGTCAGCGATCGGGCCCTTTTATCAAGGATTCCGCATATTCGGCAATAGCTGTTCTTATTTCCGCCTCGATGGAACCCTCGGTCAATGTTTCAGCCAACTCAAGATATTTTCGCCAGCACTTCACTTCGTGACTAACGAAAACGCTCCCATGCTCCATTCGTACCAGAGTGGATATCTCCGATGGTGAAAACCGGCCAAGGTGCCGTTTCGCAAACTGGCTGCCAACCCGCCCTACCGCCGTGGTAATGGCTGCTATAAGCCGCTGTAGCATTCTTAGTTCTTCTTCAGCTTGCTTATCAGGTGTATCCGAGTCGCTACAGATGAACTGTCCTATTGTTTTCTTTAGACTACCGGACGGACGAATGCTGGAACGCGGTGACAGCATGCGCCAGGTGTTCCATATCAAAGGCTCAAGCTTAAAGACAAAGTCCTCAAGGAGTACAATCATTTCCGCAAGCCGGTCCGCCTTCATTTCCGGCCCATCCGCCAGTTGAAGCCTGGCTCTTAAATCCCGCGTGAAATCGCCGGAATAATTCTGAGCCGTCACCGGTGAACCAAAGCCGGCCTCTTGTAAGCGCCTGGCGGCATGTTCCTTCTGTTCATCTGAAAGCTTAGGGGCTAATTCCAAAAGGCGGCAAATGGCAGTCTCGGGATCATTTAGTTCTTCAACTACAATCTCGGGTTGGCTTTGTGCCTGCGGCTGCTCATCGGTGAGCGCAGTGCCAGGATGCCCTGTGGGAAATCTTTCCATCAGTTTTTCCAAAAATACCTTGCGCTGCTCAGGCACTACTGTTTTTAAGATACGTTTTATTTCCTCGCTTAGATAATCCATCCGCGTCTGTTCGCTTTCGTTTGCAAAATCAATTTGAATCAGACGAAGACGGTTTGCCGTCTCGCAAACACGGTCACCTAAGTTTTTTCCATCGCTCTTTGGCACAGTCTTGCAATCCTCCCTTAAAAATATATCAGTAACCCGGTATCAACAATTATCTCTCGTTCTACTGCCCTGTCAACCGTAATTTATAATTAGATCTCCAAAGTATGGTCACGCACTCAGATTCTGTAATACAAGGTTGTCGGCGTCCTCTTCGAACTTTCGACTGCCCAGCCATGTGGTCCATCCTAATCGCCCAAGGTCTCCAAGACAAATCCTTGGAATCTCTTCGTGCCGTAAAACCAGGTTAAGCTCCCAGCTCAATTCGTCTCCGATATAATTCCTGATCCAGGTCACAAATCGGCCGAGGCTCTCACTACCCGGCAACAGACGCTCGTAATCAGAAAAGCCCATCGGTCCGCATTTAATCCTAAACTTCTGTTGACATTCCAGGAAACGGGAACCCACAATCGATGTCGATCCCAGACTCGCATTATCGACAGACTTTCCAAGCTGGCAACAATACTCTCTCGGAAGCGTTATCCACTGCTCAACAAACTCCTCGATCGATACGGGCACACCAAAATAATCCTGAAGAATCTCCTGTAGGCCCTCGGCATTTCTGGTCTGACAAGACAGTCGCCCGGCATAGTGTAGTTTCGCAACGTCAGGAACAGAGTCTCTGTTGAAAAACGAGTCCATTCCCATTCCAAACAGACTGCCAATATAAAATGCGAACCTGTCCTCTTCCTCACGGTCATGGCTTACAGTCTGCTGGTTACACGCCCACGCCCGATAGAAAAGAGATATCATCCGATGGTTGAAAATATCAAGGAAACAGGCAAGAGTTCGGTCTTTATGATTGTGCAGCCGGTCATAAACATATTCAGTTATGTTCAGCGGCATCGGTCCGTTGGTACCAAGAAGACCGAGAAAAGTAACAAACAATCGGCCTACACCTTCATCTGCTGCTTCAAAGTAAGCATCTATGGCTGAAGGCTCAAACGCCAGGGACACCTTTTGGCAAAATCTAATCAGGTCGCCCTGAGGTCGCTGTGAGTATCCTACACGCGGCAGGTGAGGATGGGCAGATTCAAGTCTGCGTACAGCCTGAAAAAAATCAAAATCATAAGGGCGTTCCCGCAATCGCTGGGTTAAAGAATAGGGCGCAGCCCTTGTCTCATGGTCCATCTCATTATCTCTCCACGTTCGCGTGTTTTCACTACCGTTTCCGTAAAAGAATTGACTGAAACATACTTGGTAAAAAACTGTGCCAGGACCGCACCAAGCAGAAACACCCCGGTCCCCTCAAATGCTGTTTCTTCAAGAGTTACCGTAACCTCCAGTCCACGTCCAAAAGCAATTGACCCTTTCTTCGTAAGCCTGCGCGTTATCGGCCTGCAGCTTATGGACTTGACACCTTCTATTTGTTTACGAGTTTGTAAATCACTGTTATCGCTATATAGCTTCAAAATGTCGCGAAGTGCCGAAGCCCCTTCATCGTCGTCGGCGAGAGACAAATAATTCAGCGACAGATGGCTAATGACACGCCAGGGGATCTCTCCCTCGGCCTGCGAAGGCCTTGGGGAGGTGGGTGCACCGAGACAGCGGATTGATGTGCAAGGCGCCGTTTTGGCCATAGTGAAGTCGGAAGTTGACTGCCCAACCGCCATATGCAGTGGCAAATCACGGTTTGTGCACAACGCTTCCACACCCAATTGAGTAATGTCGGCACTATACGGCGCGGCTGTGGAATCAACAAGGGATATGTAAACCTCGCTACCCGCATAACTTTTCGACCTTCGACCTTTCAGCTTTTCCTTTTCTGAATAGGGTCTTGGGACCCGGTTTGTAACGTAATAGCCGCTCGTATCGCCGTTTCCCGTATCTCTTGCAAGATAGAAAGGAGAAAATTCCTGGGCCTGGTTAGAGTCAGAAGTTGCACCATAGCCTACCACTTTGGAAATCTTGTAAACTTCAAAGTCCTGAGCTTTTGTTCGGTCAGGAACAACGTGAAACTCAAAAGATTTATCTGAGACGGGTATACGGTCCAGGCGTTTTTCAAATAAATTGATTGCAGGAGTACAGAACAGCCCGAAATTATTACGGCTGATTGCCGCCTCAAGTTCAGGTTTGAATTCGTTGAGAAGAATAATGATATCCAGTTCATTTCCATCACAACGCTTCATTGGTACGCTCAGGCCCGCAATTTCAACAAACATAAATCGCTCGGGAAATGCAAAGTATTCGTGCAGCAGTCTATACCCCTGAAAAGACCTGGCATCATAAGGAAGTAATCTTTGCCGGTTATCGAAACCTGCGCACCTGATGCAGGAAGCATCGATAGTATGTCTCCACTTAACAGGCTTAGAAGCGTGCTGGACTACAACTGCCACACTATTAGCAAAAAACTGCTCGTATAACTGCATTGGGATATCACCGGCACCCATAAGATACAAGGGCAAAGAGTCCAGTTTCAAATCACCAATCTTGAGTCCGGACGGAGACTGTATTCGGATCCTGATGCCGGCTTTGACATCGGGAAGGTGCGGTACTTCAAGCGATGCCAGCTCACGTGTGTAGTAATTTGCCTGCTGTACTTGAATGGGCCACAAATTCACATTATGCGCCGTGCGATACTCACATCGGGTTTGCTCTCCTCTGCCCAGCATACTAAAAAGCGAAGAACCACGGCCAATCAGGAAACCGTCGGCCAATCCGGTCTCTTTCAGGTCCGGCTCGAACTGAACGATGCAAACAGATGGGGTTGGTGCCAGATAATAGGGGTAAATGGTTTCCAGCAGGGATTGTGTAAACCTCGGGAATTCTGCGTTTAGTTTGAGTTGTACCCGGGCGGCAAGGAAAGCAAATCCCTCCAAAAGCCTTTCGACAAACGGGTCCCGGCAAGGCTGAAACTCATCCAATCCACCAAGGCGACCCGCTATTTTCGGAAACTCCTTTGCAAACTCGGCTCCCATGGCACGAAGATAGGCAAGTTCACGATTGTACAAATCCAGCAGCCGCCTATCCACCTGCCTCTCCTTTCCATTTGCAGTGGCCGGTTTCCAGATCTACCTCGGTCTTGATAAAAAGGTGGTCCGGTAAGGGTTGAGCCCACAACTCGCCTGAAATCTCGAACAAAAGGGTCTTTATACCGTGGGTATCAGGGGAAGAAACCATATGAACCGATAACGCCTTATGTGAAATACGCGGCTCAAAATTCTTCAGAGCCTGCTTCAACTGGGCCTCAAGTTCAGACGCATTACTACCAGAGATGCTTGCACCGGAAAGATCGAGTATCCCGTAGTTTAATACGGAACGTGCCACCTCCCCAAACTCATATATCATTTCATGTAAGGGATACGCCCTGGAATTGAACAGCATCTCAACATCGCGAAGTACAGCTTTTCTGTATTTTCGCAGTGACACCACATGTTGGTCCCGCCCTTCCCTTGTTACCTCAGGTTCATCATCGGTAAGGCGGTCAAGCAAACATGGCTGCAGACGTTCCATTGGGGCAATTTCAGCCATTACTATTCTCACCGCCCTGCTGCTCAGGTCCCGAATGTTCCAGGTCTACTTGTCGTACTTGCATAAGTGAGAATTCATCATTGTCTGTAGCAAACACACGTTGTCCCAGACCAAGGTACGTATCACCAGGTTGTTGAATCCACTCTGTTTTGCGCGCCAGTTGAATAGCATTATCTTCACTGGATTCCGAACCGGGATACCGTGTCGGTATGAAACCGGCTGCTTCACCACTATTGGCCCAGGTAAACTGAGCGGGAGACCAAACCATATCTCTAAGATCAGTGGGCGCTTCTATACGAATCTGCCTTATAGCAGTGAAAGGCACCCAATAGTACTTACCATCAACAATAGCTTCAAGCACCGGGCCAAGCCTCGAATCCGCGTCTGCGATCCACTCGAACTCGTGGTCGTCGATAGAACCGGCAATGGCGGGGGCAGCTTCAAATGCTCGCTCTCGTAATTTCTGTGCGCCTTGATACTTTCCCTCGGCAATCATTTGATTGGCCTGAACAAGCCAGCCAATCCATTCTTCAGGTTCTCCAAAGATAAGTGGTGAACGTTTGCCGGCAAAAACCTCGGCCCGCAACGCCTCACAGTTAAGTGCCGCCCGGCATACCTGGGCCATGAGTAAATTTATCGCATCAAGCTCCGCAGCAACGTTAAGCTGGCTCAGAGCTCGCTCCCAGTCTCCCATAACGGCCAAAAGCTGAAACAGGAAAACACGAAGCTTGGCGTCGGCCGGGTCGGAACGCACCTGTCCTTCTAACGCCACCAACGCCTCCTGGAGTTGGCCTGCCCGCAACAATTCTTCCGCTTGCATAACAACAGTCTCCAGCCCCTGGCTATCGTGTCTGGCCTCTGTCAGGCAGTTTAGCCGGTGGCGTAGTTATCAGAAAATAAGGTGGCAGCATCAACCACCCTTATTTTTAATCAAGTCCCACCATTTCTCGACCTGGCCCAGCTTCTTGCCCGTTTCGTGGTCCGTTTCAATATAGGTCCATTTCATCTTACCATAGTTGAAAGTCACTGATTCGGTCGGGATACCGCCGCCACCACCACCGATGCTGACCGAGGAGATGATAACATCCTCAAAGAGGTAATCCATATATGGCTGCTTATCCCCGGTGGCACGGCAGAGCTCCAATGTTATTTTCTTAATGTGCTTGCCGTTGCAGCAGTGAAGATTCAGTTCTGGTGACGCCTTGTCGAGCGTCTTGACAATGGAGAAATCCTGGTGGTTAACACGCCCTGCAGTGGCTGCACCACCGGAGCTTCGTGACCCTGCGCCACTCTGCGAAACGCCGTGAGAGTACGAGAGAACTTCAATCCAATCCTTGTGTTTCTCGTCGGTGCTTTCACCTGGGATTCCGTCAATCTGCAAAAAAACATCTGCCGCCATCTTATCTTCTCCTTAAAATCGAAATCTATTTAATCTTCAATTACTAAAAAACGTAAAACACACCCGATATGCCGATCAGCCTCTTAGCCACCCTTTTTGACTGAAGGCAGCTTGGATACCAGCCGCAGAGAAACAGACAAACCTTCGAGCTGGTAGTGGGGCCTCAGGAAAAACTTGGCCGAGTAATATCCCGGGTCTCCTTCCACTTCGTCGACTATAACTTCCGCTGCCGCCAGAGGATACTGAGCCTTAACTTCCTCGGATGCGTTGGGATCGCTGGTAACATACTGCGTAATCCACTTATTGAGCCAGTTTGCCATATCATCGCGCTCTTTGAACGAACCAATCTTGTCGCGTACGATGCACTTCAGGAAGTGGGCGAAACGACAGGTTGCGAACAGATACGGCAGTCTTGCCGCCAATTTGGCGTTCGCGGTCGCATCCGGATCGTCATATTCGGTTGGCTTTTGCAGAGACTGTGCGCCTATAAAACATGCGTAATCCTCATTCTTCCAGTGAGATAATGGCATGAGGCCATTCTTGGCCAATTCCGCCTCCCGCCGGTCGGTTATACCAATTTCAGTCGGACACTTCATATCGACGCCGCCGTCATCTGTCGGGAAAGTATGACAGGGAAGTCCTTCAACCATACCCCCGCTCTCGACGCCGCGGATACGCGCGCACCATCCAAATTCCTTGAAAGAACGGTTAATGTTGGTACCCATGGCGTAGGCCGCGTTCACCCACAGGTATTTTGAGTGATCGCCACCACCGGCGTCCTCTTCAAAATCAAATTCCTCACAAGGATTTGTTTTAGCACCGTAGGGCAGTCTTCCGAGAAATCGCGGCATGGTCAGCGAGATATACCGGGAATCATCAGAATCACGCAGCGAACGCCACGGTGCATAGTCGGCGGTCTGGAAAATCTTGGTCAGGTCCCGTGGATTGCTCAACTCCTGCCAGGAATCCATGTTCATCAATGTGGGATTGGCGGCACTGATAAACGGCGAATGGGAGGCCGCGGCTATCTGGGCAACTCCATTAAGGATTTCCACATCCGGAGGACTGTGGTCAAAATAATAATCTCCGACAAGGCAACCATAAGGCTCTCCGCCGGGTGACCCGTACTCTTCCTCGTAAAGCTTCTTGAACAACGGGCTCTGGTCCCAGGCGGTGCCTTTGTACTTCTTGATCGTCTTTGCCAAATCTTTCTTGGACAGGTTCAGCACACGAATCTTGAGTGTTTCATCCGTTTCGGTGTTATTGACCAGATGATGCAGACCTCGCCAGGAGCCCTCAAGCGACTTGAAATCCTCGTGATGCATAATCAGGTTAATCTGCTCCGACAGCTTCTTATCAATCTCTGCGATCATAGCTTCGATGGTAGTAACCGAATCATCGGAAATGAGCGCAGTCTCAGACAGGGCCTGTTCGGCCAATGTTCGCACGGCAGAACCGATAGCCTCTCGTGCATGGTCGGTCTTGGGCTTGAACTCCTTTTTAAGAAGTTTATCGAACTCACTCGGCTCTATCGCTACCGCTTCCGCTGCCTGTGCTTCTTTTTGTTCTTTCTTTTCTTCAGCCATGGGTTATTCCTCCTTCCCACTCTCAGCAGACTCGGCTTCAGGTTTTGGCGCCGATGTCAGGGCGTTTAGCAGGGCCTTGTCTTTGAGGGCCTTGGCCAACAGCTCTTCGGCACCACTCTTACCATCCATATAAGACAGCAGATTGGATAATTCCGTCCGGGCCTTCAGCAACTTGCTCAGCGCGTCCACTTTTTGTGCAACAGCCGCAGGCGAGAAATCATCCATACTCTCGAAAGTGATATCGACACTTAAGTTTCCCTCGCCGGTGAGCGTATTTGGCACCTGGAAGGCAACTCTCGGCTTCGTTGCCTTGAGCCGGTCGTCGAAATTATCGACATTGATCTCAAGGAACTTGCGGTCGGCAACGCCGGGCAGGCTCTCAGCCGGCTTACCGGACAGATCAGACATCACACCCATCACAAAGGGCAGATTGATCTTTTTCTCCGCACCGTACAACTCCACGTCATATTCTATCTGCACACGTGGAGCCCGGTTGCGAGCTATAAATTTTTGACTACTTTTCTTTTTTGCCATGCTCACTCCTTTCTCAATAAAAGTAAGCGACTAAGGTTGCCGGCGTTTTAAAAACCACTATATTATAGATTACTCTCTACCATTCACTTCCACTTTCACTGCTGGCGGAATCACTACTGCTGTCGTATTCACTACTGCTGACTCCACCGAGCATCTCGATCTGGCTCATGGCATCCGGACACACATCCTTAATGACCTCCAAAAAGTTTTTCGAGACCAGCTTCCGCGCCCTACGCAGAAGCAGAGGTACCGGACTCGACGGTTCATGGCGATCAAAATACTGGCAGACTTTCTCGATAGCCAGCAGGGCCTCCTGGGGCGACCGAATCTCACCGCTAAGTGATACACCGCCTTTTTTGGCTGCCGCTGGTGCGGCCTCTTCCGCAGCTTCACCGTAACCCCGTTTGGCAAGATACCCTTGAACGCATTTATGAATATTACCCAGAACAGACTGGAATCCGCTGAGGTCGGGTGTCTGTCCCTGAGCAGCGCTTTTGGAAAATGCCGCAGTGATGTTAGTCACATGTTCGATGGCCTCTCCTACGGCATGGGAGGCCGCCAGCAGCTCTTCCGTCGCCGTATCCTGAAAGGCCGCATCGATTACCGACGCATCCGGGATACCGGCTCCCTCGCCAGCCGCAAGGGTAATCTCTCCTCTGGCGACCTGGATGTCCCTGAGGCTGAACCTGCCCATCTGTGCCGAGTTGCATAATGAAACCTCCGCCAAACGCTGCTTGAACTTCATCGGGTCCTGCGCACTAACCGTAGCCGGAGACAGAGATTGTAGGATATTTATCCGTTCCAGCGGGTCGTTGTTGTCGTCAGGGTCGAGCTTCGGGTAAAGGTTGTCCCAGAATCGCTCCAGTAGTCCGCGCAAAACGGCCAGTCCGTCGCGCAGGCCCGCCAGGCCCTCTGTCTTCAATAGGCCAAGAGCCAGGTACAAGGCAACCCGAAGGTCTTTGGAACGACGCAAAAGCTCAAGACTTCTCTCGCGAACCTCGCGCCAGTTGGGCTCCTCTATAACTTCCTCTGCGCCCTCTACGACACCACCGGCTGATTTGGTGCGGACCATGTCCTCAAGCTCAAGGAAGGCGGCGTCGTAAGACAGGTCTTCTCCGCACGGAGCCTCCGGGCTCACTTCAAAAAGCAGGCTTTCTACATCAATCGCCATGGCATCTCCTAAAAAACCAACATCTCAAAGTACCTGCATTTAGCCTAAAGCGAAATTACCGGCTGTATTTTCTTCTAAAGACATATCATCGGATACACCTCGTATCCGCCATCAGAAACAGCTATGCCAATCAACAAACTCGGTCGTGAGCCCCACTTACAACCATCTGCGCCTCGCCACACGCTCAAGAAGGGCTTTAAACCTGCAGGGATGCTACTTCCCTGTAGCATTAGCTGAGGCTATTCTATAACAACAGTGCAATTTTAGGGCTGCTATAGCCTACTGTCAAGCTCATTGGAATTTTTTTTTCAAAAATAATACCGGCCTATTAAGAGATTTTTCAAGGCCGTACAGAACACTATATTTAAACCGTGGTGTTTGCATTCTTCGACTGAGGATAAATCCTCGAACAGAAAAAACGAAAAAAGCAAAAACTGTGCAAAATTTGGCTTGACGAGGCTGCGGGCCGGAGCAAAATGGTGCTTGTGTCGGCCGAAAAAAACGTCACGAGAGGGAATCCTGGCAAGGTTTCCTAAACAGCATCGATAAAATCGGATACAGTCATGACTTGATGAAACGGCAGTAAGGATAAGCAACAAGTGAATGAAGAAACCCAAAGCAATGCTGACCAGGCCGGCCGAAGAGTCCCAAAACCGAGAGATAATTACAGCAATGAACAATATCAGATACTTCTGTGCTGCTCGCAAAAACAGGATTTGACCGAGTGGAACCAGTGGCGCCGCCGGAATATGAATGCCCGGATTCTTCTTGAAGGCGCCGAGTTGAAGGGCGCTTACCTCAAAGGTGCAGACCTTGAACACGGCTGGCTCAAGGACGCGGACCTCCGCGAGGCGAACCTGCAGGGTGCCAACCTCAATGAATCCAATCTCGAAACCGCACACCTCAGCGGAGCCCATCTCAGCCGGGCATATTTCTACCACGCCAATCTTAATGGCGCATACCTTAACACCGCCGACATGGAAGGTGCAGACCTGACTGAGGCAAGCCTAAAAAGTGCCTACCTTCGTGGCGCAAACCTCAGAAATGCCAACCTCCGGAAAAGTTGTGCCCGGCGGGCCGACCTCCTGCAAAGCCGCCTGGAGCACGCCAACCTCGAAGATGCCGATTGGCAAGGCGCAGACCTGAGCAATTCGCATCTCGAAAATGCCCACCTGGTCAGAACCCATCTGCAGGATGCAAACCTCAGTGGTGCCCATCTGCAGGGTGCCGACCTGACCCGCGCCCACCTGCAGCATGCCAACCTTATCTACGCACATCTGCAAAACACCCTTATCCAATACACACACCTCGAACGTGCCTTTCTGGTCGAGGCCCATCTGGAAAAACTCGGATTTTAGCGGTGTCGGCCTGGAAAGCATACGAATAGACACAGGCACAAAACAGCTTCTGCAATACAACATCAGGCGGATGAACTGGGAAGAATGGTACCAGCAGCAGCACCGGCTGGTACGGCTGGCCGTCCGCCAGTTCTGGCAGATTAGCGACTACGGCCTCTCTACACAGAAAATCATTACCACATTCTTCAAATGGACCCTGATTTTCGGCATCATTTATTACATGTGGGGTGCCGTTGATTTCTATCTTCTCGAAGTCAAAGACTATCCCGGAATTGTAAGCGAGCTGTTCGTCCTTTCAGACACGCAGGAAGTGGTATCACCCCTGCTGGTGCCCTTTCGGGCCCTGTACTTTTCCGTCGTGACGATGACCACCCTCGGCTTCGGCGACATGTACGCCAATGCGCACAGTTTCTTCCGCGGCCTGTTCGGCAGCGTGCTGCTTGTTCTCCAGGTGTTCTTGGGTTACGTGCTGTTAGGCGCGCTGGTCACCCGCTTTGCCGTCCTGTTTACGGCCGGAGGACCAGCCGCAAAATTCACCGACGAAAAGACCTGAGAATCCGCCAGGATTGTTTAGCCTCTGCTGATTACAGGCAAAATTGAGCAAACCAAGAAAAAACAAAGATTTTGCAAAATTCACCTTGACCTAACCTGCCAACTGAGCAAAATAGTGATGGTAACAGCAGAAGAACAATATTTCGTTCAACTTTTATTTGCGTGCCCGATACCTTTGGGGCGATTAAGATATACGGCATGGACAATTTAGTGACTGTAAACTGGCTAAAAATTGGTGACTGTCACTATCTTACTGAGCACTCTGGAGGTAGTTATGAGAGAACTAAGGCGAATTGATGTTCAAGCACTGAAAAATCAAAGATTCCAATTGGAGCAGATGCTCGCAATCGAGCTTGTGGCTACGTTCGATAAAGAAGATTCTCTTATCGTGCCTTTGAGGAAAATGGCCAAAAGGGCCTTAGACGATATGAATAACATGCAAGAGTCAGTGGTCCTTGATGCCTGCAAAGATGAAAATCTCCTCTACATTTGGCAAACAAGGGGCAGTTTGACACATATCGGCAATGAATGGCAATCCCTTAAGGCCGGAGAATGTTCTGATATTATTCGCCTTTACGGCGCGGTTGTTGAAAAGTTGGGAAAGGCAGGGGGTGGCGGCGCGCAGCTCGACACGCTCAAAAAGACATACCGCCCGGCTCCAATGAAGGATTTTCAAGGCAAAGATATGATCTGGGACACAGATCGCTATCGTGTACGCGGCAAAAAACAGGTGCAAATCCCGGAGTGGCAGCAGCTTTGGCAGGAAAAGGCCCATGTGCACGGTATAGACTTTAAGCAGGCAGGCAAGGGGGTAGAAGAAGGTAGCTCGATATTGAGCTGGTCGACCGTCCGGAAGATAGACAATGCATTTGGCTTGCCTATAGGCGCGGATATTTCAGGCACCACGGCCGACTCTCTGTTTTTCATTGAGCGCTTTGCAAGGCGCTGCGGAATCGAGTACGACCCGATTTACCAGCTCCTTGCACTGGCAACACTGGTGAGCGCTCGTCACCACGCACTATTAGAGGTGGCCCTAACCATGACACTAAATAAGGTCGTCACGTATAGCATTGGTTTCTACTCATCCTTGTATCCTGCCGGTGATATTAACCACGTGTACCAGCATCCGGCAAGAGGGAAAATAAAAGGCGTATTAAACCAGTATGAAAAGCATGATTTTAACAAGCACATACTCGTTTATTTTGACCCGACGAAAAAGGGAAGTGAGGAAATACTGGGCGGTTATTTATTCGACGAAGGTGAAATAGAAAGATTCAAAGAGTTGGCAGTTACCGGCA
>SMTZ1_10006233_pt1 | contig 20430 bp, 17 predicted proteins | sample DeeMarSWOR136_30_FD_25667 | JGI IMG/M metagenome (IMG submission 25667) | reverse complement strand
AACCCGATGTGAAAATTTCGCCATCTACCTGACATCGCCGTAAACATCTACCTTCAATTTTGCTTGTTAACAAAAACCTGCTGAAGTATCAACCGGTTCTAGCCTTTTGGGTTGTTCTCCTGCTTAACATCCTCCAAAGTAACCAGCCCTAGCTTTAGAGCTTGAATGAGGGCTTCACTACGTGAGGCTACATTCATCTTGATAAAAATATTAGACATATGGGCTTTAACGGTACGCAGACTGAGGTATAATTTTTCAGCTATCTGTTTGTTACTCATGCCCGTAGTCACTAGCTTCAGTATTTCTGTCTCCCGCTCACTTAGAAGTTCGCTTGCCCCAGGCTCCGCAATCTCAGGCGATTTAATTAAAGCTCGCTTAAGCAGCTTCTCAATGACATGGGGATGAAGAACCGACTCACCAGCTTGTATAGAGCGTATAGCCTCTACCAAGTCTTGTCCTCGAGCACTCTTCAGCAAGTAACCGGCTGCTCCAGCCTCAAGCAAACCTAACACATAATTATCATCATCATAGGCAGTGAGAATCAATATAGCTACATTTGGCGTGGTCTTCTTAATCTGCCTGCTAGCTTCAACGCCATCAAACTTGGGCATCATAATGTCCATCACCACAATGTCTGGCTTCAATTGAGAAGCTAGATTGACAGCTTCTTCGCCATCACCCGCCTCACCTACCACTTCCATGTCTTGTTGATTAGAAAATACCCGATGTAGCGCCTCACGCAACAAAGGATGGTCATCAGCGATTAAGATTCGGATCTTCGACTCCAATTTTTACAACTCCAAGCGGACTTAGCATCAATTATAAGGTATATGAGATAAAAAGCCAATTCTGATGGGTAAAGAATATTTGCAGTAAACATTTGAGATGTGATTTTCTTCAAGTCTTGTCCTTCCTACCATCAGGTGTCTAATACTTTTGGACATGACTAAGGTTCTACCAAAATTAGGGCTCAAGACCGATGATACATACCTTGGCAATTGTTATAGTTATTATAGAAAGGCAAACGAAGAAGAAGGAGGTGTAAAAGTGGCTGAGCTATCTTCTAGAACAACTGAGGGAATTACCAAAACGATTGAGGAACTCCTTAAAAAAGTTACTGTTCTCCCGAAGGAAGGTCTGGTTGGCAAAGAGACGATACTGGCTGTGCTGGCGAGAGCTGCCAGTGAAAGTGAATTTCTGGCCCGACTGGCGGAGGACCCCAACGAGGCTCTTAAAGAATACTACACCTTGACTCAAGAGGAGAAAGCTGCTCTAGCTAGCGGCGATATCCGAAAGATTGAGAGCTGGGTGGGTAAACTGGATAACCGTCTAGCCACCTGGCTATGGTGCCGACTGGGTCAGGAGAAATGGTAGGAGTGAGGTGTGAAATGGCGAATCGCACGGCAGTACAAGATACTCAGGTGCTCTTGCCAGAGCAAGAGACTACTATTGAGGAACGGTTAAGTGATATTTTGTCCTCATACCAAGGTAGGGAGGACGAACTTGTTCCCATCTTGCAGCACATTCAACAGGAACTTGGCTATCTACCTGAGCCAGCGATAAAACAGATAGCCAAATTTCTCCGTCTACCAGAGATTACCGTCTTCGGGGTAGCCACGTTCTATGCCCAATTTAAGCTTGTTCCGACGGGAAGAAACGTTATTAAGGTGTGTCGGGGAACTGCCTGCCATGTGCGCGGTGGAGCACGGATCCTTAAGGAAGTGGAGAAGCAATTGGACATAAAGCCCGGAGAAAGCACGCCAGACCTTGAGTATTACCTGGAGACAGTGGCTTGCTTCGGCGCCTGTGCCTTAGCCCCGGTTGTGGTGCTCAACGATAGGGTTCGTGGCAAGATGACAACACCAAAAGTGAGAGGTATCTTAAATATCACTGCTAGCTCTAAATCAACAGATACTGTAACGAAATAGCTAGCATAGGGAGGAAAGGATGAATTTCAAGCAGATCCAAAGCTATGCAGTATCAGAGTGGGAAGCTATGCTGAATAGCCAAAAGCCCCGCATTTTGATCGGTATGGGAACCTGTGGCATAGCCGCAGGCGCCGAAGATGTAGCTGAGGCACTCAATGAGAAATTGACCCAGCACCATATTCAGGCTGATATCATTCGAGTTGGTTGTATTGGTCTCTGCTACGCTGAACCCCTGATTGAGATAATTAAGCCAGGCAAGCCGAGCATTTTCTACGGTAACCTTACCCCTGAACTTATATCTGAAATTGTTGATGACTACCTGGTTGGTGATAATCCACGCCCTGACCTGGCTCTGGGTACTCGTGGTGACGGGACTTTAGATGGTATTCCCAGACTCTTTGATTTGCCAGTGCTTAAGCGTCAAGTCCGCATTTGCTTGCGAAATTGTGGAAACATTGACCCAGAAAACATCAACCACTATATCGCCAATAGTGGCTATGAGGGCTTGGCTAGGGCACTGAAAATGAAACCTCAAGAAATAATCGACGAGGTCAAGAAATCAGGGTTGCGTGGTCGCGGCGGTGCCGGTTTCCCCACCGGGGTCAAGTGGCAATTCTGCCACGATGCTCCTGGCGATATTAAATACATAGTATGCAATGCTGATGAAGGTGACCCGGGAGCATTTATGGATAGAGCACTTATTGAAGGCGATCCGCATGCCGTATTGGAAGGATTCCTCATTAGTGCATATGCCATTGGTGCCACAGAAGGTTATATATACATCCGAGCCGAGTATCCACTGGCAATTCAAAGGCTGAGGGTTGCCTTAAAACAGATGGAGGAATATGGGCTACTCGGCAATGATATTATGGGCTCTGGATTTAACTTTCATATTAAAGTAAAAGAGGGGGCAGGTGCTTTTGTCTGCGGTGAGGAGACGGCACTAATGGCTTCTATTGAAGGCGCTCGGGGGATGCCTCGCTCCCGCCCCCCCTTCCCTGCCCAATCTGGTATCTGGGGAAAGCCGACAAACATCAACAATGTAGAGACTTGGGGTAATGTCTCGGCTATTCTCCAGAGAGGTGCCGAGTGGTATGCCAACCATGGCACAGAAAAGAGTAAGGGCACTAAGAATTTTTCTCTGGCGGGCAAAGTCAATCATACTGGGCTTATCGAGGTTCCGATGGGAATTACCCTGCGCGAGATTGTCTATGACATAGGTGGAGGCATTCCCGAGAACAAGCGCTTCAAGGGAGTCCAAACTGGTGGTCCCTCAGGTGGTTTCATACCAGCAAGTCTAATGGATCTCCCGGTTGACTATGAGTCTTTAGCCCAGGCGGGCTCAATTATGGGCTCCGGCGGTATGGTAGTGATGGATGAGGACACCTGTATGGTTGACATGACCAGATTTTTCCTTACCTTTACTCAGGCTGAGTCCTGTGGCAAGTGTATTCCGTGTCGCTGGGGGACAAAACAAATGCTGGATATCCTGGAGGATATAACTAATGGGAAAGGTAAACCTTGGGACATTGAATTACTTGAGGAACTGGCTCAATCAGTCAAAGATAATTCTCTGTGCGGTTTGGGTCAGACTGCGCCTAACCCGGTGCTCACCAGTATTCGTTACTTCCGGGATGAATATGAGGAGCATATCAAGAGACTCCATTGTCCTGCCGCAGTGTGCAAAGGGTTAGCCAAAGCACCTTGTAGCCATACCTGTCCGGCTGGTGTGGATGTGCCTCGCTATATTCGATTTATCGGTAACGGGCAGTTTGACGAGGCATTAGCTGTAATAAGGGAGAAAATACCATTCCCTTCAATTTGTGGGCATGTTTGTCCCCACCCGTGCGAAGCTAAGTGCCGGCGAGGACAAATAGATGAGGCTATCGCCATCAGGGTGCTGAAGCGCTTTGCCGCCGAAAGCGGGAATGGGCTTTGGAAAGAGAGAGCTAAAATGGCTCCAGCCACAGACAAAAGAGTTGCTATTGTTGGCTCTGGACCAGCAGGACTTACTGCAGCTTATTACTTAGCCAAGCAAGGACATGCTGCCACTGTGTTTGATGCTCTTCCTGAGCCAGGTGGCATGATGAGGTATGGTATTCCTCAGTATCGCTTACCTCGTGAAGTGTTAGCTGAGGAGATTGAGGAAATAAGAAACACTGGAGTTGATATAAGAACAAATACTAGAATCAGCTCTATGGATGAGTTATTCGAGGATGGCTACAATGCCATTTTCCTTGCCATTGGTGCTCATCAGGGAACTAAGCTAGGCATTGAGGGAGAGGATAGCCCTGGGGTCATGGAGGGTGTGTCTCTCCTCCGAGAAATAAATATGGGAAATGAAGTTAGGTTAGGAAATAGAGTGGCTGTCATTGGTGGCGGTAATGCCGCTATCGATGTCTCCCGCAACGCACTTCGTCTCGGTGCCAGAGAAGTAACCATTATCTATCGCCGCACTATGGATGAAATGCCAGCAAGTAAGGAGGAGGTAGAAGAGGCATTGCATGAGAGGGTAAGGATAGAGTTCCTTACTACCCCTACCAGGATGGAGAGTAAGGATGGCATGGTTGAGCTAACATGCATTCGTATGGAGCTCGGGGCACTAGATGCCAGTGGCAGAAGACGTCCGGTGCCAATCGAAGGGAGTGAATTTACCCTGGATTTTGATACTGTGATTACTGCTATTGGTCAGATGCCGGAGGCTCCGGAGCAATTCGGGCTTCCCCTGATAAAAGGGAATACATTTCAGGTTGACCCTGATACCTTAGCTACAACTAGAGAAGGTGTCTTCACTGGCGGTGATGCGGTGACTGGACCAGCAACTGTCATTGAGGCTATTGCTGCCGGAAGGAAGGCAGCCATTTCGATAGATAAATATTTAGGTGGTAGCGGAGAAATAGACGAAACTCTAGTGCCACCTGAAGAAGTAGAAGCATTACCTGAAATTGAGGAAGGGGAAAAGCCTCGTATTTTAGTACCTACCTTACCTTTAAACGACCGGCTTAATAACTTCGCCGAGGTGGAGCTCTGTCTTAGGAAAGAGATAGCAATTGAGGAGGCAAGGCGGTGCTTGAGATGCGACTTAGAGGAGGACTAATTAACTCTATATACCTTACATTCTAATAGATAGGACTACAAAGTATAAGTTGAGGGAGGTCCATAATGAGCACTATAACTAAAACCATTGATGAGACAAGGGTAGGCACAATCACCCTGACCATTAACGGTGAAGAGGTCAGTACAAGGAAAGGAGCTACCGTACTTGAGGCAGCCCGGGGTGCTGATATCTATATTCCTACGCTTTGTTATGACCCTGACCTCAAGCCCTATGGAGCTTGCCGGCTCTGCATTGTTGAGATTGAAGGAATGCGTGGATTGGTTAGCTCTTGCACGACACCGGCAACCGAAGGCATGGTAGTGCACACCGAGACACCAAGAGTAAATCAAGCACGTTGCATCACTATGGAGCTCATCATCGCCAATCACCATGGTGACTGTCCCACCTGTGTCACTAACCAACAGTGTGAGGTGCTGAAAATCGCCCAATATCTTGGTATGAACCAAGAGCATATCGACCGACTACGGAAGAGCACCCAAATGCTTCCTGTTGATGATAGCCACCCAGCATTTATTCGTGACCCTAATAAATGTATCCTCTGTGGCAAATGTGTACGTGCCTGTCATGAAATAACTGGCACTGGTGCTATTGGTTTAGCTTTCCGAGGCTATGCAACAAAGGCAACTACCTTTGGCGATAAAGCAATTATTGAATCTATCTGCAAATCCTGCGGGGAGTGCATTGCTCGATGTCCTACCGGAGCACTGGTACCCAAATTTGAGAAGACACCCACCAAAGAGGTTGAAACCATTTGTCCTTATTGTGGGGTTGGTTGCTCACTCTATTTAGGCATTCGCAGCAATAAGATTGTTTCGGCTCGTGGCAACCCTGATGGTTCAACCAATAAAGGTAGCCTGTGTGTTAAGGGACGCTGGGGATATGATTTCATCAATCACCCTGAAAGGCTAACGACGCCGCTCATCCGAATAGCCGGCACTCCACGAGGGGCAGCTCACGACGGTCAGGTGCGTGAGATTTTCCGCGAGGCTACCTGGGATGAAGCTCTTGAAATGGTATCAAAGAAGCTACTTAAAATCAAACAAACCTACGGGCCAGATAGCCTTGCTGCCTTAAGCTCGGCTAAGTGCACCAATGAGGACAACTATGTGATGCAGAAATTCACCCGTGCTGTGCTGGGCACTAATAACATTGACCATTGTGCCAGGCTGTGCCATGCCTCCACTGTAGTTGGTGCCATTGCTGCTTTTGGTCAAGGAGCAATGAGCAACTCTTACCGTGATTTCGAAAAGACCGACCTCTTCTTCGTTATCGGCTCAAACACTACTGAATGTCATCCAATTATTGGTTCAATAATCAAGAGAAGAATCAAGTTTGATGGTGCCAAGCTTATTGTGGTTGACCCTCGCTCTATTGAGCTAGATGAATATGCCACCGTTGATTTGCATCACAAACCAGGAACTGATGTTGCCCTTCTCAATGGCTTGATGCATGTGATTATTAGAGACGGGCTTGAAAACAAAGACTTCATCCAGGAACGCACTGAAGACTTCGAAGAGATGCGCCAGCTAGTGGAGAAATATACTCCTGAGGTAGTGGAGGAAATAACCGGAGTGCCTCAGTCTGATTTAGAAGCCGCCGCCTATCTGTTTGGCGAAGCTAAAAGTGCCTGCATACTCTACGGAATGGGAATAACTCAACACACCACAGGGACAGACAATGTGAAAAGTGTGGCAAATTTACTTCTCCTTACCGGTAATATTGGTCGCGAGGGTACTGGCTTTAGCCCGCTTCGAGGCCAGAACAATGTCCAGGGCGCCTGTGATTTAGGGGCACTGCCCAATGTTTACCCTGGCTATCAGAAGGTCGATGACCCTCTGGTTAGGGCGAAATTCGAGGCTGCCTGGGGATGTGAATTGAGCAACCGACCCGGTATGACAGTTACCGACATTGCCGATGCTATCTATAGAGGGGATATCAAGGGGCTTTATGTTATGGGTGAGAATCCTATGCTAAGCGAGCCCTACCTTGAGCATACTGAACGAGCCTTTGAGCAGCTTGGATTTCTGGTGGTCCAGGATATCTTCCTCTCTGAGACGGCTTGGTTGGCTGATGTCGTTTTTCCCGCGGTTGCCTTTGCTGAAAAGAATGGCACCTTCACCAATACCGAGAGGCGAGTCCAGCGAATAAGACAGGCACTTATACCACCTGGAGAGGCAAAAGCCGACTGGCAAATCATTTCCGCCCTGGCAGAGAAGATGGGATGGTCATTCGACTACCAGAGCGCTGCCCAGATTATGGAAGAGATCGCCTCCCTCACCCCCATCTATGGTGGCATTCGCTTTAGTCGCCTTGATGAAGGTGGCTTACAGTGGCCTTGCCCCGATACCTCCCACCCGGGAACATCATTTCTGCACCAGGGCAGTTTTGCTCGAGGGCTAGGCAAGTTCCACGCCATAGATTACATTCCACCAGCCGAATCAATATCCAAGAGCTATCCCTTGATTCTTACTACAGGGCGGGTGCTTGAACACTGGCATACCGGCACTATGAGCCGACGCTCCAAGGTGCTTGTTGAACTCCGTCCTGAGGGCACTGCCGAGATGCATCCCAGTGACGCAACCAAGTTGGGGCTTATAGAGCATGATTTGGTAGCGTTAACCTCGAAAAGAGGTCGGCTGGAAACTACTCTTCACATCACTGAGAAATCACCCCCCGGGGTTGTTTTTATGCCTTTTCACTGGCATGAAGCACCAGCCAACATCCTCACTAGCGATGCTCTTGACCCGGTAGCCAAGATTCCTGAGTATAAGGTCTCGGCGATAAATGCCGTATTAGCCGTGCTTGACAGAGCGGCACAAGATAATACTTTCTTAGCACAGCTTGCTGAAAACCCTGCCAAGGCTCTGAAAGACTATGGGCTAACTACTGAGGAGAGAGCCGCACTGCTAAGTGGCGATATGCGCAAAATAGAGTCATGGGTGGGCAAGTTAGATGAGCGACTTAAGACCTGGCTGGTACTGAGACTGTCTCAGGAAAAATGGTAGCCCAGAGCAGGCTTCAAGACGAGTTGGCGATATAGCCAAAGCGTTTGCTGATAAGTGAATCTTCCAAGATTCCTTATCTTCTAAAGAGTGAGGTTTATCTCAACCCCTAACACCCCTCTCCTTTAATTTGAAGGAGAGGGGTAAATTTGTTTTCTAAATGGTCCCTCACATTAAAGTGTATGCTTCAATACACTAGAATATTACTTATTTGCCATTTATATAAGTATCTTGAGTATTTGTATAGGTTGTTAGAATTTGAGGCTGATTGTAAAATTGGTAAGTCATATTATTACTAAATTGGCTAGTTACGCTACTTATCCAAGATGCTGCCGTTAACCACAGATTCGTTTGCTAGTCCCTTTCCGTCGCTAAATAACCTTAGACACTATTTCATTTTCTTTCATATGGTGGTCACTGAAGGATAGGATTCCATCTGGCTTCAATACTCGACGCAGCTCTTCTAGCACTCCATTCGGGTCACTCAAAGAGTGAAGGGTATCGTATAATAGAACTACATCAACGCTATTATCTGGCAATCCAGTTTTACAATCGGAACAGATGGTTTCCGCATTCGTCAGTTGCTTTTTTGAAGCGATACTCTGAACCGTCTGAATTGCAAGTGGATGGATATCCAGAGCGTAAATTTTCCCTGATTTGCCCACCAATTCAGCCGCAGCGGTTATATATCCTCCAGGTCCACAGCCATAATCGAGTACATGAAACCCTGGTTTTATTCCCACCTCTTTCAAGACATTCTTGCGGGGTAAGAAGAAATTACGAAATTGGAAGGCGAAAGACATGAGTTTGAAATTAAGATTGTGGTTTGGTTTATCCATGATAGTTACCTCCTATTTAAATAATGATTTTACATGACATCTATATGTACTAACTCAGGTGGGTGAGAGACGAGCAATTTCACTTTTGGCATCTCGTTTTATAGTCCACTTTCATTGCTTACCTCTTTCTGGAATTTGGAGACTCTGCCCTCTTTGCCCACAAAGGTGAAGAGCCCTCCCTTGGTTACTCGTTCCAGCGAGTGGCCAGGAAAAGTCTGCACCGCCAGGACTCCACCCGGTCTCAACACACGATAAAGCTCCGGCAGAACCTAGTCTAATGGTAGAGCATGAATGACACCAAAAAGAAAGACTAAATCAATGCTCTCAGTGATTAGTCCCATCTTTTCTGCATCGGCAATCGTTATCTTAACATTGTTTAGACTGGTCTTCTGTAGCTTCTCCTCCACCGTCTTGATGGCCAGTGGGTGCAGGTCAATGGCATAGACATAACCATTGTCACCTACAAGTTTTGCCACTGGAATTGTAAAAAAGCCGGGACCACAGCCAACCTCGAGTACCTGCTGACCTGGTTTTATACCGGCTGCCTTCAAGGTCTTTATTGGGTTTTCAAAGATGCACCGTAACGGGTTATCATGAATCAACGCCATTACTTTGAATGCAGTATTAGACATTCGTTGCTTACTAGCCATCTATATTACCTCCTTCCCTAATATCCCTCAGCTTTAAATCAATCAGGGTATCTACACCAAAATGGGCCGCTTCCCTTAAGTCCTCTAAGGCTTCACCCTTTGTCTTACCCAAACTGATAACTATAGGTTGCCAAGTGATATAATAATTTTCAGTTTCATCATCAGATTCTATTTTAATTTCGTTACTGATTGGCACCGTTACCCCCTTTCTCTATCATCTTAATTACCACTTCCTTGTTCAGTTGTGGTCTATATTTGGTTTTCTCTCCAGCTATTACCTCCCTATTTTATAGTAAGCACTTACAAAGTTTTCAAACCTTTTAGAAAGGTTGCTCTGAGTAATAGAACAACCTCCCTTATGGTCTGTCTTATGTTTTTAGCCCGTCTAAGAATATCCTTACCAAGGTGTCGACCGTTTCCTCATCCGAGAAGGAAAGCGGTGGCCCACTTATGGATGCTTCTTGGTCAGCGACATACATAAATATTGTCTCAATGAACAGTCGACCTGCAATTTGAGCATTGACCTTCTTAAATGCTCCCTCGTTAATTCTTTGCTGAATATAGTTGCCCAAAAACTCAGGCAGCGATGGCTCCGTCTCTTTACGATGACTGAATATATCAACGAAGTGTCTACCCTCAAGAGCGCTGAAAATAGCCAGTCTCATAATCCTAGGGTCTTTCCGATTATGCCTGATTATGTGTAAAGCTAAAGTGCTGAAGACACCGTAGTCATCTTTTTTCGCCATCTTCTCCTCAACCTCGGGCATCACCGGATGATGACTGAATAGCTCCGTTAACGCGGCGCGGTATAAGTCTTCCTTGGTTTTAAAGTGCTGGAAGATGAGGGTTTCACTTATTCCGGCCAGCTCAGCAATTCCCCTGGTTCTAGTGCCACTAAAGCCCTTACCAGCAAAGAACCTTAAAGCGGCATCGATAATCCGTGCCCGTCTCTCCTCACCACTAAGGCGCTCTTTTCTATCCCTAAACTTTCTCATCTTTTAGTAACCTATTTAGTAAGTGTTTACTTATATTATAACATATTTTTCTATATTGTCAAGGGGTTTTTGAGATAATTTCTCAAATCGCGGGTGTTTTAGTAGTTGACTGTTCCCATGGAAGATACCCTTTACCGCTATTCCCGAGGTAATCGACTCTTTAGTCGGAGTACAATATCTAAGCTTTCTATACAGTGGTCGGGGTGAGAGGACTTGAACCTCCGACCTCAGCGTCCCAAACGCTGCGCGCTAACCGCCTGCGCTACACCCCGCTGTCCAAAATATAACAAAGCTTCTACTGTCGGTCAAGTTAGTGGCTAGTTGGGTTTTAATCTCTACAGTGGGGACGGTAGCAACTACAGCCAATACAAATATTAAAAAGCTCACAAAGGGATGTCTATCCCTCTTCTACTCGCTTAGCCCCTTTGTTGGCGCTACTTTCTCGGTGAGTTTGGTGTATTCTTCTTCCACCCTGTGTTGAATCTTCTTCACCGTTTCTTCAGGTAGATGCTTGAACCTTCCCTGTAGCTCCATGTAGTCGGTAACCGGTCTAAGCGTAGGTAGATCAATGCTCAAATTATATTTACCATCCTCTATTTCATAGAGAGGGAATATCCCTGTCTCCACAGCCAGACTGCCTAGCCTGATAGATAAATTGGGGGCAGACCTCCAACCAGTGGGGCAAACCGATAGGATATGAATGTAAGCCGGACCTTGAGTTGCTATTCCCTTTGCCACCTTATCCATCAAATCAAACGGGTAACTGGGACAGGCAGTAGCTACATACGGGATGTCATGAGCGGCAACAATAGCTGGCATATTCTTTTTCCAGGTAACCTGCCCTATGCTCATCTTACCGGCTGGGGCAGTAGTGGTAGAGGCACCGAAAGGAGTAGCTGAAGACCTTTGTATCCCAGTATTCATATAGGCTTCGTTATCAAAGCAAAGATAAAGGAAGTCATGACCCCTCTCCAACGCCCCAGATAATGCCTGAATCCCAATGTCACTGGTTCCACCATCGCCAGCCATAACTACTACCTTGGTCTCCTTGGCTGAGCGTCTTTCTTTCTTTAGCATAGCTCTTAAACCGGCTTCTATGCCGGAAGCCACTGCCGCCGTATTTTCAAATAGGGTATGAATCCAGGGAACTCGCCAAGAAGTCCAAGGAAGTTGTGATGAAATGATCTCTATGCAGCCGGTAGCGGTAACGATTATTACATTCGCTCCTAATGCTTTGCAGGCTAGCCTTACGGCTAAGGCTTCAGCACAACCTACGCAAGCTCGATGACCAGGAGCCAGGAATTCATCCTTAGTTACTAGTCGAGGAGCCTGAACAGCGTACTTCTCCTTTATTTTCCTAGGCACAACTCGGGGTACAGAAATAGTATTCTCCTCCATTATTCCCTCACCCCAAACATTTCAAATTCTTGCTCACTCCCTGTCCGTGAGATTTCTATACCTCTATTGATTATCTCCCGAAACCCGTCTGGAGTAATATCCCTGCCACCCAAACCGCCAACGAAGCTGACTACCTTTGGCTTCTTGTCTTCATTATATAAGGCTGCCTTAATCTCGGAACAAACTGGTCCTGCAGGTCCACCAAAGGAAAGGGCTCTGTCCAACACAATAAGAACCTCGGCATCTTTAACTGCTTGGCGAATTTCGGCAAAGGGGAAAGGACGCCATAAGCGAAGCTTTACCAGCCCGACATTCTTACCCTCTTCCCGCAAGGTATCTATAGTCATCGTTGCCGTCTCGCTATAACTACCCATAGTCAACAGAAGTATCTTAGCATCTTCGCTGTGGTAGGTCTCTACCGGGTGATAATAGCGCTGGAAGATACTACCAAAGTCCTCCCAGCACTGGAGGATTACCTCCTTAGCTGCTGTCAAATTTACTTCCTGTGCTTTCTTTGTCTCTGTATATATGAAAGGTGGACCAAAGGCTCCCATAGTTACCGGTTTATCTGGATTTAGAGGCAAGGGGTGCTGATATGGAGGGATAAATTTGTCAACCTCGCTCTGCTCTGGTATATATATAGGTTCAATCATGTGTGACAGGTGGAATCCATCCAGATGAATCATTACCGGAAGTAAAACTCCACGGTCTTCACCAATACGGAAGGCACATAGAACATTATCAATAACCTCCTGCCCATTTTCAGTAAATATTTGAATCCAGCCGGTATCGCGGACTGCCATAGCATCAGAGTGGTCACCCCAGACGCTTAATGGTGCTGATAAAGCCCGGTTAGTTACTGCCATAACCACCGGTAGTCGCATAGATGAAGCTATATATAATACTTCATGCATCAACTCTAGCCCTTGACCGGCAGAAGCAGTAAAAGTCCTAGCCCCTACTGCTGATGCCCCAAGGCAGGCACTCATAGCCGAGTGTTCAGATTCAACAGGTATATAAGCAGCGTCTAATTCGCCATCTGCCACTAACTCGGCAATGTGCTCAACAATATGAGTCTGTGGGGTAATAGGATACGATGCCACAACATCAACATTAGCTAGTTTGACTGCTTCGCCAATGGCAGCAGATATCTCTATTCCTACCCTTTTAGCCATCATTCCCCCTCTACCATGGTTATTGCCTCCGTTGGGCACTCACAGGCGCAAATACCACATCCCTTGCAGTAAAATAAATTGGATTCAAAGTATCCCTCAGCGTTTTGTATAATACACCCCTCAGGGCAAAAAATGTAGCAAATACCACATTTTATGCATCTCTTAACATCGAGGGCCGGTCTTTGTGACCTCCAGTCCCCAGTTTGGTATTGGCTGGCATTCCCTGGTTCGACTACTATTGAGCCAATCTCCAGGTCTTTCCAGGTTAGCTCCCCTTCTAATTTAGCCAATTGCCTCTACTCCTTTACTATAGTTTCTTCGTATGCCTTTTTCATAGCGTTAATATTTCTTTCTGCCAGGCGCCCAAATCGATAGCTTAGAGGCTCAAACAAGGATTCTAATTTAACCACACCGGTAGCTCTTACTAGAGCTCCGACCATAGCAGTATTGGTAATAGGAACTCCTAGAAGCTCTCTGGCAATACCGGTAGCATCAATTGTTACTATTAAATAATTAATGTCTAATTCCTGCCTAAGTTGCTCAGCTTGTTTTTTGGTATTAATTATTACTATTCCGCTGTCTTTCAGCCCTGAAGTAACCTTCGCAATGCGTAATAGACTGGGGTCAAGCACCACTACTATATCAGGTTGAGTTATTTCTGCCCTTATCTTAATGGATAGTTGACTGCTTATCCTGACAAAGGCTAAGACAGGTGCTCCTCTCCTTTCTGGCCCAAAACTAGGAAAGGCTTGAGCATACTTACCTTCATTTATAGCCGCCCGGGCTAATAGTTCGGCAGAAGTAACTGCACCTTGACCACCACGACCGTGCCACCTAATCTCAATAAGCTGATTTGTATCTATCACCCAAGCCTCCTAACTAATAAAAAAGCGCCCCTGGAGCGACTCGAACGCTCGCACCCAGCTCCGGGGGCTGGTGCTCTATCCATCTGAGCTACAGGGGCCAACCCTTATAATGCCCCCTATAATACCCTATAACCAGTGGCGACGCAAGAACATAGTTTATATCTACGATGTCTTTTTTCTTAATCGTTTTCTCAACAACTTCTCTAGCTCAACTGCCAAGAACCCCGGAAGTAAGGCTAGAATTATTAGTGGCCACCATTCCACAGGGAAGGCTGCTGTTCTAAACACAGCCTGGAGAGGGGGAAGATAGACTATCATAAGATCGGTGACTATGGTTATCGCAATCCCAGCAAGTATCCATTTATTGGAAAAGGGGTTAAAGGTAAAAGCAGAGTTAAATATCGACCTGGCGGTAATAACGAAGCCTACATGCACCAGCACGATACTCATAAATGCTGCTGATTGCGCCTGGGCTAATTGTAGGGGGTCTACTACTACTTCACCAGAAATAGCTGGTGCCCCAAAGTAGTAGTATATGGCGAAGCCAGTAAGTGCCATTACTACTGAAACCAATCCAACCCTCTCAAAAAAGAGGCGGTTAGCTATCTTTTCTTCAGGGTGGCGTGGAGGGTGGTTAAGCAATCCCTTTTCCTTAGGCTCCATCATTAGTGGCATAGTGAGAAATACAGAATCAAACAGATTTACCCACAATATCTGCACTGGCGCCAAAGGAAGCTGTGCGTTAAAGAGGAAAATGAATGGAGCCGATAATATCGCCCCCATCACCAGCAGAGCTTGCCCCCCATTGGTGGGAAGAGTATACAGGATAGCTTTTTCCAGGTTTTTCCAGGCATGCCTACCCTCTTCTACCGCCCCCACTATGCTGGCAAAGTTATCATCAGTCAGTACCATAGCTGAGGCTTCCTTGCTCACCTCGGTTCCCGTTATCCCCATAGCTACCCCTATATCGGCTGCCTTTAGGGCTGGGGCATCGTTCACTCCATCACCAGTCATAGCTACAATATGTCCCCTCTTCTGCAACTGCTGGGCTATCCTCAACTTATGCTCGGGAGCCACCCTGGCATAAACCGAGACCCTTTCCACGACTTCATATAACTCTTCATCGCTCAGTCTTTGTAACTCTTCCCCAGTTAATGCCCTATCCTCACCTTCGCCTATACCTAGCTGTCGGGCTATAGCCTTTGCTGTCTGTACATGGTCGCCGGTTATCATCACCGACCTTATTCCGGCTGTCTTACAATTCCTGATTGCCTCAATCGCCTCTTTCCTGGGTGGGTCTATCATCCCTTGAAACCCGAGGAAGGTTAGTCCCTCCATATCTTCTGGCTCCAGTGAAGTCTTCCCCTTGGGCACGGTCTTATAAGCCATACCAAGTAATCTTAAAGCTTCTCCCGCCATCTCATCGGCTCTGGCCAATATCTCTTCCCCCCGTAGAGGTTCAGTGTCTCCATCAATCAACCGGCTTTGACACATTCTTAAAACCCTCTCCGGCGAGCCTTTCATATAGATAATATTTTCTTCTTCTCCCTTGTGTAGGGTAGCCATATACTGCTGCTCTGACTCAAAAGGTATCTCATCTAATATGGGGAGCTTCTGGGTGACACCGGCTTTGGCTGCTGAGACCCTTAAAGCTCCTTCGGTAGGGTCACCTACAATCGTATATCCGTCTTCAGCCTCCACCAGAGTTGTGCTATTACAGAGATAGCCTGCCCTTAAGGTTTCAACCAGCTCTTTATTCTCCAGTACCGGGTTAATTTGTTTGCCCCCCAGAATAAACTCTCCCATAGGCTCATAGCCAACGCCAGTCACTTCATAGTCATTCCTACCGGAGTAAATTCGTAATACCGTCATTTGGTCCTTAGTAAGGGTGCCCGTCTTATCTGAACATATGACTGTAGTGCAGCCAAGTGTTTCTGCCGCCGGTAATCTCCTTATAAGTGCGTTTCTCTTCGCCATAGCTGTTCCAGCTAGGGCTAAAATTCCGGTTACTATCATGGGTAGCATCTCAGGTATTGCGGCAACAATAAGGGCAACCGAGGCGAGGAAAAGATATGAGAGTTGATAGCCAAAGAAAAATCCTAGAGCAAAATTAACCGCCCCCATGCCAAGGATGAGAATGATTAAGATTTTGGTAAAGCTGGTTATCTTCTTCTGCAGTGGGGTAGTTACTTTCTTGGTCTGTTTTACGAGTTTGGCGATTTTACCAAATTCTGTTTGCTCCCCGGTCTCTATTACAATCCCCTCTCCCAAGCCACGGGTAATAAAAGTGCCGCCAAAAGCAATACAACGCTGGTCGCCGGGGGACAGATTTGGTCTTGGGATGGGTTCAATGTTCTTGGTCACCGGTACCGATTCCCCGGTAAGGGAGGCTTCATCAGCATCTATATTTTTAGTATAAAACAGACGTAAATCTGCTGGCACCCTGGCACCACCACTGATTAGAACTACATCACCGGGGACCAACTCCCGTGTTGGTATAACTTTCTCCTTTCCATCCCTTCGCACGGTGCACTCTGGCACTATCATATTTCGGAGTGCTTCTAGGGCACTCTCAGCCTTTCCCTCCTGATAGAAACCTATTATCACATTGAGAACAACAACCCCCAGTATAACTGCCATGTCCATCCACATCTCCTCCCCCCGCATGCTCAGAATGCCAGTTATTAAGGCAGCAACAAGCAGGATATAGACCAGGGGGCTTTGAAACTGGCGTAGGAGGCGCATGAGAACACTCGGCTTCTTGTACTCCAGCTCGTTATAACCATATTTCTCAAGCCTGGCTTTTGCCTCGCTGGAAGTGAGTCCGCCACTACCTGCTGCCAGAACTCCAAAGGTCTGCTCTACCGACCGTTGATACCATTTAGTCTCGTTCAACAACTATCTACCTCCCCAGTATTGTAAGGTAATAAAAAGACAACTATGTAAGTATGGGCAAGATTAAACGTGACAATAAAGATAGCAATGGTAAGAATTTGGCTTAATGTTAGCATTCATTCAAGCTTAGAATAAAACAAAAATATTATAGCAGAACCCTTCTTATTTATTAAAGAAGTGGTAACCCAACTATAGTAAACTAGAGCTCACCCTGAACCTATACCTTTGAATAAAGCATAAGCACCAAAAATATAGAGCCCGATTAAAACCAGGGCATACCAACTAATAACGATAAAGGTCTTGCGCTTCTGCCGGAATCGGAGCCCGCCAATAACCAGCAGGCTCATCACCACTACTACTACCGCCGTAATGAGATGAGTACCGGACACCGAGGCTAGAATAGGTCCTTGACTATAGGAGAGGTCAATCGCAAAGACATAGGCTATGTCAAGCATATTGGCACCTAGTATGTCAGCCACTGCCATATCTATAGCCCCCAAGCGTAGTGCAGCCACACTAACCACTAACTCAGGCAGAGAGGTGCCAATGGCTAAAAATAAACTGCCGACAAAGCTGGTACTCCAACCGGTAGTCCTGGCAATCTCATCACCAACAAATGATAGCCATATCCCAGCGCCAATAACTGCTGCCGCTGCCAGTATAAATTTGAGGTATACCGTCCTTATCGGAATCTCTGTATACTGAGGCGAAGTAGTTTCTAGTGGCGGCAACTGGTGACTGCGCTCAAATCGAAACAGCAGTCTCATCGCTACTAAATACAGGATGAGGATGGCAATGCTGGGGATGCCAACCCAACCTAGAACTAATTCAGAAAGCCTTTCCCCAGCCAAGATAGTCCCGGCAGCGATAGCCATAAGTAATATTCCCACCCCGGCTGATGCCACATGTCTGAGGCGTGCCTGGCTTAGAATTGGAGCTGGACGGTAAAGGCTATCCAGCAAAGCCAGAATAGTGATATTAAAGAGGCAACTGCCAAATAGAGTGCCCAGGGCTAAATCGTGTCCAACTTTGGGGTCAACTAAGGCAGCCGAACTTATTCCAGTGATTAGCTCAGGAGCGGAGGTAACGAATGCTAAAAACACCAGACCTATCCATACCCCACCTAAACCTGTCTTTTTACCAATAGCATCCCCATATCGGGCTAGCTTTGTCCCGGCGAACAGGATAATGACGAGGCAGGCAATAAACTTTAACCAAACCAAAGATTGAGGCTCCTAGACATTAACAATATACTGCAAGCATACTATATCTGGGGCAAACCCGTAAAGCATGTGGTATAATCAACAAGGTAACCAAGGAGAGGTGTCCGAGTGGTTAATGGTGCCGCTCTCGAAAACCGTGAGTCAGCATGCCACCTAGTCCCCACAGATACGATTTCGTCCTGTCCTGTTCAGGGCGAAACCCACTTTTATATCTAGCTGTGCTACCCGGTGCTAGGGGGTGCTAAACAGTTTGTCGGCAAAATGTCGGCAAAATGTCGGCAAAATTGTACTAAGTTAGCTCGAGATTACTAATGTTTTATGATGGCATTTTAAGATTTTTGCATTAAGAAAAATGCAGCCAGCATTAGACCGAACCTTCGAATTTCAACAGACTTCATTTCCAAATCTAGCATATCCCTTCCAAGATGTCTCATTTCAGAACATCCTTTTCTATTTTACCGTCTCTAATCTCGATGATTCTATCCGTCTTTTCGGCAACCTTACGATCGTGTGTTACAACTATAAAAGTAGTCCCAAACCTTTGATTTATTTCCCGGAAGCTGCCGCATATTTTATTTGTTGTTTCAGAATCCAAATTACCCGTTGGCTCATCTGCTATGAGTATCTTGGGATTATTTATAAGGGCTCTGGCTATTGCCGTTCTTTGTTGCTGCCCACCTGACATCTTTGTAACCGGACTGTTCTTCCATTTAGTAATGGCCAACATCTCGAAGAGTTCATTCGCTTTTTCTATTATCTTCTTAGAAGTCCTTCTGTTCTTTATCTGATATGGTATGAGAACATTCTCAATTGCTGTGAATTCCGGAAGAAGGTAATGAAATTGGAAAACGAACCCGATCGTCTCGTTTCTCAACTCGGCAAGCTCGTTTTTATCCATATCGCCTATCTTAGTACCGTCGATGATAACTTCCCCTCTTGTGGGTTTGTCTAAAGTACCCATGATGTTCAGCAGGGTAGATTTGCCGCTTCCCGATTCACCCACTATCGCATTGCATGAGCCACTATCGAAGCTAAGGTTGATATCAAAGAGCACCTGAGTATTCACAGAACCGATGTATATCTTATCAATATTCATTAGTTCAATAATACTACTCATTTTACCCCTCTCTAATAACCTCTACCGGGCTGAGTTTTAGTGATTTTCTTGCAGGTAATATTCCGGCAAAAGTTGATGCTGCCAACCCGATAAACCATGAGGTAAGAATAAAATCGTATTCTATATACAAATCTACTATTGCCACACCGTCCGGGCTGGTGGTAGACGCATTGAAACCATAAAGAAGGCCAAGTCCCAAGATAGTGCCTAATGTCGCTCCTATTAAACCTATTAAAAAACCTTCATAGATGAATATCAAGCTTGCTGCTAAGTCCTTTATGCCCATAGCTTTTAAAATCCCAATTTCCTTGGATTTCTGCAAGACGGTAATAGCCAATACACTTGAGATTGCTATCACCACCGAAGCCATGATAACTACCTGTATGACAATACTTGACATTCGCTGACCTTCAAGTCCACTCAATAGCTCCTCGTTTTGTTCCTTCCAGTTATTGACCTTGATATCGTCATTATCCAAGAGTTGCTCTATTTTACGCGCTGTTGTGTCGGCCGCAAAGACGTCTTTCACAGTCACTTCTATCGACGTTATTCTATTACCGAAATTAAATATACGCTGTGTTGTCTTAAGATTAGCAAGTATCCACGACTCGTTTATGCTCGCTATACCCAGATCATAGAAGCCTGATATAATGAAAACAGCCTCTTTACCCTCAGGTGTTTTTACGACTAGTTTGTCTCCGATATCTACTTCTAGGTCCTCTCTCAGGTCCTTACCAATCAGTACCTCTCTTACCGATTGATATGGCTTGCCCTCATACAAAGAATCTCTGATATTATATATACTATCGACATTATCAAAGTAAAAACCTCTAATGATGATAGGTAGGTTGCGGTTTCCATCTTCAATAAAGGCATTAGCGGTAGCTGACACAGCTGCCGTTTGGATCTGGTCAATCTCTCCCATTTCCCTGACCAAAATTTCCCAATCACGCATGGTACCGATGTCTGTTGATGACAGAATTGTTATCTGCGGGGAGTTTCCTATAGTCCGGTCAACTAGTGTTTTCTGAAGGCTATTGATAAGGAGACCAACAAATATCTGAATCGAGATAGCAATAGCTATACCAATGATAATCAGTAAATTCTGAGCCCCACCTGTTTTGAGAAATCGTATGGCTATCCTCATTGATAACATATCTTTATAATAGCACGAACATGTAGAACTGTGATAATCCACAGCTGATATTTTATGTCTCTTCAGGC
>SMTZ1_10002038_pt1 | contig 20437 bp, 17 predicted proteins | sample DeeMarSWOR136_30_FD_25667 | JGI IMG/M metagenome (IMG submission 25667) | reverse complement strand
TTAGAGGAGGACAACCGATTCTTACATGGACTTCTTTTGCACCTGCCTCCTTTATTCCTTTTATAAGTTTACGAATGTTTGTTCCTCTAACAATCGAATCATCAATTAGAACAATTCTTTTACCATTAAGAACAGAACGTAGATATGAAAGTCCCTCCTCCACAACTTTATCCCTGCTTTCCTGAGTTTGTTGAATAAAAGATCTTTCATCTTTGTCCTTCATAATTCCTTCGTCAATTGGAATTCCTGATTCCAAAGCATAACCAGTTGCATAATGTCGTCCTGATTCAGGGACAGGTATTACGATATCTGCATTCACTGGATATTTTTTAGCAAGATATCGGCCTAGTTCAAATCGAACATTGTGAATACTTCTATTGTTTATCCTTGAATCAGGTTTTGCAAAATATACAAATTCAAACATACATGGTTTTTCTTGTTTCTTAATTAATTGCTTTTCAAAGATATTACCTTTGGAATCAATAATAATAACTGAACCACCAGGAATATCTCTAACATATTCAAAATTTATTTTTTTAAATACTCGAGTCTCAGAGGTAAGACAATAAGTTCCATCAGAATTTCCTAGTACAAGAGGTCTAATCTTATAAGGATCAGTCATTGCAAAAAGATATGGATTATCACCAGAATCTGCAAGAAATATAGCAGAATAACTTCCTTTTAGTCGATCCATAAGAAATTTACATGACTTAAAGATTAAATCAGGAGTAAGTTCCTTTTTATAGATTTTATCTGCAAGTGGGAGCAAAAAACAATGAATATCGCAATCGGTTCTTGGTTTTCTCTTTGTTAACGCAAGCATTTCATCAATATTAAAAATATTACCATTATGAACCATTGCCAAAAATGGATTAACCAAATATTCTGGCTGTGCGTTACGACTTAAGGATCTAACATCATCCATTCCAGCAGTTGAATATCTAGTATGTCCCAAACCAACATTCCCTGATACATTTATCTTTCTTTCCTCATTGAAAACTTCCCTAACAAGTCCCACATCTTTTGTTACATGTATATTTCCATCATACATCAGCTTTCCAGCAGATGACTGACCTCTATGTTGAACAGAAAAAAGACTATGATAAATTAATCGAGATACAGGTCCGCCCCCAATAATACCAACTATACCACACATGGCATGAACAGGAATGAAGAGGCATTATTTATAAATTGTTTTAAATGTCTTCCCATTCTTTAAGGACTGTCTGCCATTTATATTCTTTTACACCTTTTATTGATCCAATTTTATGAAAAATGTTTTCATATCCCTTTACTAAAGTTCTTGTTCTAATTTTAACTATGAAATCATATTCACCTGCAACAGCTGCAACCCTTGTAACACCATTGATATCCCAGATTTGTTTCATAATTTTTACAATGGATGAACCTGGTTTAATTTTAATGAAAATATATGCTTTTACCAAAGTAAGTGCAAATGAAATTATTCCAAGAATTACTAGAATAATACCTATTGTTTTTATTATTAACCATACAGGATCTGTTGAAAATAGAGGAATTATTCCTAAGGATGCTAAGATAATTGTAACTGGAATTGTAAAAATTATTAAAGATGACCTTACTGCTTGAGTTATACTTGCTTTACCTATTCCCAGAGCTCTAATATAAAAAACAAGGGCAAAAAAAGTAAAAGCCATTGTTAAAGATACCCACCAGAAGTGATTAATAGAAGCATCTATTCCTGCAATTAAATTGCTTGAATTTGTTAAAAAATCAAATATTAGTATCAATCCAAGTGATATTAGACATGCAAAAACAATATTCCAAAATCTGATATTTACTGAGTCATTGGGTTTTTTGTTAATTTTTAATAATTTTAGCTTTCTTTGAAAAATAGAAAAGATCACCCATGCAGGGATATAAAGTAAAAACACAATAGCAAGGGCCTCAATACTTATACTACCTTCAAAACTAATAGAACCAAGAATTGCTCCAAAAGTAACTATTATTGACGATTGTATTTCAGCAAGTGTTGGAAAATTTTTTTCAGATATCGATTCTGTTAGCAAAAGATACAAGATAACTATCTGAGAAAATGGCAAAACAATAGAAGGATCTTTTAAAATAGTGAGAAGTAAGAAATATCCAAATGTAAGAAGAGAATTACCCAACCCTGCAAAGATATGATATTTTATTTCTTCTTTTTTGATTAATCTTATTCTATCAAAAGATGGATCTATAACTCTTTTTCCTATACTTTTACCTTTTAGAGGTATTGATAAAAACAATGAAATTAATAGTGTAATAAGAGTACCTACCAAAAAACAAGCGATACCAAATGCGTATGGATTTTGAATGAATTTTACACGGATTGTTGTGTCTATACCTACAACTATGGCTGCAATTATTGATGAAGTTAAAACGAGTAAATAAAATAGGTATTTTTTTCTTACTTTCATAATGCAATTTCTTTCTCAATTACTTGAGTTGTTGTTTTATTCACTCCTTTTATCATTTGGATTTTTTGAGTAACCATCAATAGTCTATCTAAATTTTTTACTTGAACTCTAACAACTATATCAAATTCACCTGCAACTACAGAAATTTTTGCAATATTTGAAATTTCTCTCATTTTTTCTATTGCTTTTTTTGTATCACCAGGTTTCATATTTATTAATATGTAGGCGTTTATCATATAATCACCCTATTTTAGAGCCCGAATAAGGTCCTCCTTATAAATATATGCATTAAAAATTATGATTTAACCGTTTTTATTGAAGAAAATAAGGAAAGGTTTAAATCTAAAGATATGTATTCCCGTTAAGGAGGTAAATATTATGGCCTTTACACATGAAGGATGGACTTTATATACGAGAGATGTAAAGCTTAAGGGCGGAAGAAACCAAACAATATATTTCTTTAGCAAGAAAACACCTAAGAGTGGACAACCCTGTGAAAAACCACCAAACTATACAGTTGGTGTAAACAAAAGAACTGGTCTTCCGTATTTAAAAAAGCAGTAAGAAGATTTTTTCTTCACTTCTTACCTTTTTTCTTTTTTTTATTAGCTTTAGCAATAATTAGTGATTATAGATTTTTATAGATAAAATTAAAAAAAATAATAATAATAAGAATGGTTTAGTCGTAACCACCGATTTTCATACTAGGATCCCCAAAAAGTATCCATTGTTGTACCATCTTTACATCCATTTTAGTATCATCGCCTAGAAACTTATTATAATATTCTACCAAGGTATCACCGTGATTTAAACCAAGCATATCATATTCTTCTATACCATATTGCTCAAGAAACCGTAATTCTAGCCATCCATCTAGAATTTCTAAGTAATCAGGAATTGTATTGTTGTCCAAATCTCCATGTCCATGTGTTCCAAGACCAGTATTTGCAATGCATGCAATTGCACCACCTCTTAGTGCACTTGTAAGCCACCATGCCCAGCAATTTGGATACCAATCTTTAGGATACCAAAATCTACCTTTGTTACCAGGTTTTGTGCTGAAATATCCAAAAAGACCATCTTCTTTTATTCCTTTTATTAAATTTCCGAAAGAAACGTCAAATTCTGCATTATGACATCCTCCAACTACGGCTATTGGCAGTTTTTCTTTATTTTTCAAATATATCATATCTTTGCACTCATATCCTTCTGTCCATCTAAATCCTTGATCATATGGAAAATGGGTTGACCATGAATATAAACTCCCATGACCACAGAAATAAGCAAAACTGCTGCCCGCATTCATTGCATTATTTACGGTTTCTCTAGTTATATCTTCGCCTGTTGTATCATTTGCATAAACCCTGACAGGATTAAAACCAGGCATTAAAGTAAGTGCTTTTTCACAAATAAGTTCTCCTTCGTTGTAATTTGTTTTAGTATCAGTATCATTGTAAGAATCTCCACCAATTAAAATTAGGTTTTTGAACCAATCCTTTTCACTAACCTTGATTTTTTCATAATTAATGATCTTTCTAACCATGATGAAGACTTCAAAATTACTTCTACAATCAAGTCTGCCAAGATACACATCAGGATATAAGTCCATTTCGTCTTTAGATGTTTCATTCCAAACTGAAAATATATCATCATTATTTGAGTCCCAACTGGAAAAATTTCCTTCTGAATCATATATATCTGCGTAGTACAAATCAGAAATAAAGGATTGTTCAGGGTATTCCTGTTCATCCATTGGTACAACACGACTACGCCTTACTGGGATATTCCATGTTAGGGTTTGACCTTTATAACCACCTACAAGCAAAACATACTCAATTCCACTGTTTTCGATTTCTTGTTTTATAAACAATTTTATTTTCTCAGCTATGTCTCTTCCATCTGAAATATTATTTGTTACATAATCAATCGAAAATAATTTGGTTCTAACACCAAATTTATTCTTATGACGAATTAGAGAATTTAGTTGTCTCTTGAAATTTTTTGGTGCAAGAATTAAAAGATCATAAACATCATTATCTTTTAAAATTGGCTCAGAGGGTTCAATATAACTAATGTTTACCTTTATATTCTCAATAAAATGTACTTGGTTGTCCACTGGAAAATATCTTACTGGATAAACTCTTGAAATAAGAAAATTTGTATGTTCGCCTCTATAAAGTGCTCCTCCCGTATGATAAGTTACCCAATCAGAAGGATATGGTTCTGAGCTTTCATATATTCTTTTATCTTTTGGTATTTTGGTTTTAATAGGATTATCTGTATCATAAGCTGCCCTGCAATAATCAAGTTCTCCAGGTAAATCAAAGATTATTGGTGTTGAATTCTCATATTTTACATTTAATATTTTTGACCCAAAAATTAACTTAAAAGTAGAAATATTTACAGGTAATACTGGTTTTCCGGGATCCAAATTAAAAAGAACATACCGGTTATGATTAGTTTCTTTAACTCTTACGACCCAATAATTACCATGTTTTACTATTTCTGGATCGGAAAAAGTGAGTTCATATTCAATATATTTAACATCAGAGTTTGATGAAATATTCATAGTTTCTTTTATGTCAAAGTCCTTTATGTTTAGTCCTAGTACACTGAAACTGTTAGACAAAACAAAAACAACAATGATACTTATTGTAATTATTTTTATCATGTTTTTATTCATAAGTTACCCCCAAACAATATTATAAATTTATTATATATAAACTATTCCGCAAGATATAACAAACAATTTAATAATTTTTTGTTTATAACTAGGTTCTTAGGTTTTATTCAGAATAATTAATTAAAATTTCAAAAACCAAGCTTATTTGATTAATATTTGAATGTTAAATAAAAAAGAGTGTGGAAGTTCTTTTAATAAATAATTATCAAATTATTTTAGTTTCCCTTATTCTATTTTAAACATAATTATTCGTTAAATTATTTGTAGTAAAAGTATCCAATGTTTCTGTATAGTAACCTTAAAAAATCAATAATGCATATTAGAACATTACAAATTCAGTAATTAATAAGATAGCTATGATACAAAAATTATGGAGGTAACAATATGAATGCCCTTGAAGAAGCAAAAGAATTAATGAAAATCGCAGGATGTGGAAAAGCATTTGCTGTTTATGAAATGGAACTAAATAATATAGCGGAAGTTAGAACATGCGACGAAAATGGGGAATCTTTAGAAATTGAAAAAAATATTTGTGATCTTGTTCCCACAATTGAGCAGAAGTTAGTATTTGACCCAAAAAAACCAATTGAATGTCCTCTAGATGAATCTATGAACAAATACCTAGAATTTTCATTAAAAAATAAAAATATAAAGATGTGTAACCTAGATGATACCGAACATAAAAAACTTGAAGAGGAAATGAGACCACTCCTTAAAAAATACAACTGGACTATAAAGAAAGAATAAAAAAAAGAGTTAAAAACAAATAAACATTTAATTACATAGTTTCTATTCCAAACTTTAATGGATTTTATCTCTAGTATTATTGTTGTTCTTGTTGCTGCTTTAATAGGGAGATTTATATCTAAAAAAATAAAACAACCAGTTATTTTAGGGGAGCTTGTTCTTGGGGTAATTATTGGAAATCTGTTTTTATTTATGAATAAAGATTATCTTGTTTTAGATCCTGGAATAAGCAACATAGCAGATATCGGAATATTATTCCTTTTGTTTTCTGCAGGTTTGTCATTAAATTTAAAAGAATTTAAAAAAATTGAGACAAGCTCTACCATTGTTGCAATATTAGGCGTTATTTTGCCCTTCATAATGGGCTATTTTATAGCAATTTGGTTTGGATTTTCACATATTACTGCACTTTTTGTTGGAACTGCCCTAATGGCAACATCAATTGGGGTAAAAGCAGAAATTTTGCTAGAGTTAAGAATAATTGGAACTCGTTTAGGCAGTTTGATAATGGGTGCTGCCATAATTGATGATATAATCACTGTTATTATTTTAACTATTCTTCTAGGAGTTGTAAAAACTGGCCATATTGAAATATGGAGCATTATTATATTTTTATTGATTACAATTATATACTTATTGATTGCCATTTTATTAACAAAAGAAAAAGTAAGTACTTCACTTGATAAATATCTTAGAAAAGTTAAACTAGGACGTGAAAATCTTTTGATTATAGGTGTATTAATCGCCTTAATTTTTTCTTTTATAGCAGATAATATTGGATTATCATTGATACTAGGAGCATTTATGGCAGGTATAATATTAGGACAACTAAGTTTTTTTATAAGATTAAAAGATTATGTGTCTTTGATAGGGAGTGGATTTTTTATCCCTGTATTTTTTGTAACTGTTGGGATGACTTTTAATTTTGAAGCATTTTTATCAATGGGATTATTTGCTGTTGTTTTACTATTAGCAGCAATTCTTGGAAAACTAATTGGTTGTGGAATAGGCGCAAAAATTGCCAAATTTAATAATCGAGAATCAATTGCCACCGGTGTAGCAATGATTCCAAGGGCAGGTATTGAATTGATACTTGTAAAAATAGGTTTAGATTATAAAATAATAAATACAGAAATAGCTTCTGCAATATTGATAATGGTAATAATTACAACTCTTATCACTCCACCGACATTGATAAAATTGTTAAAAAAGTAGGTTTAAATACTCTAATAAAATTGGTTGTATGAATATGATAAAAGATAAAGGACTTGTACCGGAATTTTATGAATTAAAAGTAAAACAATTAATGGATAAAAGAATATGGGATTTACCTTTAGTTGAAATTGATGAAGATATCCATAATGTTTTAAATATTCTAGGTGCAAGAAATCATATATGGGTTATAGATAATAAGGAAAATAAGGAACTTGTTGGAGTAATTACCGAACATGACGTTCTTTCAATATTGGCGCCAAAAGAGTTTCCATCATATATATTTGGGATGCCAGATGTAAGATCAATTCAGCATGGAACAGCAAAGACAGCAGAAGATGTAATGCGTAATAAAGTGATATCCTGTGGACCAGAAGAAAAAATTGTTGATGCATTAGAAAGGATGACAGCACATAGATTAAGAAGACTACCGGTACTTGTTGAAAAAAAAATTATTGGAGAAATTACATTGCATCAATTGATTAGGAAATATTATGATGCTACTCAATATCATCCAATAGTAGATGATGATTAATTGTACTATTTTTAATATATAGCTGAAATTGATAATAAACCTAATATAAAAATTTAAATACATTAATATATTATGTTGTATATTAAATTAAATTATATGGAGGAGACAAAATATGAATAAGAAAGTATTAGTAATTATTTTATGTATAATATTTGTATCTGTTCCTGTTTCATCGGTAGCAGGAATAATAAATAGTTTTAAAACAACAAAAGTTGAAAATGGTACGTTTATCCCAAACATTCTCAAAAAACAAACCAATCATCTAATATTACAACCTGACAATGATTGGGATTACTGGAGTAATCCACCAAATATGTTCTCTATGAAATCTGGAAACGTTGGTATCGGAACATCGAATCCATCAGCAAAGCTTGACATTGAAGTTAGTAGTGGTGGGATTGCAACTATTGGTTCTTTAAATACTGTTGCATTAGGAAATTTTTCAATTGCCATGGGTTATGGTACAAATGCTAGTGGAAGATATTCAACAGCAATGGGTAAATATTCACATGCCAGTGGACCAACATCAACTGCAATGGGTTGGGGTACAACTGCCAGTGGGAGTTGTTCAACTGCAATGGGTGAGGATACCACTGCAGGCGGGGCCTTTTCAACTGCAATAGGAAGAAGCATTCATGTAAATGGAGATTATTCTGTTGGAATAGGATTAGATGATACTGTCTCGATGGTTACTTTAGATCATGTGATGGCGATAATGGGTGGTAAAGTTGGTATTGGTACAACAAATCCAAGTAAACTTTTGGAAGTTTCAGGAAACCAAGATGTTGTAGCACAATTTTCAGGTCGAGTAAAAGGAGCTGATGCAGTAAATGATGATGAATTTGTAACAAAGGGGCAGGTAAAGAGTGTTAGTACATTTAATTATACACCAACTAGTACTAGTGATCCAAATGGAAATGTAGGAGATACTGCATGGGATGATACTTATTTCTATGTGAAAACACCTAATGGCTGGAAAAGAGTTCAACTAGAAACATGGGAATCAACACCTCTACAAACATCAACAACCCTTAATACAAAATGAATTATAAAGAGAATATCCTTCTCTTTCTTTTTTAAAAAATGTATTTGAAATTTTTGATATGAAATCAAATTAACAAAATTACTTTATTTTATTCCAATTTACTACATAAACATATTATTTTTTATCACGAGTATAGCTATTCAATATTTCTTAATAATAACCTTCTAAAACCAATAGGAAATTATAAATATAGCATAAGCATATATGCTTTATTAGAAGAAAAAATGAGGACAACGGTAGAATTAAATGATGCAATATACAAAAAGATTGTGAAAACAAATGGTAAAAGAAATATTTCCAATACAATAAATGATATATTATCAAAATATTTTTTAAAAAAGGAAAAAAAAGATATGTTTGGATCTGACAAATGGTTAAAAAAAGTCAGAACTGGTGATCTTAGAGATGAGTACGACCGTGACATTTGATTCAAGTGCATGGATAGAATATTTCGCTGGAACAGCAAAGGGAAAAATAGTAAAAAAGTATATTGATGAAAATGTAAATATTTTTACACCTTCTATTTGTTTAATGGAAATTAAAGATAAATACATACGTGAAGGTCATAAGTTTCAAGAACAGATAGATTTTATCTGTAATATTTCATCAATAGTTGATATAACAAAAGAAATTTCATTAAAGGCAGCAGATATTCAAAACCAATATAATCTTTATTCTATAGACGCTATCATTTATGCTTTATCAAAAATTAAAAAATCATCTCTGTTAACTTGTGAACAAGATTTTATGGGTTTAAAAAATATTAAATTATTATAATGATTTCTAACAATTAAATATTATAAAAATTGTTTGTTTGTTACTTTTGTTATTATTAACTATTGTTAAGGAAATATTTAAATTGAGATATTTTATTATAATTTTATATTTTTAGGGGAGGAATGAAAATGAAAAGAAAAAAAGTAGGAATTTTTGTTTTTATGCTGCTGGTTTTTACTGCTGTTTCAACCACTGTAAATTCGGAAGATAACAATACTGATAATCAAATTTTTTTTAATGGAACTGAAACCTATGAAAATTGTGGATGCTATGAAACTAACAAATTCATGTTTGGGAATGGATTAACAAAGGAAGTATCCTTGATTCAAGAGTCTAATGAAATTTTTTCAAAACCTATAGCTATTGATACTCCAGATTATTTTAACTGGATGGATTTTGAAGGACAGGATTGGACGACATCTGCTAAAAGTCAAAGTTTCTGTGGTAGTTGTGCTATCTTTAGTGCTCTTGGTGCTCTTGAGAGTATCATAAATATAGAAGAAGGAAAATCTGATTTAAATTTAGATCTTTCTGAACAATATGTCCTTTCATGTCTACCTCGTGCTGGAAATTGCAATGGTGGGAGTTCTTATAACACTTTTTACTATATAAAAAGTAATAGATTTACAGGGAATAACTGTAATGGGATTATTCCAGAGTTTTGTTTTCCATATAGAGCTATTGATTTTGATGGCTTTAACGGTTTGAATCATGAAAACGATCCTGTTTATTGTAATGAAAAATGTGCAGACTGGGAGAATTATTTGATACCAATTTCAGATTGTGGCAAATGGTTCCCTGATGGTAGCCTAGAAGATAGAAACGCAATAAAAACACAGGTTATGCAGAATGGACCAGTTGCAACTTCTCTGCAAAGTACTTGGTATATCCATGGTGAAGATAATTTAGTTGATTGGGGATTTATAGATCGTGATCCTAATGATTATTACTCCTCTCAACAAACGTACAATACAATCAATCATAATGTTGTAATTGTAGGGTGGAAAGATGATCCTGAAATACCTAATGGTGGTTATTGGATTTGTAAGAACAGTTGGAGTACGGATTGGGGATATAATGGTTTTTTCAATATTGAATATGGTTGTTTAAGAATAGATGACTCTGAAATAGACTGGGTGGTCTACGATCCTGATGTTTTAGTAAATTGGAGACCTATTGGTGATGCCGGAGGAATCTACTATGGAGATGTTGGACAAGAGATAATGTTTGATGCAAGTGGAAGTTTTGATCATGAAGGAGAGATTATTTCATATGTGTGGGATTTTGGTGATGGTAATCAGGGATTTGGGATGAATACAATCCATTCTTACGATACCCAAGCAGTATATTCAGTAAAACTTTATGTTGAAGATAATCAAGGAAATATTGTAAATGATACAACCTGGGCATTTATAGGTAGGTCAAACGATCCGCCTAATAAACCAAATATTGATGGTCCAACATATGGGAAAAGAGGAGTTGAACACGAATATAAATTTTCTACAACAGATCCTGATGGTGATGATATATATTATTATGTTTTCTGGGGAGATATCTATCCTGAGTGGATTGGACCATTTCCATCTGGTGAAATAATAACCTTAAGTCATACCTGGATTGATAAAGCAAAATATCATCTAAGAGTAAAGACAAAGGATTGTTATGGATTTCATAGTGAATGGGCATCTTTGAATGTCTCGATACCAAAAGGCAAACCTAAAGATTTAAATCTTAATTTCATTGACTGGTTTTTTGAACGCTTTCCAAATGCTTTTCCAATCTTAAAAAAAATCTTAATACTAACTTTAGAAAAAAATTTTGAAAAATTAATTTTACAGGAGGTATAAACATGAAAAGGAAAATTATTGGACTATTTGTAAGCTTATTAATAATTTCATCGTTGGTTATCCCAGTTACTGCAATTACTAAAAGACATGAAATTCAGATAACATCAAATGATTCTGATGTACCAATCTGGAAAAAAGGATATAGTTGGACATACCATTTCACTGAATCAAGGACACATGCGTATAATACTTCCCTTTCTGGAGATCTCAAATTAAAAGTTGTAGATAATTTAGGAGATTCATACATTTTAGAAGCAAAAACAATACCTCATGGGATATTTGACCTAGGAGGTTTTGGAATCAAAACCACCATTTTTACGTCTTTTACTTTTAAATTAAAGATGAGGAAAGCTGACCTTGGAATAGAAAGTTTTGAAGAAAAATTAAAAGGCATATTTCGCCTAAAAATTGGTACTCTAACATTACCAATTCCGATTCAAGCCGAGATAAGAACCTATGTAGAGTTTGATCCTACTTGGGCTATTATTCCATTTCCTTTATTTGATGGAAAATCTGGGACACTAAATGGTACAGAAATATGGCACATAAAAGTCTATGCACATCTATTTTGGGGGCTCATACCGGTTTTTGGTCCACAAAATATATCTATTCCTCTAACACCTATACCCTATACTTGTTCTGAGGAACAAATAATTGTTCAAGGTAAAACATATAATGTTTTTAATGTCTCAGCAGAATGGATGGATGGTTCACGGTTTGAATCATATTACGCCGAAGATGTAGGGAATGTTGTCAAGGAAGTAATATATATACCATATGGAGGAGGTTATGTGTGGCACTCCTTAATTCTGGAGCTTAAAGATTATAGTTGCACATCACAAACTAAATATTCGTCTACCTAAAAACTTTCATTTTTTCTTTATTAAACCTACTATATTTTTTTCTTTTGATATAGAAATTAAAATGAAATCGATATAACAAAATTACTATATTTTGATACAATTTACTACATAAACATTTTATTTTATATCTATAGTAAAGCAAGTTAATGATATTAAATAGTAGGTTTCAAAAACAAATAGTTAACTATAAATACTATAGTAATTATAATAATTATAGTGATTATAAATTAGGTGAAAACATGTCAAACACAACTATCTCTATAACACAAGAAACAAAAAAAGCATTACTCCAACTTGGGTCAAAAGGCGAAACCTATGATTCCATAATTAAAAAATTGATAAAACGATTTGCATGGAAAAAACTTGATGACGAATGGAATAAAATCATAGCCAATGACGAGTTCATATTTCTTGATGAGCTGTGAATAAATGACTTATAAAGTTTTAGTTTCTAAAACATTCCAAAAAAAAATTTATCAACTTCAAAAAAATATGCAAAGCTTAATTAGAAAAACATTAAAAGAACTTGAAAAAGACCCATATACAACAAGACCAATGTGTGATATAAAATTACTAAAAGATACGCGACCGAAAAAACATCGTCTTAGAATAGGAGATTATAGAGTTATATACGTCATTAATCAAAAAGAAATAAAAATTATTGATTTATTGAAAAGAGAAACAGGATATACAAAATTAGATTGATTTTGTTTAAAAAAAAAAACAAATTGTTGGTTTATAGTTTAAAATTATTACATAACTATTTTATTCTATATCCCAAGTAAAGCAAGTTCATGTTTTTTAATAGTAACCTTCAAAAACCTTTAGTATATTTAAGACCCGCTCAATCTGGGCGGGTAACAAAGTGGCTATGTGGGGGACTGCAGATCCTCATACGGGGGTTCAAATCCCTCCCCGCCCTTAAAATTCAACAAAAGGGTAAGAGTGTCAACAGATCCTAAACTTACAAATCAAACTAAGTAGTCTTTCAAACAATTGTGAATGTTTTAAAAATAAAAAAAAAGAAGGATTTTAGTAAGATAGGTTTGAATGCCTTAAAATTCAACAGGTCTAAAAATGATATTCTGTTGAAACTTTTTTCTCCTGTAAGCTTGGTTAAACGCCTCCCCGCCCTTGGGTTTCTACAGGAGGGGAGAGTGTCAACATATCCTAAAATGGCGTTCTATTGAACTTTTTTTCTACTGTAAACCTTGTTAAACCTCTATTCTATACTTCTTCTCCTAAAATTGTTTCAAGAACTTCTTTAAATAAATCTTGCTCCTCTTTTGAAATACCTTTAGGTATCGGATATAGAACGTGTTCTTTACGATAAGTACCTTTAAATAAATAAAAAAGAACTGTGATACATTTGCCCATTACTAATGTCTTCTCCATTGATTCAATAGTTGACTTACTTATTTTATTGCATTGATCAGGATCATTGTGATTATAATAATAATCATATTCCATATATGCAAACTTACCATGTTCCAGAGGACTGATGTAACCTAAAGAGTGCTCTAAATTATATTTTTCTCCTATATCATCAAACATTTTAATCCAATTTAAATAATGGTTTTCATCACTAGTCAACATCGCAGCACCTGGGCCCATAAACAATTGTTGTCTCATCATTCTAGTAGGAAGTATTCTAAATGCATGAAGCCAAACAATATCAGTCATTTCTGGTTTAGAATAAACTTTTTTGAAAAAATCCTGTAAATCTTCATCAAAAACCTTTGCAACATTTTCAGGTGAAGGATCTAAAGCTTTTTCCAAATGATCTCTCATTGGACCAGCAAATATGGCTCTAAGTGGATCTTCTTCCTCTGAAAGAATTTTCATAAATTCACTATCTTTTAGATGAGAAAATCTAGGTGCGCCTAATATAAGACTCTTCATTAAAGATTGATCTATGGTATATTCTACCATATTTTCTACTATTTTTTTATCATCTTGAGTGCAAATAACTGCAACTACATAGTTTAGTTTAAGATAGTTTTTACAGACATAATCAAAGTCTTTAGAGATTTGGATGGTTGGACTTAGAAACTCAGCAAGATATTTTCGTGAAAGAACAGCAAGTGATAAACCAATATCACGCTTTCCTAATTTAATTAAAAGTCTATAAGCATCTCTTAGGTTATCGAATGGTACAATAACTGCTTCTTCATCATCAAAAACAGTATGTAATTTTACAACAGCTTCTGTTATAATAACAGGGGGTGAAAGAGTAATATTAGTAAATCCAGGTTCAGTAGAATAGGGATTATCCCTTTCCCAATCACTATGTTTTTTAATATTTCCTTCATCATCTACTGTTGTTAAATCAACAAAATTATCAGCAAAAGCACCATACTTATTCCCCCATGTTGATATAATTCCAGTTGATGCAATATTACAACATACATGTGCTTCTGCTTCTGCGGAAAGTGCTCTTAACTTATGACTGTAGGCTTCTTTTTGCAGTTCAAACATAGTAATACCTGCACCAACAGTTGCCGTACAGCTCTCAGGATCGATTTCGAGTTTTCTTAATCTGTAAAGATCAATTATAATACCTCTTTCAAGACTCATACCTTTTCCCAATATAGTTGGTGCAAGCCCTGAAAAAAATGTCCCACCACTACGTGGTAAAAAAGGGACACCATTTTTATTTGCAAGCTTAATAATCCGTGATATTTGCTCTGTATTTTCTGGCAAAACAACATAATGATTTAAATCAGAATCTGGAAGAATAATTGACCTAACATATGAGGCAATAATAATTGGATCATTTGTAGCCCACTCATCCCCGACAATTTCGCGAAGTTCTCTAAGAACATCATCTTCCTGAACACTCTGAAATTCACTTTTATCTAAACTTTCTACATAATCTTTTAATGCTTTTGCGACTTTTTCAGGGCGTAATTGTGTAGTGAAATTACATTGTTTATCACAAATACCACAAAGCGAACAAGAATTCACAATGTCAATTAGTTTTTCTGTAGGAGTTATTTTACCTTCAGATATATTTTTCACAATCTCCATTCGTCCTTGTGGCCAATAGGCTAAAAAACCATATTTCTTACCAGCTGGACAAACACCATTTCCAAGAAAATCAAATTTACACATACCACAATGTGTTCCTTTTTTTGCAATTTCAACTGCATCTTTAAAAGATATTTTTCTTTCAGTGATGGATTTATCTGATGTCATTTTTATTACCGTCCTGATAATTATCCAGCAATTAGTAAATGATATTTTGATTTAAATTTAACCTTAACAAATGCAAAAAAAAAAGACTTTTTTACATTTTTTTGTTATAAAATTATACGTCATCATTAATTATCTCTCTCTATCTTTCAGGGTATGAAAAATAATAAAAAAAAGAAGGATTTTAGTAATATAGATTTGAATGCCTTAAAATTCAACAGGTCTAAAAATGGCATTCTGTTGAAACTTTTTAAACCTGTAAGCTTGGTTAAACGCCTCCCCGCCCTCTTTTTAATTTTTCTAATATTTTTATTTGCAATTTTATCTATAAAAGGCTCTGCAAATGTACTAATAAACGAAGTAATGTATGATCCTTCAATAAGTGATAATTTCTATGAATGGATTGAAATTTATAATCCCACCAATAAATCAGTTAATCTTTCAGGATGGAGCTTAACAGATAATTCAGAAAAGGATTATTTAATAGGAAATTTTGAAAATGGAAATGGAACCTTGATATTGCCTTCATTAGGATATGCAATAATTACTGATCATGGAACAAAAATTTATAATAATAATTTTTCATCCAATAACACTGTAAAATTATTGGTAGACGACTCATCAATTGGTAATGGTTTGGGCAATAGTGGAGATAAACTTATTTTAAAAAATGAAAAAAATGTAACAATTGACTCTGTTGAATGGATAAAAAATTTTACTGATGTGAAAGGATCGCCAACTTTTGCAATTGAAGAAAATTGCACCTTATCAAGAATGACAAGTGTGGATAACAATGATTCTAGAATAGATTTTTATAAAAGTATTACTCCAACACCTGGTTCTAAAAATAATATTACAAAGGAAGGAGATACAAAAATTTCCTGTAATGAAAGTTTTTTTTTCATTAATAAATATGAAAAATTAAAAACTCAATTAATTGTAAAAAATACTGGTTGGTTTTTTGATAATATTTCAATTAGAATAAAGGATATAACTTATGGATGGAATGTGCTGATAGAAAATAAAAAAATTTTTTTGGAACCAAATAAATCTAAAAAAATTAACCTAACAATTTTTTCATGTGAGAAAAATTGTTTTAAAATTGGTCAGTTAACATTTATTGCTTCTTCAGAGTATAAATTGAATTCTTCAGATGAAATAACTTTAACATTTGAAATTGTTGCCCCTGATTTATTAATAAAAAAAATAAAAGGTTACAATGAACTCGGTAATGAAACAAATGTATATTTCGAAGGAGAAATAATAAAAATCAAATCTTTTTTAAAAAATCAAGGAAGAGTTTGTGCAAAAAATGTTTTAGTAAATTTTTATTTAGACAAATTAAACATAAAAAACTATCTTGGTTCTAAATACTATGATAATATTGGAAAATACCAAAAATATCCATCATTAAAAATTGATACTCATGGCTTATCACCTGGAAAACACAACATCATAATACTTGCTGATGTAAAAAATGTTGTTGACGAATTCAACGAAGAAAACAACATATTTAGTTTTCAAATTGAAATAAAAAATACAAATCCTGAAAAAAATTCTAAAAAGCTTTTGATTTCAGAACTATATTATCACAGTCGTCCTGGTTTATATAATGAATTCATTAAAATTATTAATCCAACAGATCAAAAAATAAATATTTCAGGATGGTACATTACAAATGAACCCTTTAAAATTAAAACAGATCAAAACAAAATAATTTTTCCAAAAAACACGGTAATTTCTGAAAAATCACAAATAATTCTAACTGAAAATGCATATAACTTTTATTTTGAAACAGGAGAAAAACCAGATTTTGAATACAACTATGATACAGACCCTCAAATTTCTCAAATGATTTCTAAAAAAAAGTTTATAATGAGCAACAAAGGTAAAGCAATTGCTTTAAAAGATTCTTTTAATCATACGATAGACTTCCTAACTTACGGAAATAATACCATTTTTAGAAATTTTTGGATTGGGTCTTCAATACCTTTATTAAAACAAGGATTTGTATTAAAAAGAAATTTTAATAAAGATTGTGAACCAATTGATACAAACTCATCTTTTGATTGGATAAATATTAAACCATATATAATTGGACAATCAACTTTTGGAATTGAAGAAATAAAAGTAAACGGAGAAATTATAACATTTATTTCTCCTGACTCAAGTTTCAATGCAATAGTAAATGAAATAAGAAATGCAAATGAGTCAATTTTTTTAAACATATATGAATTTACAGATCCATTTCTCTGTGATGAACTAATTAAAGTGTTACTAAAAGGTATATCAGTAAATATTTTTCTTGAGGGTTCACCAATTGGTGGAATATCAGAAGAAGAAAGGTTTATTTTAAGAAGAATCTCAAATTATGGAGGGAAAATTAGATTTATTGTTTCCGATAAAGAAAAAATGGTGTATGCTCGCTATGTATTTAATCATGCAAAGTATCTAATAATTGATAATAAAACTGTTATTGTAGAGAGTTGTAACTGGGGAAAGACTGGAGTTCCAAAAAATCCAACCTATGGTAATCGTGAATGGGGGATTGTTATAAAGAATAAAAAAGTAGCAGATTATTTTTTAAAGGTTTTTTTTGATGATTGGAATCCAAACCGATGTGATAGTTACTCAATTGAAGTTATGAATTTTAAGATTTGTGCTGATTTTTATTTAGATGAATGGGTCTGTCGAGGATCTTATGAACCTCAATTTGAAACAAAAAAATTTCTGGGAAATTCTACTATAATACCTGTTTTATCTCCAGATACAAGCTATGAAGCGATTTGTGATATGATTGATTCTGCAAATAATTCTATATATATCCAACAGCTTTATATCTATAAAAATTGGAGCAATAGCGTAAGTCCTTTTGTAAAAAAACTTATAAGAAAAGCAAATCAAGGAGTAAAGATAAAGGTTATAATAAATTATAATCCATATTATGAATCAACAAATAAAAATTGTAATTTAACAAAAAAATATCTAGAAAAACATGGAATTAGAGTTAAATATATTTACACAAATTGGTCAATTTTTACAAATGTTCATAATAAAGGGATGATTGTAGATAACAAATCTGTTTTAATTTCTTCGATTAATTGGAACGAAAATTCTGTCACTCGTAATAGGGAAGTAGGAGTAATTGTTGAAAATAAGGATATTGCAAAATATTTTGCAGAAATTTTTTCTTATGATTGGAATCTAAGTTCTCCAGTAAAAGTGAAAAAAGAGGAAAAAATAATTGAACCAGTAGATTATAAAAACACTATATATATTGCGGTTATATTCACAATAACTTTTGCTCTCATTGCACGCGACTGGAGAAATAGGAAATGGACATAGAAATTTTTAGTCAACACTGGGCATCGATTCTATGTATTTTTATCATGGTTGGAGCAATCTTATTTGCATTGATTAAAAAATTATTAGCAGTCTACGTTTTAATAGTTTCAAATGTTATAATTTTCATTGTAACCTTGTTATATTATTCTGAAATTGTTCATGGTGTTGAAAATGGTTTGCAATTATATGCAGGTTTGGGATTTAGGTCAATATATCTTTCAACAGAGCTATTTCCACAAATCTATACTCTGTTTACTTCAATGTTTATTCATGGTGGTTTTTTCCATTTATTTGGTAATATGTTAATATTTTTCTTTATTGGTTTACCATTTGAACAGAGGATTGGTTTTAAAAAATTCCTTATCATTTATTTAGTATCAGGTATTTGTGGAGCGCTAACCCATTCATTGTTTAATTTAGAATCTGCAATCCCATTGATAGGTGCATCAGGAGCAATATTTGGAATTATGGGTGCTTTTGCTTATTCTTATCCTAGAGATGAAGTAATTATGCCAATAGGCATTGGTATCATGTTTCTTACAAGAATTAAGGTAATGTATGCTGTAATATTTTTTGCAGCAATTGAAACCTTTATTGTATGGTTTGATGTTCAGGATCAAACGGCCCATTTAGCCCATCTTGGAGGACTTCTTGCAGGTGCTTTACTTGCAGCTCTTTTAATTAGAAAACAAAAAACTCATACTAAAGCTGGAAAAACAATATATTATGGTTCATTAGAATCCCAGCAGTTGAGAAAATTAGCTCTTTCAAATCTGCAAAATCTTGCAACTACTCCAGAACTTAAAAAAATGTTTAATAAAATTAAAAATGAAAATGTACCACAAGTAAGAGATTTATGGCTCGAACATTTTCTTGAAAAAACAATATGTCCGAAATGTAAAAAACCATTGAATCATTTTGAAGGAAAGATTTGGTGTGAAAATTGTGATTTTAAGTCAAGTTATTGATTTCAATCAAATTTTATTAAAAAAATGAAAATTTTTTAAAAATTATAGTTTGATCATGTTAATTTCATTAATACTTATCATTATTTGTTGAATTTTATTAATTATAAAATCGATCTCAGGAGCATATCCAGAAACATTTTCAAGTAAAGATATTGAATTTTCCATACATATTAGAGAGACTGAATAATTCTCACACCAAATATCATCGATGATATCTATTACTTCCTGCTTAATTTCCCAGTCTGAAATGTTACTTGTTTCAAACCATATTTGTTGGGTTAGCCATGCTTGATATTGCATTGCCATATCAACATCTGTTAATAAATTTGAAACCTCAGATGTATTTGTAATAATTGTTTTTGAAATCTGCTCTTTAAGATCATTTTCATAGAGAAAAACATGCTCTGCTTTTCTAAAAAATGAGGATAAGTTATTATGACCGAATCTTGCGAGTAACTCAAGTGATAAAGCTGCAGCATCACCATTTTCATATGGATCAAAAATATCAATATTGCAAATATGGACGGGGACAAAAATAGAAGAACATGCATGATTTGCAGAAAACCAGCCACAACTTAAAATGTCATAATAATTTCTGGGAATCTTATATATCATTACAGCTTCGTATATTGAATTATCTTGACACATAGGTCTTAATCCATCAAGATCATCTTCATGAAGTCTAGACCAGTTGATCATATCTTCAATTGTTATAGAGCCATATTCATTTTGAATATAATCATTCATTCTATCTTCCCAAGCTTTATATTTATTACATAATA
>SMTZ1_10013269_pt1 | contig 20456 bp, 17 predicted proteins | sample DeeMarSWOR136_30_FD_25667 | JGI IMG/M metagenome (IMG submission 25667) | reverse complement strand
GTTTCAAACTCAAGGCCTCTTGAACCTCAGGCCGTGGGAGAGGGGAGAGAACGGTCTCCACATGGATTTTCTTCCCCTTCAAAATCTTTACAGTTGCTATCACATCGTCGAAGTCGGAGAAGATCCCCGCCATAGAAAACGCCCCCTTGTGAGTTTGTTGCCTTCGATTCATCGGGCCTTCTCTTCGAAGTTTTGAATCGATGTCGGCATGGGGAGCTGATGACAGAAGGCCATCCATTCTTTTTGGAGGTCTAAATTCCTCCTTGATCTCCGTGATGGAAATGGACGGGAGAAACTTTACGAACAGGAGGAAGAAGGTGAAGAAAAGGCCGAAGGAGCCCACCATAATTCCGACCTCCACCCAAGAAGGGCTATAGAGTCCCCACACATAGGGGTCGTAATCATGAGCCATAGAGCCAATGATGATGACAAAACGCTCGAACCACATCCCGATGTTGACGAGGATGGCGATGATGAAAAGGCTTTTATGATGAGTCCGTACCTTCTTGAAGAAGAAGGTAAGAGGGAGGACTGCGTTGAAAAGAATCATCATCCAAAACAGAGGAGCATAGTTCCCAATGGCTCGCCAAAGATAAGCATCCTGCTCGAACACATTTCCGCTATACCATGCCATGAAGTATTCAACCAGGTAGGCGTAGCCAATGACGAGGGCTGTGAAGATCATCGTCTTCGCTATCTTTTCAAGCGTATCCATGGTGATCAGGTTCTCAAATCTAAAAATGCGACGGAGGGGAATTAGGAGGGTCAATACCATAGCCAGCCCCGAATGAATCGCCCCCGCCACAAAATAGGGGGCGAAAATAGTGCTGTGATATCCTGGGATGATCGACAAGGCAAAGTCCCAAGACACCACACTATGAACGGAGATCACTAAGGGGGTTGCCAAGGCTGCAAGGAGCAGATAACTCCACCCATAATGGTGCCATTGGTGCTGAGACCCGACCCATCCTAATGAGAAGATTCCATAGATCTTTTGCCGAAGCCCTCTGGTGTGGTCACGGACGATGGCTAGATCCGGTAAGAGACCAGTAAACCAGAAGAGACTGCTTACGGTTAAGTATGTCGTCACCGCGACGAAATCAAAAACTAAAGGAGATTGAAAATTGGGCCACAGATTCATTGGATTGGGGTAAGGAATGAGCCAGTAGAAGATCCAGACGCGGCCTAAGTGAATAATCGGGAAGAGTCCGGCAATCATGACAGCGAAAACGGTCATAGCCTCAGCGCTCCGGGCAATGGCCGTTCGCCATGTCGCCCTGAAGAGATAGAGGATTGCTGAAATCAATGTACCCGAATGGGCTATTCCGATCCAAAAAACAAAGTTGACCAAGTAGATTCCCCACATCACTGGGTGCATCAACCCCGCCGCACCGATGCCTGTGGAAATCTGATAACTCCAACAGAAGGCTCCGAATAGAATGGCTGTGACACAGATTGCCAAAAGGAGGTAATAGGTATTCCCCGGACGGAAGAGCGTGCGGAGCACTTCTTGATTAATCTCTGAGTAGGTGTTTATCTTCATGAGGTAGGAAACTACAAACCTTCCAATCTCTGAATTATTTTTTTTAGATAGATGACTGCAGGCTTCGTATTTAAGTGTCCTAAGACCTGATAGGCTCTGGGATCCGTGATTAACTGGGAGACTCGGCTCTCAGGATCTTTCAGATTGCCAAAGACCAGAGCATCTGTTGGGCAGGTCTGGACACAGGCCGGAATGACTTCGCCATCTTTGACAGGTCTTCGTTCGTTCTTGGCCCGTCTCTTCGCTTCCACAATTCGTTGGACACAGAAAGAACACTTCTCCATTACTCCCTTTTGTCGAACCGTCACATCTGGGTTGAGTTGCCAATGGAGCGGCTCTGGCAAGGTGAAGGTAAACCAGTTAAATCGGCGCACCTTATAAGGGCAATTTTGAGAGCAGTACCGTGTGCCGATGCAGCGATTGTAAACTTGGTTGTTTAGACCGTCGACACTATGGTGCGGTGCGAATACCGGACAGACGGACTCGCAGGGAGCATTCTCGCAATGCTGGCATAGCATGGGGAGGAACCGGACAAAAGGCTCCTCCTGTTCAAAAAATCTTTCAATCCGCAGCCAGGACATCTCTCTGCCCTTCAGAATCAGCTCTTTGCCCACCACAGCTACATTATTCTCAGCATGACAGGCCACCACACAGGCCTCACATCCAATGCATCGATCCAAATCCACGACCATGGCCCAGCGGTATTCCAGATGGGGATGGGGAGGGTAGAAATCTTCCTTGGCATCATAGCCCTCTGGTAGAGGAAGACGCAGAACAGGTCTTTGACGCTCCCCCCTCGCTTTCTTGTAATGATCGTAAGGGATGGATTGGGCAATACCCCGTCCATGTTGAAAAAGACTCCCATCGGTATTGGGAATAGGTCTGGTCCCTTGCAACTTCTTGATATCTACTCCGGACACTGACCAGAGGATGCCTCCGGAAGAGGTATCGACATCCGGAGAAAGTAGCGACATCGGATTGGGAGCTTGAGTGTTTGAGAACCTTCCGTAGGCGTCATGCCCCTGTCCGATGGGCATGGCCAGTGCGTCAGGATGAACTCCTGGAGAAAGGTAGGCTACTGCCTCGATGGACCCATGAGGAGTCTGAAGGCTGAGGAGCTCTCCTCTTCGAAGCCCCTTCTCCTTTGCTGTCTCCGGATGGATCTCTACCCAATTCCCCCAAGTAATATTGGTTAGGGGATCCGGCAACTCCTGTAACCATGGTCGATTCGCTCCCCGGCCGTCGAAAAATTGGAGGGTTGGATAAGTAATAAAATGTAAACCATCTTCTCTCTTTTGGACTGTCTCCGGACTTGGAAATGAATATTGGGAGAGTTTCAAGGGAAGGGAGGAAGTTCCGCCTTCCTTGGAATCCCATATCCCCCCCTTCGTCATCGCCCCAAGCCAAAAAGATTCAAATGGGATACCTGGACCCCTTCTTCTTCCTCTTCGACGCCAGAGATCGCGCATCATATGATAGAAGTCTTGCCAGGGAAACATCTCAGGATCCATAAACTGTTTCCCTGTGGAAATAAGGAGATCTCCGAGGTGATGGGTGTTAAACATGGGTCCCATAATAGGCTGCATCCACCCCCAGACCCCCCTTTTGGGTTCATAGTCTCCCCAAGATTCGAATGGCGTATGGGTTGGAAGAGAAAGATGGGCCATTCGACTCGTCTCATCGAGGGTGCTGGAAAAACTGACGATGAAAGGTACCGATTTCATCCCTTGAAGGAAGTTCAAAGCGAACGGGAGTGAGAACACAGGATTGACGTTAGAGAGTATCAAGAGTTCGATTTCGCCATGTTGCATCTTGTCGGATAGGCTTTTCATCTCCTCCCCCGTCGCTGCCACTCTGAGGGATGAGATGCTTTCAAAATCTAATAAGTCTTGGGTACCTGGGATCGTGGTACAGAGAAGGTTAACAGTGACAGCCGTTTCTGTGGCATTAGAACCCGACCATGTGGAGCCAGCCGACAAAGCAAGGGGCCTCTTCGCTTCGGCAAATTTTCTTGCGATCCTTCTGATCATCTGTTCTCCCACTCCGGTCTTGGCAGTGATCACATCAAACGACCAATTTTCAACCGCTGCTTTGATAACAGATTTCTTGTCAGAAGAGAGGGTAGGGGTGAAGTTATCTTCCAGGAGTACTTTCAACATGCCTAAGGCAATCAAATACTCTGTTCCCGGAGGAACAGGGATCCAGTGATCTGCGTTGGCTGCGGTGAGTGAGAGCCTGGGACCGAGATAAATAAAAATGGGTCTCCCATTGTCCTTCGAGGCACGAAAGGATGCAAATCGCCGAGCATACTCCACATTGGATAGCCAAGTCTCTAAAAAGTCCGCACCGAAAGAGATGAGGAAGTCGGCCCGGTCGATGTGATAAGTAGGTATGCCATCTATCCCAAAAACGGTCTGATTAGCCTTCCTGAGGGATTCATAGGTGTAAGGTTCGTACTGAAGGTGTGTCCCTGATCCCAAAACGGAAAGCCAGAGAGCGACGAGATCACCCAGTGACCCTTTGATCAAGTCGGTTAGGAAGACAACTCGCTCTCCCTTCCCCTTTTTCAAGATTTGGGAGAGCTTATCGATGAGAAGTCTCTCTCCTTCGTCCCAAGAGAAGGCTTCCCATTTTCCCTCGGAATTTCTTCTCATCGGCCCCTTGAGTCGATCTGGATTGTAGAGGCCTTGCAGGGAAGCTTGTCCTCTTGCACAGAGTCTTCCTTGATTCACAGGATGGAGGGGGTTTCCTTCCACCTTGATGATATGCCCATCGCGGTTCTTGGCGAGAAGGCCACAACCCGCTGGACACTCCCGGCAAGTCGTTGCGTACCACGTCGCCTCACCCGGAATGATATCCTCTGGAGGAATAATGTAAGGGATCAGCCTCTTAGCTGGCTCCGAGCCACAGCCCAGGGCAGCAGAAGTTCCGATAAGGCCGACCATCTTTAAGAAATCTCGACGATTCAAAGCCATTCCCTTAATTGAATTCTATTTAATTAGAAAAACTAAAAATGTGTTTATCTTATTTAGAATCAAAAGAAAAGTAAATAGGGTAAGAACCGTATTTTTGGACGAAAATGGTTGTAGTTCCCTTTGGGATTTTTGTAGACTGAAAGGCATGTTTTATCCAAATGAGATTGAGGTGAACAAATGATATGAAAACAGAGAGAGCTATGGTAGAATAGGACCCTCTAAGAGTACATTGTGATTGATGAGGTTGTGGAAAAATTGCCTTCGGTTTCTTTAACATTGAGACCGATATGATTTTGCTCGACACCTATTTTCTATTCGCCCAAGATTTTTGTCAGGCGATTTCTGAAGTCTCGGAGAAACATGAGAATGATGTTTATGAAACGGCTTTAGATATTTATCTCATCGAACAAGAGGCCCAGATTGGAAACTTGATGCGTGCGATTCACGGGATTGATCACAGAGGATTCATTGGGGAGGTTTATAAGCTTTTTCCTTTTCCTGAGAATCAAGAAGGATTTAAACAGAATCCCGAGGGATTCAAGAACAGAGTGGCGATTGATCGTCTCGTGCAGAAATATGGGAAGCGATGTAACATCCTGTTCAAGATCGATCCAAAGATGGATCAAGTTCATTTCGGCGAATATGTGTTCAACAGAGCTTCTTTTCGGGAGTTAATCCAATACCTTTGGCAGGGGGGCCAGCCACAGTGGAAAGATAACAGTCGCCCCGATTATTTGCTTACCATGAAAGCGAAGATCGATCAATCGAAGCATTTCCTGTTCGAAGGTTTGATGTTGAGATAATTCCATTGGTTCCGTTTAGCCTTAGCCTAAGGCCCAGAGTAACCCCACAACGGCGCCGAATGGAACGGCGATGTAGGGATGGCACGTGATGGCTCAGGAACTTCCGATAGAACGGGTGAAATAGCTCAAAACAAACCCCAAAGATCCTCCGAGGAAAATGCCTAATAAGATTTTAAGAACCATAAATACCTCTCAAATAAATTTATCATTTCGGAAGGCCAAAAACAAGGGGTGAGTTCTCAATGAAAAAAGGAATCTCTTGTATTAGGTGAGGGGGGGAAGGTATAATTTTTTGGTCTCTAAAAAATTTCCAGAAAGGAAAGTGAGATGAAGGAGATCGATTCAGAGGAACTCTTATCTTTTAACGGAAAAGAGGGGAAGCCTGTTTACATTGCCTTTGAGGGGAAGGTCTATGATGTTTCTAAGAGTGCTCTCTGGTCTTCAGGCCTTCACATGAACAGGCATCCTTCTGGAAAGGATCTGACAGGAGAGATCTCTGCCGCTCCTCATGGGGAAGAGATGTTCGAGCGTTATCCTCAAGTGGGAGTCCTTAAGAAAGGACCCCCAGAGGAGTTAAAGCACCTTCCAGCTATTCTTCAGAATCTTCTACAAAGATTCCCCATGGTGAGACGCCATCCCCACCCTATGATCGTCCACTTCCCTCTTGCCTTTTTGATGGGTTCTTCTCTTTTCATTCTTCTGTTCCTACTCTTCAAAAAGCCTTCCTTTGAGACCGCCAGTTTTTATCTTGTCATTCTCGGGGCTATTGGCTCGCCTTTTGCAGTAACCACGGGTCTTCTGACCTGGTGGGTGAATTATCGATTAAAACTCACTCTCTTTGTAAAAAGAAAGATTCAATTCTCTATTCTTCTCTTCATCTTTGAAATCATCCTCATCATCTGGCGGAGTTCGAGGCCAGAGATTTCCAACCCCCTCTATTTCATTCTAATGGTTCTTCTCGCTCCATTGGTCGGTCTTCTCGGCTATTACGGAGGCCAGATGACGTTCCCCACTGAAAAAAGCTGACAGGGTGACGGAGTGACACGGTGATGGGGTGAAAGAACAAATTCTCTCCGTGTCTCTATGTCTCCGTATCTCCGCGGCTCTCCTTTCTGGAGTATGCATAAAAGATAACACTCGAAGCCATGCCTAGGAAGCAGATGAGAAAGGCGAGGTGGTAGGCCTCAGGGGGGTAAGTATGGTCGGTCATCGGAAAGGATTCGATTACTTTTCCTAAGGCTGGCATGAAGATCCCTCCTCCGGACATGGTGAAGAAATTGACCAGTGTCATCACGGTCCCTGAGATGGCTAGGGGAAAGAGGTCTTTGGCATGGGCATAGATCAACATTCCAAAGCTGGTAAAGAAACCAATGAAGAATAGGATGAGACCGTACCAGAAAGGATTCTGAATCTCAATCACTTCGATCAGAGGAGAGAGACTAAGGGCGTAAAGCCCCATTCCCCATAGGGCAACTTTTCTCTGTGAATAAGAAATCCGATCTGAGAGCCGTCCTGCAATAGGACCACCTACAATCACTCCAATAGCCATCAAGAGGAGGAAATTGCCTGTTTCAACAGGGGAGTATCCTTTGATATTGATTAAATAAGGACCCAACCATAACCCTTGAAGTCCAACAAAGGTTCCATATCTAAAAAATGCAATGGCAGCCATTTGCCAAAAAATAAGAGTTCTTAGAATCAATCGCATTGATTGAAAAATTCCTATCATTGAGTTGGATGAGAAAGAAGAATAGGACGGCTTTTCTTTCTTCTTTTCACTACCCAAAACCCAGAAAGCCAAAAAGGCAAGGAGGGTTGTGGTCCAACCTGCAAGGATGAAAGTTGTTCTCCATCCAATTATGGCAGTGAGAAGGGCCAAAGGAGAGGCGGCTAAGACATTCCCCAGGGTACCCACTGAAATGAGAAGACCATTGAGGGTAGCAAACTTGTCCGAAGGGAATCGCAGGAGGAAGACTTTCATCGAACCCATTAAAATACAAGACATCCCCGCTCCAATGAGTACCCTTCCTATAAGTACTAAAATGAATGAATTTCCCAGGCCGAAGAGGAAAGCTCCTAGAGCTCCGATCAATGAGAAAAAAGTGATTATGATGCGGGGGCCAATTCGATCGAGCATGGGTCCCATTGGGATCTGGAGCAATGCAAAAGAGTAGAAGAAAGCACCTCCGAGGATGCCGAGAGTCTCTGCATTCAGCCCCAAATCCTGTATGAGATTCGGAGCAATCACTGCATTGGAGACACGATAGAACATGGAAAGTATAAAAAGAGCGGAGAGAGTGAAGAAGATTAAAAAGGGTTTGGAAGGCTCTAAGGTTCCCATAGGGATGAATAAAATCAATTAAAAAAAGTATAGTGTTGATCCTTGGATTAAATCAAGATCATTTTCGAAAATATTTTGACAAAAAGGTCTTTTTTATGTAAGTAAAAATATTCCCATTTTCGCCTTGGAAATAATGAAGCCGATTGTCTAATCGTATCTTTGATGGCGAATGCAATGTTTGAAGGGCTTTTTAAACGGTGGCCAAAAAGAGGGGTATCCGAAAATTAAAGTTGAAGTCACTTCCTGCTAAGAAGAATGAGATGACGATAACTTAGGACACGGAAAGAGGTTAGAAGAATGATATTGGGATATCAGGGAAAGTACCCAAAAGTTGATCCAGCAGCTTTCATTGCTGAAAACGCTGTGGTCATTGGTGATGTGGAGATCGGAGCCGGCGCGAATATCTGGTTTCACAGCATCGTCCGGGGCGATCAGAACTATATTCGGATTGGCTCAAACTGCAGCATCCAGGATGCCTGTATCCTTCATGTTGAGTACGAACTTCCACTCATCATTGAGGATGAAGTTGCTTTTGGGCATCGTGTCATAGCTCATGCATGTAAGATAAGAAAGGGCTCGCTCATTGGAATTGGTGCCATCGTTTTGAATGGAGCAGAGATCGGAGAAGAGTCGATTATAGGTGCAGGATCGGTCGTTACGCCCAATACTGTTATTCCACCCAGGACCCTGGCTTTGGGAAATCCGGCCAAACCGGTTCGACCCCTCGAAGAAAGAGACTTTGAATTGATCCGAAAGACCATCAGCAATTATCAGGGCTTAAGAAAACTTTATCAATCGGCTTTCCCAGCCAAGGATCGAGAGTAGGGATCTCTGTTTGAACGCACCGTTGCTGTTTTGATAGATATGGAGGAAACGAAACAAAGAGAATATTTCTGTTCGTTTAAGGTGATTTATTATGGCCGAGAAGATGGGTAAGAAGAAGACGACTAAAGAGATCCTTCAAACAAAGCGGGCCAATAGAAAACGTACCCCCATGTATCATCCTAAGGCCCTTAAAATGTTAGACAAGGAGTTCGAGCAGTGGAGACGTTCACGCCTCCGTGAAGAAGATCGAAAGAATTGGTTTGTAACGCCTCGCACCGTTTTGGGCTCGGAGATACCAAGAGAAATGCTTTATACCCCTCTGCATCTTCGTGATTCGGATTATATGGAGGACATAGGTCTTTCTGGCCAAGGGCCCTTTACCAGAGGGATTCATACCAATATGTATCGAGGAAGGGAATTTACCATGCGGCAACTCACAGGGTTTGGGGGGCCAGAAGAGACAAACCAGAGAATCAAATTCATGTTAGCCCATGGAGCGACCGGGATAAACGTCCTGTTTGATCTTCCTACGATTCAAATGTATGACTCGGATGATCCTTTTTCAAAAGGGCAGATTGGTATGTCGGGAGTGGCTGTGGATTCGGTGGAGGATATGGAATTGCTATTCAAAGACATACCTCTCGACAAAGTAAGCGTTTCCTTGGTGACTCACTATCCATCCAATACAGCGATTTTGTTTCCCATGTATTTAGCCCTGGCTGAACGACGGGGCATTCCTTGGAACAAACTCCAAGGGAGTGTGCAAAACGATATTACTTTGGAAGAAGTAGTAAGGAGTGGCCCAGAATATATACCACCCAAAGACTGCTTCCGCATACAATGTGATAATATCGAATTTATCCGGCAGAACGTCCCCTTATGGAATTTTGTCACCTACAATGGCTATAATCTCCGAGAATTTGGAACTTCTGGGGTGACGGAGATGGCAGTTGCGTTAGCGAATGCCATTGAAACCACTGAAGAGATGCTTCGAAGGAGGCACGATGTCGACTGGGCAGCTGAGAGGATAGCCTTCTTCTGGTCTCCTGCCAGTGATTTTTTTGAAGAAGTCGCCCGGTTAAGAGCAGCGAGAAGGCTGTGGTATAAAATAATGAAGTATAAATTCCATGCCAAGAACTCACGGTCAATGTGGATGAGATGTCACACCCAGACTTCAGGTGTCTCACTGAGGAGAGAGGAACCTCTTAATAACATTATTAGGGCAGCTTTCCATGCTTTGGCTTCTGTGCTCGGTGGAGTTCAGTCTTTACATGTCGATTCTTTTGATGAGGCCTATTCTGTTCCGACAGAGGAAGCGGCACTATTATCACTTCGAACCCAACAGATCATCCAGACAGAGACAGGGATCACAGAGGTGGTTGACCCTCTTGGGGGTTCTTTCTACGTAGAGGCTCTGACAAATGATATTGAATCGAGAATTCTTGATGAGGTGGATGAGATTGAGAGAATGGGGGGGTATGTGACAGCCATAGAGAAAGGTTGGTTGCACAAAAAAATCACTGAATACTTCTGCAAGGAAAGGAAGAGTATTGAAAACGGGGAAATCAAATTAGTGGGCTATAATATCCATCCCTCTCCGATGGAACTTCCACCTATAAATGTTTTTCAATATCCAGAAGGTGTGGAGGAAAGACAGAAGATGAGATTGGCGACATTACGAAAACAGCGGAATGGTGAACAGGTGAACTCAGCTCTGAATGCCCTCGAAGATGCTTGCGAGAATGGGAAAAACGTGATGCATTACACCGTTCAGTGTGCAAAGGTGGGTTGTACGGAGGGGGAGTTATTCAAAGTATTTAAAAAGGCTTTTGGCTTATGGAAGCCGCCTACTCTTTGGTAAGACTATTTACGCTTTGAGTCATTTTATCTCAGACCCGTCCTCTCCCGTCCTCTTATGGAAAGCAGAATTAAGGTACTATTATCGAAGCTTGGCTTAGATGTTCATAATAGGGGGCTTATTACTGTAGCGAAAGAGCTGAGAGATGCCGGCATGGAGGTCGTCTACATTGGGAATTCGTTCCCGAGAGAGATCGTCGCCACGGCTATTCAAGAAGATGTCGATATTGTTGGAGTAAGCTCTCTGGGAGGTGCGCATCTCACTCTGGGGAGTGAGTTGATGGAGGCGGCCAAGAAAGAAGGGCTTCAAGAACATATGGCATTTGTCATCGGAGGAGTTTTTCCTCCCGCAGATGCCGAAAAACTCCGAGTAGTAGGTTTTGACAAAGTATTTGTGCCCGGAGCCTCTCGGGAAGACATCATATCCTCTATCCATCAACTGGTATCTGTGAAAACGAAGAGATCTGTTTAAGTCCCGATTGGTTTGACGGAGAGACTTTTTTTGGTTCACCGTGATAAAAGGCAAGGAGGGACCGTATGTTGAAACAGTGGCCGACCCTGTATGATCGATCTTACATTCCATCTGCAAATTCCAAATACTGGAATAGAGAACTTGAGACGATGGAGCCTGAGGAAAGAGAGGAGAGAGTTATCCTGCCAAAACTGCAAGCCCAACTCAACTATGCTTATGAAAAATCTTCTCTTTACAAGAAGAAATGGGATATGGCAGGAGTAAAACCTGAGGATATTCGATCCCTGTCTGATTTTGAAGAGATTCCTTTGTTGACGAAAGAAGAGATTCGTCAAGACCAGAAGGAAAATCCTCCCTTTGGTACGAATTTGTGTGTTTCGCTAAAAGAGCTGGCAAGAGTCCAAGGGACGTCGGGAACCACAGGCAAACCGACCGCGTTCGGTATCGGCCAGGGAGATATGGAACGTATTGCAGAAGCCCATGCGAGAACGATGTGGGGGTTCGGTATGCGACAAGAAGACATCGTCTTCATCGGGTCCTTTTTCAGCCTTTATTGGGGAAGTTGGGGAGCCCTCCTGGGGACGGAGCGTCTCGGCGCTGTCGCCTTTCCCTTTGGTGCGGGTGTTCCAGGGCAGACTGACCGGGCGATCGAATGGATGAAAGAGGTCAAGCCAACCATCTTTTATGGAACACCTTCTTATAGTCTGTATATGGCAGAGAAGGCGAGAGAAAAGGGGGTGAACCCGACTAAGGACTTTAATTTTCGAATCCTCTTTTTTTCAGGCGAACCCGGTGCAGGTGTCCCTTCTACTAAGAAAAGGATTGAGGAAATATACGGCGGGATATGCATCGATGCGGGTTCGACCGCTGAAATGACCCCCTGGATGTCGAACTGTGAATGCGAATATCGGAAGGGGATGCACCTATGGCAAGATATTGTTTATGCAGAACTGGTAGATCCCGTGACAAAAAAGAGAGTACCTTTCGGCAAAGAGGGGGTAACGGTCTATACACACTTAGAGCGGACCTCACAGCCGATGATCCGCTTTTTGGCGGGAGATATCTCGATGTGGGTGAATGATCCGTGTCCCTGTGGCCGCACCTACCCCCGTTTACCCAAAGGGATCTATGGACGGGCAGATGATATGTTTATCGTGAGAGGGGAGAACGTCTATCCCAGCGCCATTGAAGATGCGATCAGAGGAATCAAGGGATTTGGTGATGAATATCGAATCGTTATTACGAGGGAAAAGACGATGGATGAACTTATTGTTCAGGCGGAATATGCTAAAGGAATAGATCCGGCTCTCCTTCCTCAGTTAAAGGATAGATTGGAGATCGAGTTAAAAGCCCGTGGGCTTCGGGCCACGGTTCACCTATTGGAACCCGATCGCTTGGAGAGAACAGAATTCAAAGCGAAGAGGGTGGTCGACAAGCGGAGCCTATACGATGAGATAATAAAACAGGGATAAAAACGAACGGCTACCTCCGTTCCGCCCGTAGATTTTGCCCTTTCAAACCTGTTCGAACATATCCTTAGGAGCACCGCAAACCGGACAGACCCAACTGTCTGGAAGTTTTTCATAAGGGGTTTTGGGAGGAATATTGCCATCAGGATCTCCCTTCTCCGGATCATAGATGTAGCCGCAGACCTTACATTGCCATTTTTCCATCTCCACCTCCGATCGAAAATCTCGAAATCCGAAACAAATTCAAGTGTCCGCGGTAGAAAGTCTAAAGCATATGAATATTGCTTATGGAATTTGGTAATTTGAAATTAGGATTTGTTTCGAATTTCGCCTGCCTGCCGCACGCAGGAATTTCAGAATGAAAATCTTAAATCTCACATCTCAAATCTAAAATCTCGAATATTATTTTAGTATTTCTTCGTCGTAAATCTTTTCCAATCTGAATTTATGTTTAGCCTCCTCACTGGCTAAGAGGGTGAAAAGTTTTATTAAATCATTGTCTTTATTCGATTCCTTCATATCCGTATAGAGCTTGAGGGCACGTTCTTCCATTTTCATGGCCGCTCGAAGGATATCGGCATAAGACAGGTCAGGCTTAAATTCTACATCGACCATATATTCACTGATTCTTAGGTTGGGAATCGGCTCGATTCTCGCCTCGGCAACTTTTTCCATATCAAGTTTCTCGAGCAATTTCCGATGCCCTACCTCTTCCTTCGCCAAATCTGAAAAAAGTTCTTTTGCACCAGAATATTTAGCCACTTGACTTGCACTCGTATAAAAATTAAAAGTCCTGATCTCCTTGTCAATGGCAAACTCAAGGATCTCTTTGAATTGCTTCTCGTCCATAATCTCTCCTTTCTGTTTTAGCCTCCTTTTCCTATCATCTATTTGTGAAACATTTACCATTTTAAGAAATGGTTTTGCCTGGGTCAAGCGAAATTTACGCAGAGTTCAATGCTTGATATTTTTTTATTGGTTGATTTACTTATCGAGAGGGCCCCGAACCCCGAGGATATTTTTGGTTGTCACATGGGTGTAAATCATTGGTGTTTCAACATGCTTGTGACTCAGTAAATTCTGTATCTCCTGATATTTACTCCGTTCATTAAAAGATGGGTGGCAAGGCTCATGCTCTGCCTGTCTGATTTGCCGGTCAGCGATTTTCTTTTGTGATTTCAACTGGTTTAAGAACTTCTGGACCTACAGATCGGAAGCGAGGTCTTGATTTATGTTTGAGAACGTCAAGAATTTATTAACCAGTGAGTATAAAAAGGCGCATTTCTTGCAGAAGCAAGAGAACGGGAAAGATGAAAGTCTTTGAACTCGGGTAATATTCAATTTGCCACTTATCACCGCCAAATAGAATCAACAATTTTGTACAATTTTATAGGCAAAAGTGGCCGAAACTGGTTAAAAGCTAGCATCAAAAGACCCGATTCCAAACAAATACGAATTTCGTCTATTAGCCGTTAGAGCACAAGGGTTATTTACAGTGATAAAGGCATCATTAATGCGTGTACTGGTTGCTATGGTGCTATTATGGACCGCAAGTAACGCCATCTTTGCGAATCCTGCAAATAATACTGGTCCACAAAAATCTGTCTCGGATAGTCTAGTAGGAGTATATGAGTATGTATATGAACATAATGCTAAAGATCTCAATGAGAATCATTATATCGTTTTGGAGTCAGATAATGACTTCGTAGTGGGTAGGTATTACGGAACAAGTGATGATTTTGACGATGCCCGTGAGGGGTATCATCCTGGGTTTTTCGTGGCACCCATGAGGCAGTTGTCTATTCAAGGGCAAAATATTTCTTTCCAAATTGAATTACAGGCTGATGATCTCTTTCTCAAGCCTATTGAACTCTCGATAAGATCATCTCAACAGGTAGATCGCAAAAGAAATAGAAAGTGGATAACTGACTGCCAGCCTGGCATCAGGTTAACGAGAAGCTTCGTCACTTATACGGGAGAGATTAGGAATGGTGAGTTCCATATCACAACGCAATATGGAGTAAGAGTATTTAAGAAAATAAAGTGAGTGTTGAGCTTGGTTGCATCTAAATTATTTCATTAAGACTGTTATGTGCTCTAACCACTCGCTGCAACGGACCCATTCAACGTGCCTTTCGCATTGCTCAAGGCTTGCTTTAGGCCGCTGAGCTCGGCCGTTAACCAGTAAAGATGATAATGATGCAAGCTTCCATACCTATCAGATTCATCTGCTTCTTGGTAGCCACCCTGTCCCTGTTTACCTCCACCCTGCAGGCCAACGCTGGAGTGCGGATCGCCATGGCCGATGACCTCGAACCGGGGCGGCACTTCCTGGTGACTACCACGATCTTCAACCGCGGGTTTGATGGTATCTTCACCGAGCCGCTCGACAGTTCCTTCTTGACCTCAGGCGAGACGAAAGACATCACCGTACTGGCGGTCAAGCCGTTTCTCTATGATCGTGTCTCCGCGGATGCTGTTCATCCCGGCTATTATTACGATAGCACTAAATCAGATAAGGTGCCGTTTGCACTGCGTACTGTAGTGCTACGGGCCCTGCGCCCACCGAGTTGGCGGTACTTACTGGACAGCGGTGCGCCAATCAGTGAAGGGGTTGTCGGCATCACCCCCAGTATCATCAACGACCACTTCTATGTAATCTTGCACCAATACCTGCCTACCTTCGATCGCGCCGGCATCAAGGAGGATCTGCGCCAGTACCTGCCTCTTCTGGAAGAACTGGCTGTTTTTGCTCACACCGAACAAGCCTACGAAAACACCAAGGCCATCAAAGTCCGGCTTTCTGGCAAGACTAGGGAGAAATATGTCGAGTCCCTGAAGACGACCGTGGAGCGATATCGGGGGGAGCTGGATCAGCGGCTCAAGGAGATCAAGGCATGGTTGGCACTGGAACAGAACAAGAGGACCCCTATGCACGACTGGATGGTCCATTTCCATAAGGCCGATTATGTATACCGAGAGATGATGAATAATTCAGACCACAAATTGATACAGCAGTGGTTGGAAAAGAGCAGCGATTCTGCCCATGAGCGGACGTTGCGGTGGACCAACGCCGAAACCGGTGTTCACTACACCTTATACCTTAACTCCCGCTTCAGCGCGAAATGGGGCTCCGGTTGCAGTACTGTCTTAGCCGTCGATCTCAATCCGATTCTGGGGCTTGAAAACCATCAGCGGTATCTGAAGAAGAGCTATCCTAATCTCTATCGAAATACAGAGGGAATGTGGACATTGAAATAGGGTGTGGGGGTTGAAAAATAGAAATAGAAAGCGAGAATGCTTAACAAGACTCTGTAGTGCCAGACTGCCGGCCCCGGTCCCGACCGAGGGGGGGCAGGCTGGGACGGCTCGCAGCCACCGCTGACCTAAGTCGTTCGACTCATATTACAGACAACAAATGGAACTTCCGAAACCATCTCTTTCCGTGCTCGCTCTCATTGGGGCCAACCTTGTGCCGCTGTTAGGCGTTTTGCTGCTCGACTGGGACGCAGCAGTCATTGTTCTTCTGTACTGGACTGAGAATGTTGTCATTGGGTTCTACAACATCTTAAGGATGACCCTCGTGAAGGTTGACTCCCCCGCCTTTCATCTCGGCAAACTGTTTACGATACCGTTCTTCTGTCTTCATTTTGGGGGATTTTGTGCGCTTCATGGACTTTTTCTCCTTGTTTTCTTCGACTTAGGAAATGGAGTGGAATCCCTCTTTCCGAAAGGACCCTGGCCGGGCCAACTTTTAATTCTGCAGTTGATGCGTTCGGTTGTGACAAGCCTTTGGCGAAACCACCCCGAAGGGATGGAATGGCCGGTAATCTTTCTCTTCGTCAGTCATGGCATCTCGTTTACGCAAAACTATTTAGGGAAAGGGGAATATGCCGTATGGACCGTCGCGAAGCTGATGACTCAGCCGTACAAACGAATTGTCATTCTTCATATAACGATTATTGCCGGAGGTGTGCCAATCATGATGCTTGGTTCCCCGATCCCACTACTGTGCATTCTGGTATTTCTCAAATTATGTGTGGACATCTCTCTGCATATTAAAGAGCATAAGATTCGGACAGATGACAAACAGATGATAAGATAGGACAACAAGATCAAGCGATCGAGTTCCCGCTCTTTTGACGCTTTAAGAGCTTTACTTGAAATTATGTATCCCTTCTGAGGAGACGCATGGAGTTGAGGATGACAAGGAGGGAACTTGCCTGATGCATCACAGCGCCCAGAATCATGGTCACCCACCCCTGGGCTGAAAAGATAACCATTGCTGTATTAAAGAATAGGGCAAAGACGAGATTCTCCTTGATTACTCGAAGGGCCTTTCGAGAGAGCCGAATCACTGTAGGAATCTTCTCTAACTCATCGGTCATCAGCGCAATGTCGGCTGTTTCAATGGCCACATCGGTTCCCACCGCTCCCATGGCGATACCGATGTCTGCTGCAGCCAGAGCGGGGGCATCATTCACGCCATCACCGATCATCGCCACGACATGCCCTTTACTCTTCCACTCCTTCACCCGCCTGACCTTCTCCTCGGGAAGAAGTTTTCCTTCAAATCCTATCCCTAATTCCTTTCCAATCCGGTTGGCGACCTGCTCACTATCTCCGGTGAGCATCCAGATTTCAGATACCCCTTCTTCTCTGATTCTATCGATGGTCTTCTTCGCCTGTTCCCTTAGTGTGTCAGCAATGGAAATGGCCCCGAAAAGGTGACGATTCAGTGCAATGAGCAGAGAGGTCGCGCCTTCCTGTTCTTTTAGTTTCAGCCATCCTTTAGCCGATTCGGAAATTTCAACCCCTTCCCCCTTCATCATTTCAGGACTTCCAACAGTGATGGTCCTTGCGTTCGATTGAGCCCTCACACCCATCCCCCTGAAGTTCTCGAAGGAATCGGGATGGGGAATGGTGAGACTTGATTCCAGGGCTCTTTCCAGAATGGCTTTGGCCAAGGGATGTTCAGACCGCTTCTCTGCAACAGCTGCCCAATAAAGAGCCTCCTTTTCATCCAGACCATCGAAGGCTTTTATCTCCACCACTTTCGGTTTCCCATGCGTTAGAGTCCCGGTCTTGTCCATCAGGAGAGTTTTTAATTTTCCCATCTGTTCGAGAAAGGCGCCCCCTTTAATGAGGATGCCTTGCCGAGCAGCGTTTCCGATGCCGGCGACCACAGCTGTCGGTGTACCTAATACCAGAGCACATGGGCATGCGACGATCAGAATAGTAATCGCCCGTATAGGGTCCCCGGTAAAGACAAAAGTGCCGAGGGCAATCAAGAGGATGGCGGGGATGAAATATCGTGCAAAGCGATCCATGACCCTCTGGATGGGCGATTTCTCTGCCTGAGCCTCTAAGATGAGTCGCCTGATCTGGGCCAATTTGGTATCCTCTGCAACCTGTATGGCTTCAATTTCGCAGGAACCCGATTCGTTTATTGTCCCACAGAAGACCCGATCACCTACTCCTCTCTCAACCGGAATCGATTCTCCGGTCAACATGGATTGATTGACCGAGCCACAACCGGAGATGATCTTTCCATCAACAGGGATCCGCTCCCCAGGCTTGACAATGACCAGTTCGTTTGCCTTCACCTCCTCAATCGGAACCTGAACTTCCTTGTCCTCTCGTCTGACCCAAGCTGTTTTTGGAGAGAGTTGAATCAGGGAGGAAATAGCTTTTCGAGCCTTTCCAACGGTGAGGTGTTCCAAAAATTCACCTAAAAGCATAATGAAAATGACGGTGGCTGCCTCCTGATAAGCGCCCACCGAAGTGGCTGCTACGGCGGCAATGGATACAAGGGTATCCACATTTAAGTCTGGAATGAGGAGTGCTTTGATGGCACTCTTCAGAATGGGGTATCCTCCAATAATCAGAGAGGCGATGGCAAAGGCAGTTGGCAGATAGGCGGGCCCCAAGCCCATCCATCCCAAAATCCAAGAGAGCCCAAGGGTGAACCCGGAGGTAGCCATGAAGATGAAAGGCCTCTTTTCTCTCCAGAAAGCGCGAGTCCTTTCTGCAAGAGTCTCCCTGACCACATAACCAGGTTTGGTGATGGCCTTTTTGATCTGTTCTTCTTCTACTCGATGGGGGTCATAGTAAATGGTAGCTGAGGAGAGGACATAACTCACCTCTGCCGAGAGAACTCCAGGGAGGTGTTCAACTGAGCGTTCGATATTCAGGGCGCAGTCCGCACAATGAATGGTATCGATATCGACAACGAGCTTCGACTTGCCTTCAAACTTTTTCTCTTCCATACCGTGATTTCAGATTTTTCAATTTGCAATATGAAATTTGCAATCCTCTCACCCTCCCCCCTCTCCCCCGCGGGGGAGGAGAGGTTAGGGGGCTAGTCTCCCCAACTCCATAGACCTGTGTTATGAAGGCTGTAATATTGATCATTTAATACTTTCTCGTGAAGCTCTTCCTCGTTGGCTAAGCGTTTGTACATATCCTTTCCGCGGGAGTCCCGGGTTAATTCGGCCATGGAGCGATAGTACGACTGAGCTTTTTTCTCTTCCTGGATGGCTATTTTCAAAGCGTCCATATCCGTCAATTGCTCTTGACCTTTAGGCTTCTCGGTTTTTAAAGGAGTCGATTTCTTTTTAAGGGTTGTTCCTTCATAGAGAATCCACTCCCCTTTCTCCTGAAGGGTTTTGAGAAGGTTTCTCAATTTTTGGTAATGATTCATCTCGAATTCGGAGAGCTGTTGAAACATCTCTTTCCCTTTAGGGTTTTTCGTCTTTTTAGAAAGCTTTGAATAATTCTGATAAGCCTCTTTCTCTGCTTCGACCGCTACCTTGACCGCTTTGATGTCCTCTCTTTCTGTCCATGAAACATCCTTTCCACAGGCTTTGCAGGTCAGCCCTTTCTCCCTTTTGATGACATCTTCCACTCCTTCAAAACCTTCAAGAGTCATATCGGCTTCGGCCCCACAATGATGACAGGTATAAGTCTCTCTTGAACTCATCTCCATTTCGGTCTCCCGCCCGCAGGATTTGCAGACCGCCTTTTTTGTCCTTCGAATGACATCCTTTACTCCTTCAAATCCTTCCAAAGTAATATCTGCTTCCGCACCACAATGTTGACAAGTATAAGTCTCTTTCGGACTCGTTCTCATCTCCTCCTCCCTTCCGACCTCACTTGGCCAAAGCCTCGATCACCATCCTGCAAAATGCAGGCAAATCATCAGGTTTTCTTGAAGTGATTAGATTTCCATCTCTGACGACCTCCTCATCCACATAATTTGCCCCGGCATTGATCAGGTCGTCCTTGATGGCAAAAAAACCGGTCACTTTCTTCCCCTTTAAGATGCCGGCTGAGACGAGCATCCAGCCAGCATGGCAAATGGCCGCAATCACTTTCCCCTTCTGATGGGCCTCTCCGACAATACGCACCATCTCTGGGTATCGTCTCATCATATCCGGTGCATAGCCTCCTGGAATGACGACACCGTCGTATCTGGAGATGTCGATCTCTCTTGCTTCTTTTTCTACATCTATCGGGTAGCCATACTTACTCGTATAGGTTCGGCTGCTTCCTGACCCAACGACAGTCACCTCAGCCCCCTCTTCTTTCAATCGATAATAGGGGACCCAAAGCTCCAAATCCTGGTAATTATTCTCAACAAGCAAAACCACCTTCTTGCCATTGAGCCGCATCGTTTTCTTCCTTTACTTAAAAAATAAATGGCTTCAAGTCTCAAGGCTAAGGTAACGATTCCCGTTTCGTTCTCAGGTTAAGTTGTTTCGTCTCCGACCTTACCCATAACCTAATAACGGTTAAACAAAACATCTGTAATTACTCATTAACGGGTTTATCCTTCTTGCCTGCGAGTCTTGGATCGATGTTTCCCGGTCCACCGCAATCTGGAATGTAGCAGGTCACGTCACTGAATGTACAGGTCTGCTTGCACGAGGGACATCGATCAGGCACCGCATCAGCCCCAAACGTATAACCGCAATTTGAGCATTTCCATTGTGTCATTCGGATCACCCCTTTCTAATTTCAAATTTCAGATTTAAGATTTCAAATTTCTAGAACCCGGCGTGCTCGTAGGTACAATCTGCAATTTGCAATCGGAAATCGAAGTCAGTCTTCGTAGAGATTGAGATCAAAGCCAATTTGAATGGCTTTCATATTCTCCTTAATATACGATT
>SMTZ1_10019112_pt1 | contig 20457 bp, 21 predicted proteins | sample DeeMarSWOR136_30_FD_25667 | JGI IMG/M metagenome (IMG submission 25667) | reverse complement strand
TTTCCATCTCCGAAAGAAAATTAGGAAAATGAGGAAAGATTACCCAGAAGATATTTCAGAAAAAACTCAGTAATGTATTCACCTGAAGACCCCCAAAGTGATTGAGAAGAGAGAGGTTAAATTTTAACCCCCAAACCCAAAGAAAGTCTTTAAAAGAGAAAAACAATTATCCTTTATGAACTGGATTTTAGTGAAGTTGTAAGGGGGGAAAGATTGAAAGTGAGATACCGAGTTCATAGATTCGATATTGATATGACAAAAGACCAGCGTAAATTGGAACAATTCTTGAATGGTCTGGAAGGTGAAGTTGTAGCAATTATCCCAAGCGTTAATCAAGTTTACAGGTGGGGGAATGGGTGCTAAGGTGAACTTCCTTTTAATAGTAGAAAAATGTGAGTAAACCTAAAGCTGACAATTTTCTCCTTTTTACTGTGATGGAACTTTCTGTTTAGGGAAGAGGTAAACTCGCCTTTTTAATTTTAAGGGTTAAATTTTAACCCCCAAATCCAAATTGAGTTGGTTAAATTTTAACCCCCAAATCCAAATTGAGTTTCCAAGGTAAAGCAAGTTCTTATCTTTTTGAATGTCAATTACTAAATAGGGAGCTTGAACACAATTAACACAATTGAAGTCAAAGAACTGACCAAAATCTTCAACGGAGACGTTAAGGCAGTAGATGGCATAAGCTTCAACGTAAAAGAAGGTGAAATCCTGGGGTTTCTTGGTCCTAACGGGGCCGGCAAAACCACAACATTGAACATGTTATCAACATTATTGCGACCAACCAGCGGCACTGCCACCGTGAATGGTCATGACATTCTCACAGAACCGGATGCTGTCCGCCGCAGCATAGGCTACGTGTTTCAAGACACCACACTAGACATAGAATTAACTGGCCGAGAGAACCTAGACTTTCACGGACGCTTATACGGTCTTGAACGAAATACGCGGCAGCAACGAACCAAAGAAGTGCTGGAACTTGTCCAACTAACTGAACGCGCCGACAACTTTGTAAAAACTTACAGTGGCGGAATGAAACGCAGACTAGAAATCGCCCGAGGACTACTTCACCACCCAAAAGTCCTCTTCCTGGATGAGCCAACACTGGGTTTGGATCCGCAGACTCGACGTTCCATTTGGGAACATATTCTGCATCTCAACCAAGAAAAGAACATCACCGTCATCTTAACCACCCACTACACTGAGGAAGCCGATTACCTATCTAAACGCATACTCATCATAGATTTTGGCAAGGTTGTGGTGCTTGATACACCCGACAATCTGAAGGCCCGTTTGGAAGGAGACGTTGTTACCTTACTTTTCAAGGACCCCGCGGCGATAGAGAGCTTTCGTCCCCTTTTGGAGAATAAAGATTGGATACGCCGAATTAATGTTGTTACTTCCGGCAACAATTATGCCGCGATGAGTCGCATGATGCAGACGATGCCAAGAATGCCAAGTAACATCGGTATGGGAGGAGCGATGCCGGAAATGGACTCTATTAACATTGAAGGGAAAAGAACGATTCCAGAACAAGTTCAGCAAAAATCGGAACAGGATATAGCTGACAAAAACCTTCAATTTGGGGGCGAGACATGCTCGAAATGCTTGAATCTGCTGGTAGATAAGGGTGGACATCGAATCCCCGAGATTGTTAAATTAGCCGATGAATCTGGAATTATTCTGGATTCTGTGGAACTGCGTAAACCTAGCCTTGACGACGTCTTTCTGTCGGTAACTGGCCGCAATATACGTGAAGAAGAAGGAAGCTTCATTGATATGGTGCGGCGTCACCGAATCATGCAACAAGCCCGTGGACGGCGGGTCAGAGGTTAAGTTAACAAAATGGAAGGTGAAACATGAAATGGTGCAACCATTATCTGGACAAGCAATATACGTCGTTTTATTGCGAGAATTAAAGCGCTACTGGCGAGCAAAAGCACGGGTCATCTCATCGGTAGCCCAAAGCATCTTCTTCCTCGCCATCTTCGGTTTGGGATTAGGAGGCTTCATAGGCGGATTTGGCGGTATCAATTACCTCTCATACATGGCACCGGGTGTAATTGGCATGGGGCTTCTCTTTGGTTCGGTGTTCTCCGGTGTTTCAGTTATCTTCGATCGGCAATTCGGATTCATGAAAGAGATGCTAGTTGCACCTGTCAGCCGAACCAGCATTATCCTCGGAAAAATTCTTGGCGGAGCAACCACGGCGACAATCCAAGGCATAATATTAATGGCAATCGCTGGAATTATGGGCGCATTTACTCCATCATTTGCATTTGTAGCAGGCGCATTTGCCGCAATAGGCGCGATGCTTCTCATCACATCTGGTTTTGTTGGGCTTGGCGTGGCAATCGGGTCGACTCTAAACGATTTTCACGCGTTTCAGTTGCTGTCAACTTTTGTGATGTGGCCAATGTTCATGTTATCAGGCGTGTTCTTTCCCATCGATGTGGCGCCTCTGCCTCTTCAGGTTGCTATGTTATGTGATCCCATGTTTTATGGGGTTGAACTGTTGCGTTGGTGTCTCCTAGGCGCTGGGTCGCCATTACTTGGTTCACTTGGGTGGCTGATTAGCTTGGGAGTGGTTACTGTCTTCGATGCTTTGATGGTGGGTCTGGGCACCTGCCTCTTCTCACGGGCACAAATCTAACAACAGTAACCTCAACGCTCGCATATTATGTCTATGCCGCCGTCAATCAAGTTTAACCTACGTTACCATAATTAACGAAAAAGACACTTCAATGTTAGTGGGGTTAAAATTTAACCCAACCAACCAACATCTACTGTCTGTTATTCATGATTTTGTTGGCGTTAATAATCCATTTTGAGATTGTTTTTATTGGTATCCCAGTTTTCCTTGACAAATGTTTAGGTGAACGTTTCGACAAATCAGAAACTGACCTAACACCAGCAAACACAAGGTCTGTTGCTCTCTTTTTACCTATCCCATTGATTTCCATCAAATCATCAACAACATTCGATTCTTGATAATCCTTGGTATCTCTGAGTAACCCTTCAATATCTTTATCAAGATCTGAATATCTATTCATTGAATATTTTTTAAATCTTCGTTTCTTCGATCTTTCTCCACTCTTTAACAAAAATACGATTATTCCAATTGTCCCCCCATAGAAAAATCCATTTAAGAGATTGTTGGTTAGTAAGATAAAATCTATTGATGAAACATTAAGCCATTCAGTTACCAATATCCCTGGAGGTAAATCAACAAAAAAAGATGCCGAGAATAATAGGATAAGAACCATTACAAAAACTGCTTTTCCTATCATTGAATCATCAAAAATTACTAAAATAAAATAAGTTTAAAGTGTTATGAATTTAAAATCAATCACTTAGAATCATCTACGTAGGATATGTCCTTAAAAAGCTAAATTTGCACATACTAGGCTAACTTCAGCTTTCATAAGAGCATGCTCGCGCATCGCTTCGCTCGCGCTTGGATCATTTAGAGATTTTGTAGGTTTATCAGACATCGAAAGTTTAGGGTCATACATTAAAACTCGATAAAGAGATTACCAGAAGAAACTACTGGGAAAAAGCTGAATACTTATTATTGTAAACTAGGCTTCTCTTGCGCTCGCTTTCTGTTTGAAGGATTTTTTCCACATATACCAAATTATTAGAAGAATGGCTTCCATGATAATAGTGTACACGATATGATTCAGTGTCGTCCATTCAATACTGAAGAACCAATAATAAGGATTCCACCACCAAACTTCATCTAAAGCAGGAAAGGCATGTCCATATAGTCTGTTTACAATAAACCATAACCAGTCAAATGCTCCCGATAGCCATTGATGAAATATTGTATAACCGAGGAGAAACATTGTCACTTTTGATCTCACAGTTTCATCTGCAAGCAACCAATATCCAACAGCCGACGCGATCCCTATAGAAGCAACAACCATTAGTTCATCTATCCAGTATGGAATCGCCCATTCAAACAAGAAAGGTAATCCATAGTCCACCCGAAACTTGTAGTGTACTAACCATCCAATATGTGTAATCGGAATTAAGAGGATAATCATAATCAAGAACCAAAGAATCAATTTAAAATCTGGGATCCTCAATTCAAATCCACTTCACTTTGCGCTCGCGCTTGATAGATGGAGAGAAAGCTGAATTAAAGATTTACCTAGGTTTTGCGGGGTATCCAAGATTGTTTTTAGAGCAGAGGCTCATTTTGGAGATTGTTTTGGGTGTACTATGCGCGTGCATGATGAGGCTAGAACTTCTTTGTGTATTCCAAAATTATTTTCTATTAATTGTTGGTATAGGCTTTTTAATTGCATCAATCTTTTTATGGAAATCAAAACGTATCGGTGTGTATATCGGTATAATTTCATTTGGAGTAGCCTTTGCAGTAAATATTTATGTTGCGGGGAATTTATTTGCTCACTTATTGGTAGGTGGATTTTTTGGGATATTACTTTTCCTTCCACTATTTTTTGGTTGGAAGAGTTTAACTTAAATTTCCCGCAAACTCCCCTCTTTTTTCTGTGCATCCGTCATTGGATTTGAAGAGGACCGTGGAGCAACTAGCAACGTAATGTTCCAGAGACGAAGAGGCTTTGCTATTCGCCAAGTACTTAAGAAATGAAAGACAAACGTGGATTTCTAAAATAGTGAATCTGAGCTAGTGCACGTAAAAGTTGGATGTAAAATTCTAATTTTGGGTATGTTTTTTAGAGTCATAATATTTTTGAACTGAAGATCCAAACCAAGTTTATGGCAAGTAGAATTCAAAAAGTTACACTGATTCCTGTCTTGTGCTTGTTCGTGTTATCAATTTTATTTGCATTTATATCGTTCATTGTTGTTGATTTTTCTCTGAAACAAGGTCTGTTGATTTTGACATCGAGCCTCTTCATTGGAGGATTAACTCTAGCTGTTTATTGGGGTTATTCTTGGGTTTGGTCTAAAACGCTTTACGAACGTGACAGTGGTTTTCTGATGCGTGTTCTTTCTCGCTCTCGTCTAATCGGTTTTTTTCTGTTGTTTGTGGGGTTGATTATTCTGGTTTGGGTTGGTCAATTGGGTTGGCATGACATGACTGTGTGGGGAAAGGATTTAGGCATCATATTCTTTGGCTCCAGAGCAGGAGAAAATATCGGCTTGGGAATAGGTATAAGAGTAATTCACTATTTCTTTACAGGTCTGACACTTCTTCTACTTGGACTGGTTGTGTCACTTCATAGACTCCGTTCGTGTCCCTATTATTTTGGTTATTTGGGGAGCATTTATAGGAGAACTCCTATCCATACAAAATGTTTCGACTGCTACCTAAGAGCGGATTGCATGATGACGGATAAGCGATAGGGACTTCATGGTAAAGTTTGGGTTTGGGGTTAAAATTTAACCCAAAAACCAATCTATATTCTTTCATATACCCTTTTGTTAACGGAACCCTAATTTGCAGATCAGGCATCACATCATCTGTTTAAGTGAACTTTTTGGAGTTGTTGTCTCAGAACCCTGCATAGTAAGGTTAATAGGTCAGCTCCTCATCTAGCATGCTAGTTCACATTACCAAAAAGTGCATGGACCCCCTTCATAATGTGACAAAAAATATGTTGACATGACTTTAGGAGAGAAAAAACAATGGGAAAGATAGTGATTGCTTACAAGATTTTTCCGTCAGAATCATCAGTTGATCTTGAATTGTTGAAAGAAAAAATTAAGAAGCAACTATCGGATATTGCTTCGATTCAACGATTCGGTGAAGAACCCATTGCTTTTGGTCTCTCTGCACTTATTGTTAACATTGTTCTCCCCGAACATAAAGAAGGAATTCTGGACGAAACAGAAAAACGACTAACTGACATGAAAGAAGTCAGTCAAATACAGCCTCTAGGGGTTACCAGACTCTAAATTCCGTCAAAGTTTATATATGAATAGTATCCTTCGAAAAATGTGGAGCTTCACGATCACACATAAAGGAAGTAAAACCAGTGAGTGAAGTACAACTTAGAGTAGAAGACGCTAGACAACGTGACGTTTATAGAGGAATCGCCCGAATCGACCAACAAACCATGCAAAAATTAGGCATCTCAGCGGGTGACGTAATAGAAATTGTTGGAAAAAGAAACACCGCTGCCATAGCTTGGCCAGCATACTCTGAAGACCAAAACAGAGAAATTATTCGAATCGACGGATTCACGCGCAAAAACGCGGGAGTGGCAATGCACGAATTAGTCATAATTCGCCCAGCAAAGGTAACTAACGCCACAACCGTAGTTCTGGCACCCATAGACATGAAACTGAACGTGGATGAAGACTTCACAAACTTCGTGAAGAACAGGCTTATGGAAAGAACCTTTGTGGAGGGAGACACCACCCTAGTCATGATGCTAGGTCACGCTATACCATTCAGAGTAACTAAATCTCGTCCCCACGGAATCGTGAGAATTAGTCACGGCACAGGCGTCCAGATCCTAGCTGAACCCGCTCCTGAAACCAAGGGTGTGCCCCGCACCACCTACGAAGATATAGGAGGTCTCCATGAGGAGATCCAGCGGATTCGAGAGATGGTTGAACTGCCACTACGACACCCAGAACTCTTCCAAAGGCTTGGGATAGATCCCCCAAAAGGAGTACTGTTACATGGTCCGCCTGGATGTGGCAAAACCCTTCTAGCCCGGGCAGTTGCAAACGAGTCTGAAGCTAACTTTTATTCCATAAACGGTCCAGAGATAATGAGCAAGTTTTACGGTGAATCAGAGGCTAGACTCCGTGAGATGTTCCAGCAGGCTCAGAAGAACGCCCCCAGTATCGTCTTCATTGATGAGCTTGACGCCATCGCGCCTAAAAGAGAAGAGGTGACTGGAGAGGTGGAGAGACGGGTTGTGGCTCAGCTTCTCGCTTTGATGGATGGACTTTCGGGAAGAGGATACCTCATTGTTATAGGCGCCACAAACAGACCTGAAGCCCTTGACCCTGCTTTGAGAAGACCTGGACGTTTTGACCGGGAAATCGAGATAGGCGTACCCGACAAAAAAGGACGATATGAGATAACGCAGATTCACACTAGGGGAATGCCCCTGAAAGAAGATGTTGACTTGAAGAAACTCGCCAATATGACTCACGGTTACACAGGAGCAGACGTGTCCGCTTTGAGCCGCGAAACAGCCATGAAAGCGTTACGCAGATACCTGCCCGAAATAAATCTAGAGGAAGAGCGTATTCCTCCAAGTGTTCTGGAAAAAATGGAGGTTCGAATGGAAGACTTCCTAAACGCCTACCGAGAGATCACGCCGACAGCCATGAGAGAAGTCTACATAGAAGTGCCTACGGTTCGCTGGACTGAAATAGGCGGTTTGGAAGACGTGAAAGAGGACCTCAAAGAGGCTGTGGAGTGGCCCCTCAAGAACCCAGATGTCTTTGATCGAATGGGCATACGGCCCCCAAAGGGCATCCTGCTCTACGGACCTCCGGGATGCGGAAAAACCTTGCTGGCTAGGGCAGTGGCCACAGAAAGCGAGGCAAACTTCATAACCATAAAGGGTCCGGAAGTCTTTTCTAAATGGGTAGGCGAATCAGAGAAGGCTATTCGAGAGGTTTTCCGGAAGGCGAGGATGGCTTCGCCAGCTGTCATATTCTTTGACGAATTTGACTCTTTAGTTCCTGGAAGAGGGATGGGTTACGCTGACAGTGGAGTTACGGAGCGGGTTATCAGCCAACTTCTAACCGAGATGGATGGGCTCGTCTCTTTGGAGGATGTTGTTATTATAGCCGCAACAAATAGGCCGGACATTGTGGACCCTGCGATTCTTCGACCTGGACGGTTCGACCGTCTGATCTACGTTCCAGAACCCGACAAAGAGAGTAGGCTAGAAATCTTCAAAATCTACACCAAGAACATGCCGTTGGCAAAAGATGTGGACCTGTCCCAGTTAGTCATCCTGACAAAACAGTATTCTGGCGCGGACATCGAGGCGCTTTGTAGAGAGGCTGGACTGAATGCCCTGCGGATGGATATAAAAGCCAAGGAAGTTGATGCCGGTGACTTCAAGAAAGCCATTGAAAAGATTGGTCCCTCTATAATGCCGAACATGGAGAGTTGGTACAAGGGCTTTATGAAGCATGTTCGACAGTTGAAGAAGCCCACGACGCCTGTGGCGTAGTAACATATTTCAGGAGTGGAAAGATTATGATAAAAACTTGGAAGCCTCATCCCCTCTATACGCAGATAAAGGAGCTTCTGGAAAGGAAGGGACCAATGACTGATGTTGAGTTGTATGATTTGGTGAAGGAAACTCATGAAGGCGTAGGATTCAGCGAACTGAACAAGACTCTGATGAGGATGGAAATTGAAGGAAGAATATATGTGTCAGCCCACACTAAAGGGAAAAGAAGGGTCGAATTAACCGAGCAAAGCTAAGAACCGCCCGCCAGCCTCTTCATGGGTCAGCCTTTAACCATTTACTGGTGGCGCAGAACTTTGGGCGTAAATTTGAGAGTGTTGGTGCCTAAAACAAAGGTTGATTTCAAGAGCCTGAGCGGAAAGACTGTAGCCATCGACGCCTACAACTCCCTTTACCAGTTTCTAGCAATCATCCGCCAGCCAGATGGAACACCATTAAAAGACCGGTCCGGCAAGATAACCAGTCATCTGAGCGGCTTATTCTATCGAACCACTAACCTCGTTGAGATGGGAGTTAAGGTTGCCTATGTCTTTGACGGGGTTCCACCAGCACTCAAAGAGGTTGAGATTAAACGCCGAGCCAAAGTCAAGGCTGAGGCTCTCGTCAAGTATGAACGAGCCTTACAAGAAGGAAAAGTAGAGAAGGCTCGAAGTTATGCTCAGATGACTTCTAAGCTCAAGGATTATATGGCAGAGGATTCAAAGCGGCTTCTCACGGAATTGGGTGTGCCATGGATTCAAGCGCCGTCTGAAGGCGAAGCCCAAGCTGCTTACCTAACAAGGAAGAGAGCCACTGACTACTGCGGCAGCCAAGACTATGACAGTCTTCTCTTCGGCGCAACTGCTCTTGTGAGAAACATGACTATAAGCGGTAGACGTAAGATTCCACGAAAGAATGTTTACGTTGAAGTGATACCTGAAATTATGAAACTAGATCATGTTCTCAAAGAGTTGGAGGTCACCCGTGAACAGCTCATAGATGTTGCCATGCTGGTGGGAACGGACTTCAATCCTGATGGCGTGAAGGGCATAGGACCAAAAACCGCACTAAAACTGATAAAAAAGCATGGAAGCATCGAGGAGGCTATGACGGAGCTAAAAGATGCTGAGTTTCCGGTTGAACCCAAAAGAATACGGGAAATCTTCCTTAACCCAAAAGTTACGGACAACTATAAACTAGATTGGAAAGAACCTAACGTAGATGGTGTGGTAAACTTTCTTTGTAGCGAAAGGGACTTTTCTGAGGATAGGGTGCGTAAAGCCCTCAAGAAAATGACTGAGGGAATAAAAGAAGCAAAAAGCAAAACAACTCTGGAAACGTGGTTCGGCTAGAGCTAGTTACGGTTTGAATCCATGCTTGCCAATGAGAGGAACGAAAGCGACTCCTCCCAAGTTTTCTTCAAGGGTTTTTCCGTCCTTTTTCCTGATGCGAACTAAGGTTTGGTAGAACTGGGCGCCTCCCACTGGAACAATCAAGATTCCCCCGTTTTCTAGCTGTTCAATCAACGGCTTGGGAATCGCTGGAGCAGCCGCCGTAACTAGGATACGATTGTATGGGGCTTCTTTTGGGTACCCCAATGTGCCGTCTTCATGGATTACTGTAACTCGGTCTCCATAGCCTGCATTCGTGATGTTTTCGTTGGCAAATGCAGCTAACTCGGGGATTCTTTCCACTGTGTAGACATGTCCCCACTTTTCCTCAGATGCATCCGAGGGAGACACAATCTCGGCTATTGTGGAAGCGTGCCAACCTGAACCCGCGCCCACTTCTAGAACCTTGTGTCCCACTTCCAGCTCAAGGACTTCATCCATTATGGATACCATGTTTCGCCCAGTTGATCGCATTGGATCAACTGAGAGGCGCAGAAGCTGTTTGCCCTGACCCTATAGGAAGTGGGCAATCCACTGCTGCATGAGCTTTTACGTTCTCAGGAAGAAAGAGTTCCCGAGGGACTTGACGCAAAGCTTTGATAACATTAGGCGACTGAAGAAGACCGCTTCTAATCAGTTTTTGAATTAATCCTTCCCAAGCCTGTTTCTCCATCTTTCACCCCACTATAATATGTGAAAGCGTGTGCCTTAAGACTTTACGTACTCTACTTGAACTGTTAGAGCCTTTTGGAGAATCTAGGGTAGCTTTAGTTTTAGATAGTTTTTATAATGTGGTTCTCTTTTGAATAGGCGTTGTTATCGTCTTTCCCATGAGGTGTATTGATGATCATAAAACGTTTCACTGTTGGGTGGTTATCCACGAACTGTTACGTTGTAGGCTGCGAAGAAACCAAAGAGGCAGTTGTGATTGACCCGGGGATGGACAGCGAAAGAGAAGCTGAAGAGATTCTAAAGTTCATAAAACAGAATGACTTCCGCATCAAATATATCATCAACACCCATGGTCACCCAGATCACATATCCGGAAACGCAGTCATGAAAAAGGCAACAGGCGCCCCCATCCTAATCCACGAAAACGACGCTGAACGTGTGCAAGCCGACAGGAAACTCCGCGACGGAGACGTCCTTCAGGTGGGCGCTTTCAAGCTGGTGGTTCTCCACACCCCGGGGCACACAAAAGATGGCATATCCCTCTTAGGGGACAATGTTGTTTTCACTGGAGATACCCTCTTTCCAGGTTCAGTAGGCAGAACTGACTTTCCTGGCGGATCTTTCGAAGAGCTGATGCGGTCTATTAAAACCAAACTTTTGTGTTTACCAGACAGTTTCAAGGTGTATCCCGGTCACTACCCCCCCACTACTATAGGTGAAGAAAAGAGGCACAATCCTTTCCTGCAGATGTAACCAATGTGCCGAGGAAGAGCCATGGAGATTAAGCTGGACAGGTCAAAGGTTCCTTTCAGTTTAGAGCACACCTTAAATTGCGGTCAGCTTTTTCGATGGGAAAAACTGGATGATTGGTGGTATGGCGTCGTTGCAGACAGAGTGATTAAGATAAAACAGAGCGGCGAACGGCTGATTTTTCAGGTTTTTCCAGAAACCCCGAATCAATGGTTTATCGAGAACTACCTGAGATTGGACGACAACTTACCCTCTATTCTGTCTGAGATAAGCAAAGATGAGCATATGAGAGAGGCGATTAGGCTTTTCTGTGGATTGAGGATAAGCCGGCAAGAACCGTGGGAGTGTCTCATCTCCTACATCTGTGCAACATACAAGAGCATTCCAGCCATCAAAAAAATGATCTTTAACATTTCCCAACGATTCGGAAAAAAGTTAACCTTTGACGGCTACAATTTCTACACGTTTCCGAAGCAAACTGACCTAGCCCAAACCAGCCCCAAACACCTGCGAAGCTGCGGGTTAGGATTCAGGGCTGAACGAGTTTTAGAGACCGCAAAAATAATTGACAGCGGAAAATTTGCCCTAGAATCTTTGAAACGTTTGGATTATGGTAAGGCTAGGCGAGAACTTTTGTCTTTGCATGGGGTGGGACCGAAAGTTGCTGACTGTGTTCTTCTTTTCTCCTTAGAAAAACTTGAAGCTTTTCCCATAGATGTGTGGATGAAACGGGCAGCCACAAACCTCTATGCAAGCCACTTCGACTCCTCATTCATTAAAAGAGTTACTCGCAAAAGCTCACCCACACCTAAGGAATACGAAACCATGAGCTCATTCGGAAGAGAATACTTTGGAAGATACGCCGGATACGCACAGGAATACCTTTTCCATCTGCTAAGAAAGCAGCATAAGCACTAACGGAATTCTCACGGGCCCTATCCTTTTACGACTCCTAATGGAACCAATCGGACAACACGGGTTGCGGCTAGAACAACAGAACTGGCTGCTCTGACAACGATTCCTCGACCCTCCAAAGCCCTTTTCACGTCTCCTCCCCAGAATCTTCTCTTCGCAGCCGATCGACTCAACATGCGACCAGCTCCATGAGCCGTGGAACCAAAAGAAACCTCCATAGCCTTGGGCGTTCCCACCAACAGCCAGGAGCTTGTACCCATGCTTCCAGGTATGATAACAGGTTGCCCCACAGATCGGTAATCAGCTGGGACGTCTCTGTGTCCAGGCGGAAAGCATCGTGTCGCTCCTTTTCTATGAGTCCAAACTTTAGTTCGTTTTCCATTTATTGTGTGTTCTTCGATTTTTGCGATGTTGTGGGCAACATCGTAGACCAGATCTAAACCAAAATCTTCTGCTGGTCTCTTGAGAACCTCTTCGAAGCTCTGGCGAACCCAATGAGTGATGACTTGACGATTGACGAAGGCGTAGTTGACGGCGCATGCCATAGCTTGGTAGTAATCTTGTGCCTCGTCGCTTGTGGCTGGTGCGCAGGCGAGTTCTCGATCGGGTATGGCTATATTGTATTTTTGGACGGCGAGTTCCATGACGCGGAGATAGTCCGAGCAGGTCTGATGTCCGAATCCGCGGGAACCGCAGTGAATAAGAACTGTAACTTGTCCCTCATGAGTGACGCCGAAGGTTTTAGCTACGTTTTTGTCGTAGATTTTGTCAACCTTTCCGATTTCTAGGAAGTGGTTTCCTGAGCCTAGGGTTCCGCTTTGAGGAAGTCCTCTTTGTTTAGCTCTGGATGAAACCTTGTTAGGGTTAGCGCCTTCCATATGTCCCCCTTCTTCGCAGTGTTTGACGTCCTCGGGTCGTGCCATCCCTTTTTTTACTGCCCAAGGTACGCCTTCCGTGATCAACTGTTCAAGTTCATGTATGTTCAGTCTGAAGTCTTTGCGGCTGCTGCCGAGTCCGCTGGGAACGTTTCTGAATATGCTGGTGGTGAGGGCGGCAAGGTATGGTCTAACATCACTTTCAGAAAGGTTTGTGGTTAGAAGACGGACTCCACAGTTGATGTCGTAGCCCACTCCCCCTGGGCTTAATACTCCTTCCTCATAGTCTGTAGCCGCGACGCCTCCTATGGGAAAACCGTATCCTTCGTGACCGTCAGGTAATGTGACTGCATACTTGTAAATGCCTGGTAGGTGGGCGACGTTGGCGCACTGATCGAGTGTTCGATCCGTTTTTATCTTTTCTACGAGTTGCTCGTCGGCAAAGACCATACCGGGAACGCGCATACCTGACTTGTAGCTTGTGGGTATACGCCAGCTATAATCATCAATCTTCTCTAGGGGAACAGACGACACCCACTCTCGGAATTTTCTTTGCCTATCCATAAAAACACCTTTCAGTAAAGACTTACAGCGGGGAACTTATAAATTATGAGTGGCATGTCGCGTGCTATGTTAACTTTTATTTGCTATTTTTGATGCAAAGTTTTGTGTTTCAAGATATTACAGCCTATGTATTAAAACCACAATCTTTAAGAACCGCTTCTATCTAATCAATGACCATGTAAATCGGATGTAGATGAAATGTCAGGTGAAGAACCATCTGAAAGTGAAGAGCTGGTAAAAGTAGAAACGTTGACCCCAAATTCGAGAGGCGTCAACACAATCGTGAAAGTAGTTTCTAAGGGTGAAGTCAGAAGCGTTACTGTACGCAGAGTTGCAGATGCTTTGGTTGGAGACGAGACTGCATGCATATACATGACCCTCTGGGATGACAAAATAGACGCAATAAACGAAGAAACCACCTTGCGCATCACTAACGGTTACATAAACCTCTTCAGAGGAAACATGCGCCTAAACATAGGAAAATACGGTAGTTACGAAGTCCTAGAAGATTCACCAATCACGGAAGTCAACACAGAGAACAATCTTTCAGACAAAAGATACGAACAAGAGAGACGATATCGTAGACCATACCGTCAATCCGGCGGATACGACAGAAGAAGCGGCGGATACGGCGGTAGAGACGACAGAAGAAGCGGCGGATACCAGCGAAGAAGATACTAAAGCGCCTTCTTCTTTTCATTTCCTTTTTTCAGTCACCCATTTTGGTATGTACAATTAGGATTTCTCTTCAAAAGACAATAACTTTGCGGGACCTAACCCGATTTCACTCCTTCGTTACCTAGTGTTTAACATGCTCTTTTACTTAATGTAACGCTTTCTTGAAAGTCTGTTTGTTGGTTAATTTGTTGATTGGGCATTTTCTGCAGTCGTCTTCACAGTTTTCACAAAATATTTCGGCGAGTTCGCTGATGTGAGGATCTTTTCCTCTTGTGCCAAAAGAAATGATGCTACCGCAACGATTACAGTAAAGAGCTGTGAACTGCATGCCCTTGGATTTCGGTCTGAAAGGGTTTAAACGACCACATTTCGTGCATTTGGCGAACTTGAGTTTCTGGAGTTTCTTCCCATGTACAACGTCAACTAAGGCTTTGAACATGCCATAAATATAGCCCTCACCAGACTCGAGATCCAAAATAGGTTTCCCTCTCCCTTGAACAACGGAAAAAAGGGATGCAAGTGATTTAAGAAAAATTGCGAAATCAGATATGTTTACGAATCCAGAATATTTGTGCCACGGATACAGTAACGATATTTTGGGCTAATCAAGCCGTCGTTTATGTTGTTCGTTTTCGAGTTTTTTTGAAGAATTGATAAACTTGCCCAAAACAGAAAGAAAGTGTTCTGAAGAGGTCAATAAAGGGGTATATGACAACTCTAGTTAGTTTTTTGTTTTGTAATGCCCTGTACGCGTAGACTGTCGCCAGTATAAGCAAGGGCAATCCAGTGAACCCGAATAGCAGCCAGAAGAAAATGCTGGAACTTGAAGTAAAAGTTAGAAGCGTCAGCGATCCAACTATCAACAGCCAACTTATGAACCCCATTAAGCCCAGAAATGACCATTTAGAAACCGCGTCCTTTAGCCTTTTACGTTTAAGCACTAATCCGCTTCCTTTGCCATACTGAAAGTTCTGTTTCAAAAATTCTCTAAAGGTTGATCTGTGCTTGTGCCAGACCAAAACGTCGGGGTCCAGAACCATCTTGTAACCCGCCCTGCATACTCTGTCGGCAAACTCAACTTCATCGAAACCGTACTGAATGTTCTCGTCAAAATATCCAACTTCTTCGGCTACTTTTCGTCTGAAAGCCATGTTGCATCCTGCTGGATGGCGGAAGAACGGTTTCACCTTTTCGAGTTCTTCCCGTTTCGTGAAGAAGGGCATCAATCGTACGATGCTGTTGTCAGCATATTGAGAAATGAAGTCGCTGTCAAGAGCTTTTGCGCTTCCGCCTACGCAGCTGACTTTGGGGTCTTTGAAGTTCTCGACGATTTTTGTTATCCAGTTGGGAGGCACTATGCAGTCAGAATCGGTGAAGGCCACGATTTCGCCTTTGCTGCACTTTATTCCTGTGTTTCTTGCGAGGTTTAGTCCTTTCCTCTTTTCAACAACCAACTTCACGGGATATTTTTTGACTATTTCCCGAGTTTTGTCTGTGGAGTTTCCGTCAACTACAATCACCTCTACTTTGTTTCTGTCGTAATCCAGCCTTTGAAGAGACTCTAGTAACGACTGGATGGTCAGTTCTCCATTTCGCACAGGAACTACCACAGTGACTGAACGGGGTGTTTTGTAGTCTTCCATTAACATCGCTTCTCTTACACGTCTGTAAAATCCACTCAAAACAATTTATTTTTTACGCCAAAAAAGGCTTTAAGTTAGCCTAATCATCTTTATGAAACGAGAAAACGTGTGGGAACCTAAGTTAATCTTGTTCCGTAATGGTGGTACGTGTGTCTGAAAAGAGTGAGAGCCATCCTTCCGTTTCGATTGTAGTCGTAAACTTTAACGGGAGAGAACCGTTGAAGCAGTGCTTACTTACTCTTTCGAAAACAGATTACTCTAACTATGAAATTGTTGTTGTTGATAACGCCTCGACAGATGGGAGTCTCACGGAAATAGAGAGGTCCTGAAGGCTGCAACATCGGCGCGCAAATGACTAAAGGACGTTACCTTGTTTTTTTGGATAGCGACACAGAATTCAAGGCTGAGAATTGGCTCTGGGAACTGGTTAAAGTCATGGAGAACGATGGTTCCGTCGGGTTGGCGCAGGCTAAATTGGTGTTGGCGGAAGACAAACGTTGTTTAGATTATGTTTGTGTGGCTGTTGATGCTTTAGGAACGTGGGCTGCAAATTATGGCTCAAAAGAAGAGAGGCTTAAAGAGAATTTCGAGATTTTGGCTGCGTCTTCAGGTTGTTGTATTGTTCGACGGGAGGTTTTTAATCAAGCTGGAGGCTTTGACGCCGATTACTTCATATACGATGATGATACCGACCTTTCGCTCCGAGTGAGGTTGCTGGGATATCGGATACTCTTTGTTCCATCTGCCGTGGTGATTCATCGCGGTGGCGTTCTAAGGGGGGTAAGCGGAATGATGCTTTATCATTCTTCCAAAAACCGGGTGCGTACAGTGCTCAAAAATTATGAGCTCAGGAACGTCTGGTGGAGATTTTCGGTTTTGACTTTTTTCACTTTTATGGTTTCTGTTGGTTTTCTTGCTTTGAAGAAAAATGATGAGGCTAAGGCAACCATTAAGGGACTAGTAAGTCAGATTAAAGATTTACCTGAAATATGGAAGAAGAGGCTTTTGCTTCAATCCAAGAGGCGTGTAAGAGATTTTGAACTTGTTAACAAGGGCTTCGTAAGAAACGACTTTCGGTCAACACTGCAGGATTTCAGGATAAAACTGAAATACATGCGATAGAATGCAATTAATTTGAAATCTAACGTGCGCTCAAACGATATTTTCTCACTCTAACCTACAGAATGGGGTTCCCCGTTTTTCAAGATTGGTTTTTGCTTGTTTATTCTTTCAGACTGGATCATGGCTTTAGTTTATTGGTATGTAAATCTCTGTGAGGGCTTCCTCTAAGCCAACTTCTCTTGGGTCGTTCAAATAGGCTTCTCTGATAGGGCCAGCTATTTTCTTTCCGTTCTTGTCTATCCAAGCAAATATTTTGTTATATGTTGGCTCGCATTTGTCGTAAGGGCCTTTATGGATTATTTTTGCCATTTTCCCACCGGGAAGAGTGTAACATTTTATTTCTTCTGTTTCCTCAATTTTTTCTGCGATTGGCGCTGCAACTTCTATATGTGCGGTTCCTGTCTTGTCTGCTTCCATAGCTTCTTCTGGGGTCTCGTGGCAAACGAAAATTGGGTGAGCTGTGAATTTTGCACCTTTTTTTGCTGCATACGCGTAGAGTTTAGGAAGCAATTCAGCTATTTCCCTGTAATATCCCTTTTTTCTGATTCCTGCAACCAATTGTGGCTTAACGTCAACAACAGTTATTTCTTCCATTATAGCAACTCCAAATACTCATTGTTAGAAGAATTATTCCGTTCAGGAATTAACGTTTGCGCCTATTACCTGATTAACTGCTGACGAATAACTGTCCCCCGCAAATTCTCCCTCTTATTTTCTGATGTGTCCTCTGCCTAGTATGAAGAATTTTGTTGTTGTTAGTTGCTGGATGCTCATTGGTCCTCTTGCGTGCAGTTTCTGGGTGCTGATTCCGATTTCTGCTCCTAATCCAAATTGGTTACCGTCTGTGAAGCGTGTAGAAGCATTCCAGTAGACAGCTGCTGCGTCTATTTCGCGGATAAACTTTAGTGCCTTGTTAAAGTCTGCTGTTAAGATTGACTCTGAGTGTTTGGTGCCGTATTTGTTTATGTGGTCTATAGCTTCATCTAGATTTTCCACGACTTTTATGCCTATGATTAAGTCTAAATATTCTGTTCCCCAGTCCTCTTCAGTGGCTGGTTTCACCTTTGGAGCCAGTTCAACTGTTTTTTTGCATCCTCTGACTTCAACTCCCTTCTTGATGAGGGCATCAACCATGGTTGGCAGAAATTGTTTTGCAACGTTCTTGTGGACTAGAAGTTTCTCTTCAGCGTTGCAGGTTCCGGGTCTCTGGCATTTCGCGTTTATTATTATGTCTACGGCTCTGTCTAGGTCAGCGTCTTCTTCAACGTAGATGTGGCAGTTTCCTGTTCCTGTTTCTATAACTGGAACTGTTGCTTTTTCTACCACTGTCTTGATGAGGTTGACTCCTCCACGGGGAATCAGCACGTCTATGTATTCTCTCATTTTCATGAGTTTCTCTGCGTAACTTCGTTCTGTCACTGGAACGACCTGTATAATATCCTTGGTTAATCCTGTCTCTTCCAGTGCGGTTCTTAGTGCGTTTCCTATTGTCATGTTTGAGTTTATGGCGTCTGAGCCGCCCCTGAGTATTATGGCGTTTCCTGATTTTATGCAGATTCCTGATGCTTCTGATGTAACGTCGGGTCTGGATTCGTAGATGATTCCGATTACGCCGAGGGGCACTCGGAGTTGACCTATGATTAATCCGTTTGGTCGGGTCCATGTTTTCACGATTTCGTTTACTGGGTCGGGTAGTTCAGCTACCTCTCTTAAGGTACGCGCCATGTTGGCTAGTCTCTTTTTGTCTAGAATCAGCCTGTCAATCAGGGCGGGTTTTACGCCTTTGGCTCTAGCGGCTTCCACGTCCTTTTGGTTTGCCTGTAAGATTTCTGTGCTGTTTTTTTCGATGGCGTCAGCCATGTTGAGTAATGCCTTGTTTTTTTGTTCAGTGGAAGCTTTTGCTAGTTGTGTTGAGGCGGTTTTTGCTTTTTTGCAGATTTCATTTATCATTTTTTTCACTTTATGATATGTATGTTTTTTCGGGCAATAATTTCTTTGCGTCTTATATATCCGAGGGCTTTTTTGATTTGATTTGTTTTTAGCCCTTTAATGATGTTTATTTCGCCGCTATTATAGTTTGGATTGCCTTTCGCGAACTCGACGTTATTTTGATCCACTAGGCTAACTACGTCTCCCTCGTTGAAGGTTCCGGTGAGTTTGACTACGCCTACAGGGAGAAGGCTGGCGCCTTTCAGTATCGCCTTTTTTGCGCCTTCGTTTACTAAGATCTGTCCTTTTATTGAGGCGCCGTAGGCGATCCATCTTTTTATTTGCGGCAGCCGTTTTTGTGGTTTGAAGAGGGTTCCTATCTGTTTTCCCCCGAGTATGTCAAGTATCACGTTTTCGTGTTGGCTGTTGGCTATTATTAGGGGTACGCCGCTGGATGTGGCGATTTCTGCGGCTTTGAGTTTTGTTTTCATGCCTCCTCTGCCCAGTCGGCTTTTTCCTTCTATTTCGCATTTGAGTTCGGGTGTGACTTTTTCGACGGTTTTGATTAGTTTTGCTCCTCGCCTTTTTGGGTGCATTGTGTACAGTCCGTCTACGTTGGATAGGATGATGATTAGGTTTGCTTCTAGGGCGTTGGCTACGAGGACTGATAGGATGTCGTTGTCGCTGAAGTTTACTTTGTAGCCTTTTGTTATGGGTATTAGTTCTTCTGTGGATGTTACGTCGTTTTCGTTGATGATGGGGACGATGCCTAGTTGCAGGGTCATTTCTAGGACGTTGCATATGTGGAGGTAGGAGGCTCTGTTGGAGAGGTCTTCTGCGGTAAGTAGGATTTGGGCGACCTTTAGGTCATGTTTTTTGAAGAGTTCGCGGTATGTGGACATGATTATGCTTTGTCCGGTTGCGGCTGAGACTTGCTGGAAAACTATGTCGTTTGGTTTTGGGGGTATTCCGAGTTCGGCTATGCCTGCGGCTATGGCTCCGGAAGTTACGAAAACGATTTTGTTGCCATGCTTGATTGCGGTTGCTATTTGGTCAACCAGTCTTTGCATTAGTTCTATGTTGAGAATTCCACCGTTTTTGGTTAGGCTTCCGGTTCCAACCTTCACCACGATCAATTTTGAAGACATGCCCACTCTTCTTTCCTTTAAAGAAGCATTCTCCTATAAGCATTGTCAAAGAGTAAATCATGGTTCTTTTTGGTTTTTCAGGAAAAAGCTTGTTTTCAACAATGAAGTATTATTAGTCTCCTAATATGATTTGGAGTGGTGAGGTATATGGTTAAGAAAAGGAAGAGTTGGGTTGAGAAGCTGCATGACAGTAGGGGCTTGCCTAAGGTTGAGGAGATTACTGAGAAAATGAGTAAGAGGTGGGGCACTGGGACTGTTGTTATTCCAGCACCGTTAGAAGTGGATTCGTTGATGAGGAAGGTGCCTGAAGGAAAGCTTGTTACCGTCAATGGGCTTCGTGAAGCTTTAGCCAAGAAACATAAAGCGACGATTGGCTGTCCCATGACAACGGGCATCTTTGCTTGGGTGGCTGCTAATGCTGCTGAAGAGCAGAAACAAAATGGAGTTGAGGATGTTACGCCTTACTGGCGTACCTTGAAGACAGGTGGAGTATTAAATCCGAAATATCCGGGTGGAGTGGAAGGATTGAAGAAGCTTCTGGAAGCAGAAGGACATAAGGTCGTTCAAAAAGGGAAGAAGCAGGCAGTTGCTGATTACGAGAAGTCGCTTATAGAATTATGAAAACA
>SMTZ1_10002086_pt1 | contig 20476 bp, 16 predicted proteins | sample DeeMarSWOR136_30_FD_25667 | JGI IMG/M metagenome (IMG submission 25667) | reverse complement strand
GATGTGTCAGGTAAAACAGCCCAAAGCAGATTTCGTTATGGATTCAATAAACTGCGGTCAATTTTAGGTATTGAGGTGGCAAAATGAGACCAGCAGAGAAGACAAGACAGTTTATTAAAAACGCATCGATAAACAGCAATCCAGAGGTTAATGAGGCGGTTCTGAAAAATCTTTTCGACGAACTGGATAAATCCAAGGACATACCTCGTGATGCTCCAGAACCAAATATATGGAGAATCATTATGAAAGGTAGACTATCAAAACTGGCCGCTGCGGCGGTGATAATATTTGCAGCGCTTCTGGCGCTTAATTTCTTTGACAAAACATCCGGTATTGTCTGGGCCGATGTTGTCAAACGCCTCGAAGATATCAAGACAGTAGCCTACAAGATCACTACGGACATCAAAGGCATGCCGGGAACCCCGGAAGGATATACGACCCACATTACACAGGATGTTACGCTCTCTTACGAACAAGGTGCCGTCCGGATCGATTCGTCTTTGCAAGTTCCCAGCGGAACGAGGAAATTACACACGTACATCCTCTTCGAGGACAGAGTTCTCGTCACATTGATGCCAGCCGCGAAGAAGTACGTCGAAGTGACGATCGGCGACGACGAGCAAATGGCGAAGATGGAAGAAGAGAAGGGCGACCCGGTAACACTGCTCAAGGCGATGCTCGAGCACGATTACACTGAACTGGGACGTAAGACGATCGACGGCGTCAAAGCCTGGGGAATCGAGGTATCCGATCCTAAACTGGGCATCAAGATGGGGCCCCTTATCAGCGGTGGAATGTTCGAGGAGACGACCGTTCAGCTCTGGGTCGATGAGAGGCACAAACTTCCTATAAGGATTAAAGCCACAGGCTCGTCCAAGGATGGCCAGGCTTCGATGGAAACGGTCTATGACAATTTTCAGTGGGATATCAAGATCGAACCGGCCTTGCTCAAACCCGAGATTCCGGATGACTACGAACTATTGACACAGGGAAAATGGGAAACGGGCAATGAGGGCGAGGAGATCATCGATGTTCTGCGACTGTTTGTAGAATATGCCGACGGTAAATACCCGGCCAGCCTGAAAACGATGACCGTGGCCAAGGCAATCGCCCCGGCGCTTAAAAAGAGATTTCCGCCCGGTTCTCCGGAGCCGAGCAAGGAGCTTCTCGCAAGGTTTATGAAGGTTGACAGGGTTGGCATGATGTATACCACTCTGGAAAAAGACGGCAAAGACCCGGCATATTACGGCGATAAAGTATCCGCCGAATCGCCCGAAGCAGTACTGTTTCGCTGGAAGATTGACGAAGATACTTACCGAGTGGTCTTTGGCAATCTGAGGACGGAAGATGTTTCTGCTGAGAAGTTGGCCGAACTCGAAGCTTTGTCGAATATAAAAGAAAAGTAAAATGAATTGAGAAATTCTTAGCTATGTCGGCATTTCCATCATAGCAACAGTTCGGGGGTATTAAAAAGTAAATCGTAGCCGCCAGTTGACGGATCTACCCTAAAAATAGCGTCGGTAGTAGAAGCATACCCATAGATATTGTGAAAAACGAGTTCCCATAGACACGCAAGGAATTCCTAATAAAGAAGGAAAAAGGAGAAAAGAGTTTGGCTTATTGCTTTATTTCGGGAGATATGGGATGTTATAAAGAGACCGTGTATATTGTCAGGTTATGAAGATTTTTGTACAAAAGGATATAGTATGCTTATTGAACAGGCGCAGGTTGAAGAGGCAGAAGAAATTCTTAAATTACAAAAACTTGCGTATCAAAGTGAGGCGGAGATTTATGATGACTACACTATCAGGCCTCTAACTGAAAGTATCGGCGAAATTGAAGCCGAATTTGAAAACCAAGTTTTTCTTAAGGCTTCGGTCGACGACAGGAGAATAATAGGTTCTGTAAGGGCGTATATGAGGCAAGGAACCTGTTTTATAGGCAGGCTTATCGTTCATCCGGACTTCCAGAATAGGGGAATTGGTACTTTATTGATGCAGGAAATTGAGAGACGCTTTGGAGAGGCTAAGAGATTCGAGTTATTCACAGGCTATTTGAGCAAGCGTAACATATATCTTTATGAGAAACTTGGCTACCAAATATTTAAGAGAGAAAAAATTAGCGAGAATCTGGAACTTGTGTACATGGAAAAAAACAACGAAACAATCCCGCAAGATGGAGCCAGCTAAGCCGGTGAATTCTATTGTTTTCCTTGTTATTTAACAAAAGGTGATTTATGGAAGGGATTGAATATTTGTATGAATTGTGTGAGGCTTTGCCGCGTTGCGGGCCGGGGGGCAATGAATTTACCCGGCTTGCTTTTAGTGCCATTGGTAAGGTAGCGGAACAACCATTGATTCTGGATATCGGGTGCGGGTCCGGAGTACAGACCATTGAATTGGCGAGGATTTCAAACGGGAAAATCATCGCCTTAGATAATCATCAGGCATTTCTTGACAAACTAATGGAACGGGCGAGAGAAGAAGGGCTGGAAGAGAAAATAATCCCGAAAAATGTGTCAATGTTAGAGATGGATTTTGAGGAAAATAGCTTCGATATCATCTGGTCGGAAGGCGCATTGTATTTTATGGGATTTCAAAATGGATTGAAAAGATGCCGTCAACTTTTAAAAGATGATGGCTACTTAGCCGTGACAGAACTTGTATATATCGCAGACAATCCACCTGAAGCCGTTGTTGAATTCTTTAAGGATGAATATCCTGATATTGACAGTATCGAAGGCAAGATCGAAATAATTCAAGAAGAAGGATTTAAGTTAATATCGAACTTTACATTGCCGGAATCGGCATGGTTAGACAACTATTATCTGCCGATTGAAAAGGAATTGCCTCGTCTGAATAAGAAGTACGAAGGAAGCGAGACTGCGTTGGGTGTTTTTGAAGGTTTCAGGAGTGAGATAGATTTTTACAGGAAATATTCGGAATTCTATGGTTATGAATTTTTTGTAATGCAAAAATAATCGAGAGGGAGAAAGTATATATGCGTAGATGCGAGTAGGTTCATTAAAGTCGTTGGCCAGAATTCTCGACTTCGTCCCCGTACTTTCTATAGAAAGCACGGGGCCAGCGCTTAGGATGACAGTTTGCTGTTGGAGGTTTGGGTGTTGATTTTTTCTATGATGGCGGGGAGCTCGGCGAGTTTTGTTATTTTAACGACTCCACTTGGAAATTTTTTCCCGTCGTTGGTGTAGGCGGCTTTCAGGACGGCGTGCATTCCGATTTTCATCGCGGCCTTGACGTCTTTGTTAATCTGGTCGCCGACGAATAAAATGTTTTCAAACATTTCGCCGATTCCGTCTGCGGCGGCTTTGAAGATGCGGGCGTCGGGCTTGCGAAAGTCAAACCTGTATGAATAGAGCCTGACCGGAAAGAAATCCAGCAGGCCCAACTGTTGAAGGTGTTTATCCAGAGAGCAGGCGTTTACAAACGTGTTTGAGACTATTCCAAGCTTGAGGCCTGCTTTTTTGAGTGATGTTAAAGTCTCTTTTGTTTTGAGCTCGGCTTTTGCGATTTTGCTCAAGGGCTCATACCACAGCCATACCAACTGCTGCCATTGCTGCTCGGTGAGGTTTATGCCCTTTTTCGAGCCGCTCTTTTTTAGCAGGGCAAGGGCGTCAAAATCCCTTTTGGTTAAATAGGACAACCAGTGTTTTATGCGCAGCAGCACAAGGTTGCGCCAGTAATAGTATCTGAAGTTACCGACGGGCTGTCCCTGCTTTTTTAGAAAGTCGTACGTTGACTCGGCTCCCTGCCGGTAAATCCTTGCCTTATCGACTTTGCCGAATGTCAGTAAAGTCTCGCCGAGGTCGAACAAAACCGCTTTAATTATCTTATCCGGCAAATCTCTCACCTCGCTGGAGGTAATTCACCACCAAAGGCTTTCCTTGCCCACTGAAGCATTTCCTCATCTGATATGGCCGAGACCCTGTTGGCAGAATATTCGGCGTCGATTTTGTCTTTTATTTTGGTTATGCGAATGTCGTGCTTGGGGATTTCGATTTTGTATCGGGCCTCTATCCAGTGTTTGATCCCCGCGGCGCCGGTTTTGTCGGTAATGGCCACGCTGACAGGCCGATTGAGCAGCTTTTGGGTGTCGAAGCAGTTGTATATTTCCTCGTTTTTTAACAGGCCATCTGCATGGATGCCGGCCCGGGTGACATTGAAATCCTTTCCAGTCAGCGGATAGTTGTGCGGAATTTCCAAGCCCAAATCGTTTCTTGCATACTCGCACAGTTCGGTTATCGCCGCATAGTCGACTTTGGGAGTGTGGCCCTTGATTTGGGCGTGCTCGACAACCAGGGCCTCCAGAGGCGGATTGCCTGTTCGCTCGCCTATGCCGAAGATTGCAGTGTTTGCGGCGCTGCATCCGTAGAGCCAGGCGGTGGCGGCGTTTACTTGTACCTTGTGCAGGTCGTTGTGGCCGTGCCATTCAAGCCATTTGGAGGGGACACCAATTTGTCGAAGTCCATGGATAAGCTTGGGGACACTGCGAGGCAGAGAGGCTTGGGCCCAGGGCAGGCCAAAACCGAGCGTATCGCAAAGTCGAATCTTGACCGGCTTGTTGTGGCTTTCAGCGAGATTCATCAGCTCGGCTGCAAAAGGTAATACAAAACCTTCGTAGTCGGCCCTTGTTATGTCCTCAAAGTGACATCTCGGAATAACACCATTATCCAGAGCGGCCTTGGCGACATCAAGGTATGCGGTCATTGCCTGGGCGCGTGTTTTTCGCAGCTTTAGGAAGATATGATAGTCGCTTGCCGAGGTCAGGATTCCGGTTTCGGAGAGGCCCATTTGTGAGACGAGTTTGAAATCGGCCGGGACAGCCCTGATCCAGCCGGTAATTTCGGGGAACTTATAACCTCGTGCCTTGCAGAGTTCTACGGCTTTTCTGTCTCGGTCCGAGTATAAAAAGAACTCGCATTGGCGAATCAAGCCCGTACCGCCGTCTATCTTGTGCAGCAGGTCGTAAACTTTCAGGATTTGCTTTGGTGTATAGGGGGGGCGTGATTGCTGGCCGTCACGGAAGGTCGTGTCGGTGATCCAGATATTTTGCGGGATATCAAAAGCGAGGCGTTTTTTGTCGAAAATGACTCTGGGGAATTCAGTATATGGAAATATCCTGCGATACAGATTGGGTTTTTCTACATCTATAAGTTTAGGTTTTTTATTTGTCATTATTTGTCTCCGGCGCGGTTTCGGTCGGTATTGTCTATATTATTTATGTGAAATACGCGGGATACGCTTCACGGTTCACGAAATACGAGTTATAGCCGAGGTGGGATTCGAACCCACACGCCCATAACGGGCAGGGGATTTTAAGTCCCCAGCGTCTGCCATTCCGCCACTCGGCCGAATATCGATATATTAGCGAATTTTGCAGATTTGTGCAAATTGTTTCCTAACTTTCCTTGTTTGTAGGACTTAGCGGAAAGTCTACAGAAGAGAACCGGCCTTATCGTTTGTGGGGATTTTGGCGGCGTTGTAAAGGAAAGCAAGCTTCCTCAAGCGCGGTGTGTGAAGCGCGATATGAGGCGCAGAATAAAACGCGGCTTGAACCGGTGAAGAAAACTTCTGATTTGTTCTATGGCCAGAAGGATTTGAACTTTGTGGTGAAGTATTTTTAAGTGTAAGTTATCATCTTCTAAACTCAGCGTTTCTTTGATCCTTTTGGAAGCGTCGTTTAGCCTGTTCATGTTCAGGTAAAGGAGGGCGGAACTTCTTAAGGCGTAAACGTGTTTGTCGTTGTACTCGAGCGTTTGGGTGAAGAAGTCCAGGGCATCCTCGAACCAGCCTTTGAGGGAGCTGACAATGCCGAGATAATAATATGCATCTGCATTTGCGCAATCGATATTCATGGCCTTCATCAGACAGTGAGTTGCATAGTCGAGGTCATCCATTGTCAAAAACATGGCCCCCATAGAAATCCATGTATTTGCATCCTCAGGAGCCCGGTCCACCTCGGCAACCAGATAATCGGCTGCCTCCTGCGACTGTCTTCTCATTAACGCATACTGGGCCAGTCTGTAGCGTGGTCCCGTGAGGCTGTCGTCCTCCTGCAAGGCCTGGTTGAATAATTCTATGGCGCGCTCATAGTCGGCGTTGTCAAAGGCAATCTCTCCGAGATAAAACATGGCCGGGGCAAAATCGGTCTTGAGTTCGAGTATTCTGTTGAACTTTTCCTTTGCCGATTCAATGTTACCGGTTTCAAGCAGAAACAGGCCGAAATCCAGAATAACGTCGATTTCGCCGGGATTGTTGCGAAGCTCCTGGAGGAAATGCTGGCGGGCGCGCTCTCGGTCATCTTCAGACCAGTAGGCCTGGGCGATTCTGTAGTTTATTTGTGGGTGGGTCGGCTCAAGCTCTGCGGTTTTTAACCAACAACGAATGGCTTTTTTGTAGGCCTTTCGCGCGAAGAGACTGTTGCCGATATTATAGTAGCACAAGGCACAGTCCGTACTTATCTGTTGGGCGAGATAGAACATCTGCTCGGCCAGGTCGTGCTGACCCATTTCGGTATATGTAATTATGCGGTTGCAATAGCAGGGTTCGTATTTGGGATCGAGGGATTCGATTTGCTCGAAGGTTTCGATGGCCAAATCGTATTGGCCTGTGCGTGTATAATCGACGGCAAGCGAATTTAGAATTTCCAAATCATTGGGGGCAAGATGCAGGGCTGTTTCGTATTCTTTTACGGCCTCTTCAAACAGACCTTTGGCGTCCAGCACGAGGGCCTTGTTGAAATGCCATGAGCTGTTGGAGGGATTTATCTCAAGGGCCTCTTCCAACTCCAGGAGGGCATCGGTTTCTTTGCCGTTTTCGTAGAACTCGAAGGCCTTGTTGGCCTTATGCTCTGCTTTATCATACGAGCCGAATGGCATATCTTCTTCGAAAATCATATAACCCTGCCTCTGTTTCAGCTTACTTTATACCCGTCTCCATAAACAATTTCGGCGATAAGATAATGCTGTGTTAGCCGTTTTTTTACGGGTATAGTAGCCGGTTGTCGCAGGTAAATATTTTGCTTGAAATCCGGATTATAAGTGCTTACAATTTATTGGTTTAGCCTTGTGTCGATTGGGCATGGTCCGATGCTTAACTGGTGCTTGGTTACTGTTTTTCTGGAAAGCAGCCACATATAGTCTTATAATCGATGGTTGTCAGGTAGTACGTAAATTAGTTGAGGCAAGCTCGTATCGTCTAAGTAACGGGGCCCGGTTTTGCGGTATTTTGGGAAACGGGACACCCCGGATAGTGTGGAGAAACGAAGGTATGATTAAAGAGATAAAAGGCAGTGTGACGGCCGGTAAGGGTAGCTACGCCATTGTGGTCAGCAGGTTCAACGAGTTTATAACCTCCAAGCTGCTGGCCGGCGCGATAGATTGTTTGCAGCGTCATGGAGCTTCCGATGAACAGATATCCGTGGTATGGGTGCCGGGCGCCTGTGAGCTTACGCAGGTTGCAAAGAAGCTGGCCCAGAGCGGCAAATATGTTGCGGTGATCTGTCTCGGTGCGGTCATAAGGGGCCAGACGGGCCATTACGATTATGTTTGTCAACAGGTCGTGCGAGGTATCGGTCAAATCAACTATGATTCAGACGTGCCGGCTATATTTGGCGTCCTGACCTGCGAGACACTGGAACATGCGGTAGACAGGGCCGGGACGAAGATGGGTAATGCGGGTGCCGATGCAGCCCGGACGGCCATGGAGGCAGCCAACGTCAACGAGCAGATTTGACCCCGCACCAATTGAGGTTAGGCTCAGGGTAATTGGTCTCCTACAGTGAGAGATTTTGCACTGATGGCAATTGGTGCGGGGCAGCAAGAGCCACGAGAGATGGGATGCAGGTGGATAGACGAACAAGGGCCAGGGAACTGGCGATGCAGGGTTTATACCAGCTCGATGTTCAGGGCCCGGTGGTGCTCGGGGAATTAGGGCGGTTCTTCAATGAATCTGATGAGGACGGTTTTGTACGAAAACTCGCCTCTGACTGGGCGACGGGGACATGGGAAAATCTGGCGCTGTGCGACCGGATAATAGAAGAGTCTACGATAAAGTGGCAATTTACAAGACTTGCAACCGTTGACAGGAGCATTTTGAGATTAGCGGTGTATCAGTTGAAATTCTGTCCTGATATTCCGCCCAAGGTTGTGATAAACGAGGCGATTGAGCTTGCCAAAAAGTACAGTACAGAAAAGTCATCCGCTTTTGTGAACGGCGTGCTTGATGCCGTTTTGAGAAAACACATGAGCTGTGAATCGCAGTGAGAAGTTGGCAGTAAGTGGCTGTCGATTAGCTGATTGATACAGGAAGGCGACAAACGACGAGCATGAGGAAGATTGCAGTATTAAACCAGAAGGGGGGCGTAGGAAAGACCACAACGGTGGTCAATGCTGCAGCGGCCCTTGCCCGTATGGGCGCAAAAGTTGTCGTTATCGATTTAGATCCTCAGGCTCACCTGACGATACACCTCGGTCTTGAGCCGCAGGCCATTATGGCCGGTTCATACGAGGTCCTTACCAAGGAGGCGAAATTTGAGGGTGAAATCATGCTCGTTCGCCCGAATCTCTGGCTGCTGCCGGCGAATATCAATCTGGTCGGCGCCGAGAGTGAGTTGGTAAGTGTTGTCGGCAGGGAAACGATTCTGCGGGAGGCGGTGGAGTCGGTAGAAGACAAGTTCGATTATCTGATAATTGACTGTCCCCCATCGCTGGGGCTGCTGACGCTGAACGCTCTGGCGGCTGCCGAAGAGGTTTTAATCCCGCTTCAGCCTCATTTTCTGGCCTTGCAGGGATTCGGCAAACTGCTGCAGACCGTCGAGCTTGTCAATAAAAGAATCAATCCGGACCTTCGAGTTAAGGGGATTTTGCTTTGCATGTTCGACACGAGGGCCTCGCTTCCAAGTGAGGTCAGGGCGGATATCGAGCATTTCCTTGAAAGCGCACGCGGGACCGAGTGTGCGTGGGCGCAAGCACAGATACTGCCGACATTTATTCGCAGAAACATCAAGCTCGCGGAGGCGCCGAGCTACGGCCAGACTATCTTCGAGTACGAGCGGAATTGCCACGGCGCCGAGGATTATATGAAGGTCGCCGAGTCCATACATGCTCAGTATCAGCCGGTGCCCCAGCTTGATACGCAAGGCGATATTGCTGAAGCGGAAGAAGGCGGGACTGAAAAGGTCTTAGAACAAACCGGAGAGCCGTCTGCTGTTGAATCAGTTCAGGAGGAGAATATAGCAAATCCTTCAGATACAAACCAGGGACCCGATACCGATGCGGAACACGGGCATGAAAAACCTCCCATTGAAATCAAGGCAATCCCACAACCAGATTCACCACCTCCCGCCCCTGAATTTACTGAAACAACACCGCCGAACCCGGAACACAACCAGCCTGAATCAACGTGACCCAAAAAAATCTCTTGTGACTTCATTCAGAGAGTAGTTGTTTTAATACTCGTCAATCTTGAACTGGCGTGGATGGCTTTGACAGCAATTCTGCGTTGTCAATCCACATGACGAAAAATGGAAACTCCGCTCCGCGTTTTTTCATGTAGATAAGAAACGGCCGGTCAAAGACGAAAATATTCGGTATAGGCGCTGCATACACTTTAGCTTCTGATTTTAACTCCGCCCCGCTGCGGTCTAACCTGAATTGTATCATCTGGAGAGCCAGTCTTATGTAAAGGTCTTCAAAACCTTTGTTGGCCAAATATTTTCCTTCAAGTTCTTTGAGATGATGGGTAATTCTCCAGAAAATATTAGGTACAAGCAACACGTCATTGATACCAAATTGATGGAAGAAATCGTCCTTCGTGAAGCCGACGATCTTATCGTCTAAGTATGCAAGGGTTTGTTCCAAGGTATCTTTCGGCTCAATTACTGCAAGGACAATCTGGTTAGGTTTTGTATCTTTACACAGGTCGACTGCAAATTCCATCAATTTGTAACTATCCTGATGGTGAGAGTAATAAAGGATTTCGACTTGTTTTCTTAGTTTTTTGTAGGCATAGTCATCTTCAGGTCTAATTCCAAAAGAAGTGACGGGAGTTTCGTTTCCCTGAGAGTCCCTGAAAATGAATTCCTTGTTGTTCTCAAAGTAGGGAATCCTGAACTTGACATTCGCCATCAAATAAGAATATGCGATTATCACATCAATGGGCAGCACATCACTGAAGTCAGGTTGCTGCTCAGAAGGAAAACGTTTTGCCATTTCCGTTTGGATTTTTTCCAATATCCCATCTTTGACAATTCCGGCGGTGGCATAGCAGGATTTGTCTGAAATGTCGGCGCGCGATTGCCTTGCCAGGTTAAGGCGATTTGCAATGTCCTCGGCACCTATGACTTTAACAGGCTCGCCAATAACGTTAATTTTTAGCTCGTTCCAGGCAAGCTGGAATGATGAGCACCAGATAACGTTTTTGCCTTTAGGTATGGGAGTATTAAGGGTCGGCAGAATGACAGTGTGTTTTAGGTCTGTGGAATTGCCGTCATACGTCATCTCTAAAGCCGGTTCAGGTATCGTATCTTTATCAGAGGAGCATCCAGAGTTTGCAAAAATTAACGCGCCAGACAAGATATAGAGTATAATGAGATGTTTGATTTCCTTAGTTTTTTTGAGGCGGCTTTGTCTCGACATTTCTATTCTCCTACAATAGCAAAACTGCTATATCTCCAACCACCAATGCAAAGATTCTATTTCTTTTTGCTTTGGCTGTTTTGCTTATCCAGTAGACCGAGTCCTCGCATCCATTCTTCGCATCGTTTTGGCCAGCTTGAGACGGCACCGTGGTTCCGGCCGAGTCCGAATCCGTGGGGGCCTTTCTGGTAGAGGTGCATTTCGGCAGGTACCTTGGCCTTTCTCAGGGCGAGGTAAAAGTAGATACTGTTTTCGGCCGGCACGCCCCTGTCTTCATAGGTGTGGATCAGGAAGGTGGGGGGTGTTTGGGGCGTGACCTGCCTTTCATTGGAAAGATACTCGACAAGTTTTTCGTCGGGATTGTCACCGAGAAGATTCCTTCTGGAGCCGGAGTGCGCGCACCATTCTATCAGCGAGATGACGGGGTAGATAAGGACCATAAAGTCGGGCCTGCAACTGAGCCGGTCGATGGGGTCTTTTGCATCCGGTTTTCCCGTGTGAAAGTGAGTTCCTGCCGTGGAGGCCAGATGACCACCAGCCGAAAAGCCGAGGATGCCTATCCGGTCGGGATTGACGTTCCATTCCTTGGCCCGGCTGCGAACGGTGCTGACGGCTCGCTGTGCGTCCTGTAAAGGTGCCGGATGACCGTAGCCGGCACCGCTGTTGCGGTGGCGATACTTTAGGATGAAGCCAGCCACACCGAGCGAATTGAGCCAGCGTGCGATTTGATGTCCTTCGTGGTCCATAGCCAGGTGCCCGTAACCACCGCCGGGGCAAATAACCACGGCAGTGCCGTTGGCCTTATCCTTCGGCGGCAGGTAAATCGTCAATGAAGGTTTGTCACCGTCCTCGGTGCCTTTTGCGCCTGGGGCACCTTCGGGCCATAGCAGCACGGTCTTGTTAGAGACAGAAGGCTGCTCTGCAGCGACTGTTGCGGTTGAACTTATCCCAATTATGGCAAACGTCAAAATGAGGTAAAAATATCGATTCATCTATACCACTCCTTTCGTTATTCGGCCGGGTTTTTTGTTAGACCGTTTGTTTACGGTTTGTAATTTAACAATATAAATCAATTTTACAAGCGATTTTCGCGTATGCTTAACGGGCAGGCTGTATTTCGCGGAGGAAAGGATTATAAGCGACATTACCTAAACATGGGTGGAGTCCCGGTGAAAAAAGGTTATAATGAATCTTTCATAATACAGGTTCCTGATTGCTGCAAGGCAGCGGAAATGACGGAGATGATATCAAAACGATAGAAGCAACAAATCCTTCCGAGAGGATTGAGGAGGTAACTATGGCAAGAAAAGTTTGTTTATCAGCGATATTTGGATTGTTCTTAGCGAGCATCATTTTTTGTATCGGGCCGAGTGTTTTTGCAGATACACTGGAGGCGAATCTGCCGCTGGAGGTGAAGGACAAAATGGGGCAAAAGGTGTATGCCTTCAGCCTTCGTGACGTTCGACTTCTGGACGGTCCTTTTAAGACCGCGATGGAGCTTGATGCGAAGTATCTGCTGTCTCTTGAGGCGGACAGGTTTCTTTCTCGTTATCGAGAGTTCGCGGGCTTAAAGCCGAAGGCCGAGGCCTACGGCGGCTGGGAAGGGGCAACTATTTCAGGTCATTCGCTGGGTCATTACCTGACCGCCATATCAAAGCTTTATGCTTCTACCGGAGACGAGCGCCTGTTGGAAAAGGTTAATTATATAATAGACGAGCTTAATTTGTGTCAGAAGGCCTGGGGGAACGGTTTTGTTGGTGGATTTCCAAAGAGTCAGGAAATTTTTTCTGAGATTAAGGCCGGCAATATCCGGACGGCGGGCTTCGACCTTAACGGCCTGTGGGTTCCCTGGTATAACCTGCACAAGCTCTATATGGGGCTGGTCGATTCCTGTCTTTACTGCGGCAACGAAAAGGCAAAGGATATTCTGATAAAATCCACCGAATGGGCGTGGGATGCGGTAGGCGGTCTGACGGATGAACAATTTGAAAAGATGCTGCACTGTGAACACGGGGGTATCAACGAGGCCTTTGCCGAGATTTATGCGCTGACCGGTTATAAGAAGGCACTCAAGCTTGCCGAGCGATTCTATCATCATCGTGTACTTGATCCGCTGTCTCGCAGAGAAGACAACCTGACCGGCCTGCACAGCAATACGCAGATTCCCAAACTGATAGGCCTTGCACGGCTGTATCGGCTGACCGGCAGGGATAAGTACAACACGGCCTCATCGTTTTTCTGGGAGACCATCGTAAATAATCGTACATACGTCAACGGCGGCAATACCGACGGTGAATATTTTTTCCCGCCCGAGGAATTCAGCAAGCACCTTAGCGTACATACGACGGAGACATGCAACACGTACAATATGTTAAAGCTAACGAGGCAGTTGTTTGCCATAAATCCCCGGGCCGAATATGGGGATTACTATGAAAGGGCTTTATACAACCATATTCTGGCTTCTCAGGACCCCAGAGAAGGTATGATGATTTATTTTTGTCCTTTGAAGTCGGGTCATTTCAAGACGTATAACAGGCCTTTCGAGTCCTTCTGGTGCTGTACGGGAACGGGTATGGAGAACCATGTCAAATACGGGGACAGCATTTACTTCTATGGCGAGGGCGCTTTATACGTGAATCTGTTTATTCCATCGGTATTAAACTACCGGGACAAGGGCGTGACCGTTATTCAGCAGACCCGTTATCCACTCTATGGGGATGTTCAGATACAGCTTATCGTTGATAAGCCCGTAAAGCTGGCGGTGAAAATCCGTCGACCTCACTGGGCGAAAGACGATGTAGCAGTGACGGTCAATGGTAAAGCTTTTCCTGTTACTGAGGATGCCGGTGGTTATATAACAATCGAGCGTTTATGGAAAAACAGTGCGGAAATAAAACTGTCCCTACCTATGAAGCTTCGCACCGAGTCTATGCCGGATAATCCCAACAAGGTGGCGTTTTTCTATGGGCCTGTTCTGCTTGCGGGCGCTTTGGGTACGGAGGGCATCGAAGATGTCGACCTGCATGTTGGAAAGCGCAACAAATTTGATAATGTACCTTCGTTGCCGATACCGGTAATCGTATCCGATGAAAGGGGGATAGATGAATATATCAAACCTGCCGACGAGCCAGGGGATTTTATAGTGGATGGCTCGGTGTTGAAAATGCTTGGCACCGATAGCACTGCTGAAATTAGGCTTATTCCCTTTTATATGATGCACTATCAACGGTATATGGTGTATTGGGACATATACAGCCGGCAGGACTGGGAGAAGAGGAAGGAACAATTTGAAAGGGAGCAGGCCGAGATTCGGGCTTTAGAGGGCCGAACGATTGATCATATAGTTCCCGGCCAAATGCAGCCGGAACGCGACCACAATTTCAAGGGTGAAAATACTCACAAGGGCTTGTTCCGCAACCGGCACTGGCGTGACGCCCGGTCGGGGGGCTGGTTTAGCTTTGAGATGAAGGTCTCGGCTGATGCGCCCGTTGTGCTGTCGTGTATGTACTGGGGCAGTGACGGCCCGGGAAGGGATTTCGATATCCTTATCGATGATAAAAAGATTGCGACTGAACATCTCAATCAGAATCAGCCGGGCCAATTTTTCAGCGTGGTATATGACGTTCCTGTCGAATTGACTAAAAACAAGGAAAAGGTAACGGTTAAGTTCAAGGCACATTCGTGGAGGACGGCAGGGGGGCTCTTTGAGTGCCGAACGATGAAAAGGCAGTAACTAAGTTTATAGCCGATATTTGATAATCAAATCGGCTGTATGCACATTCTAATTATTTAGCGGCCGGGTATAATCGCAGCATCATTACGCCATGCCGCGGCACTTGTGTTTCAAATTTATCCTTAAACACTCCTAAGTCCTTTTGTCTCCAGAGATCGCGCAATTTGTATTTGCCCTTCATCTCAATCTCGGAGAAGTTTAAAGATATTTTCTGCTCAGTTTCGCCACGGTTGAACAGACCGACTGCGACAGAGCCATCTTCCATGGGTTTTTTCCAGATTTCTTTTTCTTCCTCCTCGATTACGGGATATCCCTGTTTGCCGAGGGGGTCCTGGTTTACCTCGATGAGCTCGGCATTGCACAGGACGTTCAAAGTAAAGTCATCCAGCCGGTTCATATCACCGGAGAAAAACAGAGGTGAGGCCATCAGGCACCAAAGTGACATATATGAATACTGCTCGTTGGGGGTTAAAGGACAAGGCTTATAGGGCTGTTCTTTTACATTCGGCTGGCCGATGTAGCCCAGCAGCAGATAATCGGGATCGTTCCATGCTCCCGGGACGGCGTAAGGACGATGCTTGGAATTGCGGAGCGCTACGTTATGGTAATTTGTCAGTTCGAAGCCAAGGTCGCCGGCGGTCCTCCAGCAGTTTCCTCCGACTTCTTCGGCCCATTTCCAGACATCTCCCATCCCGTACTGGCAGAGGTTATAAACGATATCCCTATCGAGCTCTTTGAGGATTTGGCCCATGATTAGATACGGTTTCTGGAGCTCCGGCAGAGACTGGTCTTTGGCGATGCGTCCATAGGAGCACCAGTCATATTTTAGAAAGTCGAAGCCCCATTCGGCGAAAAGTTTTGCATCCTGGGCTTCGTGCTCATAGCTGCCGGAAAATCCCTGGCATGTAAATGGGCCGGGGGATGTGTATAAGCCGGCCTTTAAACCGAGAGAGTGGATATAATTGGTTAGGGCCTTCATATCCGGGAAGTATTTATTGGGCAGGATGTTGCCCTGCGAATCACGCAAAGGGCCGACGCGGTTGGGGTCCTTGTATTTCGTGATGTTCATCCAGCAGTCGTCAATATTTACATATTGGTAACCGTAGTCGGCCATTCCCGAATTTATCATAACGTCCGCGGCCTGGCGCATAAGGGTGTCGGTGATATCTATATAATGGATATACCAGTGGTTCCAGCCCATCGGCGGGGTAAGAGCGAGCCGGTCACCAACGACGATGCGAAAGTCCATCCGGTCCTTTCCGAAGGTGTTTTCGGCGATGAAATTAGTCTTCCAGGTCCTTTTTGTTTTATCTTCGATGGTGCCTCTGATGATTCCTGTTTTCGGATCAAGGGTTAATCCCTCCGGCAGGTTTTTTACGCTAAAACGTATCGGCCTTTGTCCCGTTGCGGGGATTCGATAAAGGAATGGTCTTCCTGGCCGGACGCCGTATATTTTCGCGCCGTTAATTCGCGGTTTACGAGAAGGCTTCGGCGTCAGGAGTACCGGCTCTTCGCTTGGGGGATCAATCGCTTTTGGATTTTGTCCCGCGACTTCGAATTTCGCATCCGTCCAGTTTGCATGGTCATAGCTGGGATTGTCTTCGGCGATTGTTACTATTAGGAGTAAGGTCTTGGTGCCGGCAAGGTCCAGGTCTACTTTTTTGGCTTTTTGACCTGTTTTCATCACACCGCTGTCGAATACCTTCCTGCCATCTCTATAGATCTTGAAGCGGACGGTCCCCGTGCTGTTTCCCACTTCGTCATCTACACCGACGTAGGCACTAAAGCGCTGCGTTTGGCCCGCGAGGTCAATGTACATAATGCTGTAGGCGTGAGTGCCAACGCCTTTTTCAAATTCTTGGCCTGCGATTCTCAAAGGATTGGACTGCACACTTTTGTCGGCCTGTGGCCGGCCCCAGCCTGCGGTCATTTTGGAAAGGTCCAGCTCCGACAGCCATACCGTCTTTGCGTGAGTCAGGCTGGAAGTCCAAACCAAAAGGATACAGATCAATAAATATGTTTTATAATATTTGTTTCCAGCATTCCTCATTATAAAAACTCCTTCCTTTGAATGAAGTTTAGATACATACCGGCCCATCCATGCCGTGTAGATTCCTTCTTAGTTAATACCAGATTTTCCGGTAAAACTCAACCTTTTTGGCGACTCCTCGATAGTTTTCAATGCGAGTGTTTACTGAGGTATTATACATTTTCTTGATAATGCAAGTGTATATCGATACACTTATCTGCGTTTTTGCGGTTTCCCGGCGGCAAACATAAATAACCGTCCGGTCCGCCGGTCAAGTATGTTGCAAAAGAGGACTTCTATGGAAGGGGATGTTGCTATGAATAAGGTGAATTCTCACATTTCGAAATATTTGTGGATGGGCATGGCAGCGCTTCTATGCGCTGTGCAGATTTCTTGTGCGGTCGAGAGTACTAAAAATAAAGTTTCGCCTTCGATGTCTGCTGGTGCTGATAAGGCCTCGCTGATTATCCATACGAGTGAGAAATCGAATTACCGTATCCCGCGGTATATTACGGGAAAGTTCTGCGAGCATTTGTATTTTAATATCACCAACGGGATGGATGCCCAGATTCTTAGGAATCCGACTTTTTCGTATTACCCGTTTCGCACGGGACAGGAATCGGTTGACGGCATAGCGACGTTTCATTTTGACAGGGAAGAAATCGCGCGCAGGATTCGTAATGGGGCCGGCCGGTGGGGCTGGCCTGAATCGGAGGTTGAAGCATTAGTGAAATCCCACAACGAGGCGGTAGCCTGCTGGTGGACAAAACTGGGTCCAGTTGATGCCAGCCCGGATACGGGGCATTACGGCGGACGTGCTCAGCGGGTGCAAGTTAGTGCGGCGGGGCAGGGTATAGCGCAGTGGACGTGGCTTCCTTTGCATCGAATAAGAAAGTACAACTTTGAAATGTGGATTCGCTCGCCGGATATGAAGTCGATGACGGTGGCTATTTTTGGGCCCGAGGGCAAGGAGGTTTGTGCAAAGGAAAAGGTTTCGCCAGTAAGCTCGCGATGGGAAAAATTCGAAGGCACTCTTGAAATACCGGCTAATCTTTCGGCCGAGAAGTCCTACAAGTTTGCCGTGATGGCAGATGGGGCCGGGCAGTTTGTTGTCGGGCGTGTCCTGTTGTATCCTGCGGACCATATCAACAGGGCCGACCCGGATGTTATTGGTTTTCTGAAAGAATCCCACCTTCCGATTCTTCGCTGGCCGGGTGGTAATTTTGTCAGCGGCTATCATTGGGCCGATGGTGTCGGCCCCATCGAGAGCCGGCCGACCCTTCCGAATTATGCATGGGGGGAGCAGGAAAATAATTTCTTCGGCACCGACGAGTTTATTGCGTTTTGTCGGGCGGTCGGGTGCGAGCCTATGATTTGTATTAATGCCGGTGACGGTACGCCTGAGGAAGCCGCTCAATGGGTACAATACTGTAACGGCGGGCGTAACAGCCCGATGGGAAAACTTCGGGCCGCCAATGGGCACCCGAAGCCCTTCAATGTTAAGCACTGGGAGGTCGGCAATGAGCTGTGGGGACGCTGGCAGTACCATTGGACGACGGCGGAAGGTTATGTCGACCGGTACAGGCAGTTCGTCAAGGCTATACTGAAGGCGGATCCCGATATCAAGATTTACGCGTGCGGCGCGCCGGTTATGTGGGGCAAACAATGGAACGACACTCTCATTGCGGGGGCGGCTGATATATTGAGTATTACAACGGACCATCCTCTTATCGGCGGCAGTGTCCCTGCGGATACTGACCCGCTGGATGTATTTAGAGACTTTATGGCGGTGCCGGAGGTTCTGGAGCAGAAGTGGGCGGCTTTGCGGGAGGACATGGAAAATGCAAAGATAAAAAATCCCCGATTAGCTGTTACGGAATTGCAGATGTTCGCCCGCGTTGGCCGGCCATCTTCGGCGGGAGCCTCCAGGCGGCTTAGACATGGTAATCTTGTAAGTCCGAGCACTCAGGCGGAGGCTTTATATGATGTTTTAATATATCATGCCGCGATTCGGCTGGCACCGTTTGTCGAGATGGTTACTCATTCGGCGACGGTCAATCACGGCGGCGGATTGCGAAAGTCGCGCGAGCGTGTTTATGCCAATCCCTGCCATTATGCACAGGTGATGTTTTCGGCTTTTGCCGAGGCGATACCTGTAAGAACCGAATTGAATTGCTCAACACAAAAGGCGCCGATGGTTTTGCCCGAGCTTAAAAACGTAACTTCAGAGTGGTCTTATAAGTTAGTTGATGCTCTGGCAGCGATTGCATCGGACGGCAGCTTGCTGGTTTCAATTGTGTATAAAGGTGCAGAGAATCCAGTAGAGCTGGATGTAACTTTTAAGGATTTTGAGTCGGCTAAAAAGGTCGAGATGCAAACACTTTCGGCTGATGTACCCTGGGCGGGTAATACACTTGAGGATCCCCGGGCTGTAACAGCGGCCAGTACGGTAGAAAGTATAGAAAAGGGGAAATTATCAATCACTATAAAGCCTTACACGGTGCTTCGGATGAGAATACCCAGATAGGAAGATGCTATATTATGGGGACATGAAGTAAGATTACAGGTTCTTTATTGCAATAACGGGAAAAAGATAAAGAGTAATTAATATGGTTTTACAAAATCTACGAGAGAGACATCTCTTTTATGTTTTGGCGTTTTTGTTGGCGAATTCCGGGTGTACAGCGCTGCCGCAGGATAGTGGCATTATTCGCCCGGTGAAATCACTACCAGCCACAACACCCTGGGACCTGGTTGCTTTGAGCAAAGCGCCGAATTATGAATGGTCTGACCAGGAGAGCCTGGTCAGGTCGCTTTATTATGAGGGGCTGTATTATAAGGATAAGCCGACGCGCGTGTTTGCTTATTATGGCAGCCCGGCAACGCTGGCTGGAAAAGAGGTGGCAGAGAGGCGTTTCCCGGCGGTTGTACTGGTTCATGGCGGGGGGGGAACTGCGTTCAAGGAGTGGGTGCAGCTCTGGGCCAAGCGGGGATATGCCGCGATTGCAATGGACCTTGCAGGCTGCGGTCCTGACCGTAAAAGGTTGCCTGATGGCGGGCCCGGCCAAGGCCACGATGATAAGTTCGGCACTATCGATGAACCTGTGCAGAACCAATGGACCTATCACGCGGTTGCTAATGTTATTCTGGCCCATTCGCTGATACGCAGCTTCGAAGAAGTTGATGCCGGCCGTACCGCTGTTACGGGGATTAGCTGGGGCGGATACCTGACTTGTATCGTTGCGGGTTTGGATAATCGGTTTAAGGCGGCTGTTCCCGTATATGGCTGTGGATTTTTGCATGAGAACAGCACATGGCTTGGTGAATTCGCCAAGATGAAGCCCGAGCAAAGAGACAAATGGGTGCGGCTGTGGGACCCGTCGATGTATATAGGTTCGGCATCGATGCCGGTGTTCTTTGTGAATGGAACCAATGATTTTGCGTATCCTCTTGACAGCTATGCAAAAACATACGGCTTGGTCAAGGGCGAGCGGAACCTTCGGATTACGGTCAATATGCCCCACGGCCATCCACAGGGATGGGCGCCGGATGAAATCGGCTTATTCGTCGATGAGCATTTGAAGGGTGGAGTTCCACTTCCCAGGATATTGGCTCCGAAGTCGGCTGTTAACCGGATTCATGCAAGGGTGAAATCAAAGACAAAAGTAATATTCGGTGTACTTCATTATACAACAGGGAAAAGCGTCAATGGCAGAGGATTTCAGGTCGCTTCGAAGGTTCCTCTCTTGTAACGGCGCTGCCGCCGGAAGATACTACTATTTGGTTTTTAACTGCGGCAGACGAGCGGGGTGCAGTTGTATCGAGTGAAATCGTATTTGTGGATAAGTGATTTGTTTGGATTGGTATTGGGATTTGCTTTTAAAGTAAAGAGCAACCATGAAAGTTAAAGGCATCATAATTTTGATTTTGGTTTGTGTCTCGATGCTGCTGATGACGTGTGCCGAGCAGAGCAGGCTAACCGTCGATCGGAAAACAACCTCTCTGGTGGAGCTGGTTAAAGAGGGAGAATCGGAACTCTTTAATGTTCCTTTTGACC
>SMTZ1_10002389_pt1 | contig 20479 bp, 18 predicted proteins | sample DeeMarSWOR136_30_FD_25667 | JGI IMG/M metagenome (IMG submission 25667) | reverse complement strand
AAAAAAAGTCTCCACACTGAGGGAGCTCTGCCGAATGGGGTCCGACCTGCCCTCTTGATCATGCGGCATACCTAGGGCAGTTGCCAGGTAAGTGAAACAGCGTCTTTCATGAGAAAGGCGGAGGATAAAGAAATCAAAATCGGACTTCTTTTTAAGGGGGATAAAGATGAAGACCTGGACGAGAAGAATTTTGTTGGGGCTCCCGGTGAAAGAGGAGACCCTGGACCTGGAATCGCTTATCGCAGACATTATTGCCGCGCTTCCTGGTGAGCAGGGCTGACCCCTCCACGGATTGTTATGAACAAAGGTGACTGGCACATATATCTGGGAGCCATTCCCTACAGCGAAAAGGGAAACTTCTGGGTTAGTTTTGAGAGCGATCCTCACTTGGAAAAAACGAAAGCCAACATCTACGGCAAGTGTCTTCCCTGCATACAGAATCTCTATTTTCAGTTAAAAGAGGGGCGTACTGAAATCGCTCTTGGTCCCGCGTACCATTGCTGGAAGATTACGGCAGTATTGAAAGACCTTGATGCGTGTCTGTTATTGCTCAGTGAATTCGAGAGGAGATTTCAGGGCGGCCATGTCTATGGAAAATTTGGAAGCGGTCGCCCGAATTCGGAAACCAGGGTTGTCGTTTTTCATACCGAAGAGGAATCAGAGAGGGACAAGATTAAAGACACCCTGCTGGAATGTATTGGCGATGCAGACATAAACGGAGAAATTCAAATCTCCAGGGCATGTGCTGTATTGTACGAGGATATACTGGGAGACTGGCGACATTGGCAACCGACTACCCCAATCGAGAATCCTGAAAAAGTGGCTGATCTCTTGGAAAGAATAAGAAACACATTGTTCTGGTCCGTGATGTAGGGAAGCTTCAGGCGAAGAGTTGCTCGCAAAAACCGTTGAAGCCGTGGAGAAGCGTCAAATGGTCAAATAGTTGAATGGTGAAATGAGGAAGACGTAAAAAGCGTAAAAAACGTAGAAGGCTTTGAAGATTATTTCTCGCGTGAAGACTGTGTTGCGATTCCGCACAAGAATGAATTGGATTTGGGGAGAGACCTCGTATTTGAATTCGTCAGGGAACACGTGCCGGGCGATATGGAAGGGGTCAGGAATGTAATCAGAAGGAAGGGGGCATACGGGAAATATAAGGATTTGCTCGAAGAACGGGGTCTGTTGAACAAGTGGTATGACTTTGAAAATGCGAAACAGACAAAGACTCTTCGGGAATGGTGTGAGGATGAGGGAATAGAGCTCATTGACTAGTCGCCCGTTGTTCTTGCTCGAGACCAAAAGACTTCGACGCTCGTTGATCAAAGTGCTTTTTTTGTCAAGGCTGGGATTGCTTGAGCGCTCGGACGCGTTCTGTCGCGAACTCGAACTCAACCATGTCGTCCCGGTAGGATCCCAGGGCCTCCTTGTAGTGTTCGACGGCCTTTGCCCTGTCCCCGGATCCTTCGGCCCAAAATCCCAGCGCGGTGTGCCCTGTAATCAGGTAAACGGGGCTCTCACCCGCTTTCTCCGCCAGGGAAAGCCTTGGTGCGGTCCCTGTATTCCACCAATCGGGCCTTGGCCTCCTTCTGTTGGCCGCTGTTGTGCAGGATCTCAGCCTCCATCAATCCCATTCGCAGGCGGTCTGCATTTTCTCGGCCCTCTATTTCAAGAAAGGCGCGGGCATATTGCAAGGCCTTGTCCCACGACTCTTCAAGGGCACAGAAATACGCAAGTCTCACAAGGACAGTCCCGTCGGTCTCATCCTTTTGACGGATTTGCTCCAGAATGGCTTTCTTCTGGCTGATTCCGAGGCCGGCCTGGTTGAGGCCGGCCAGGAGCGTTTGGAGCTGTTTCCGACGCTCCAACTTCACATCGTTTTCCTTTTCCAGTGCCCTGAAAAATGCCTCGGTTTCAGCCTCGTATTCGGTTTTGGCTTTTTGACTCTCGTAGGTAGCCCCTCGCTGCCGCTGAACGTGTTGGAGCCTGGACAAGGCCAGGTAGAAAATCCAATCCTCAGTGTCCGCCTCCATGGCGGCCTGTCGCAACAGCGTTTCTGAACCTGCGAGGTCGCCTTTCTTGGCCCGGAGAAGGGCGACCACATAGCACAACCAGCTCTTTTCGTCTCTCGAGTACCCGCCCCTGAGGGCTGTGTCCTCGTCAACCTCCGCCTCCAGGATACGAACCAGGTAGCCAAGAAATTCATAAGGTGACTCCCAGCCCAGGGCCAGCAGATCCTCTCGATACGGACTCGACATGGGCTGACCGGCGAGCCAGTCGATCGTGTAGAGCATCAGGCGCGCCATGCCCTGGTGCACATCCATGGACAGGGCCTGTCGGAAGAGGGCCTCGGCTCTCGGCCAATTCTCGGCGCAGAAGTGCATCATCGCTGCTGCCAGGACCAGTGACGGATCCAGGCTGGATCCCAGCTCCTGGTCAGCCAGGGCCGCGGCCTCAGCCCAACGATTCTGCCGCGCCAACCGGGTGATTCTTTTGACCTTGGTTTCAATGGACAGGTCCAGGACACCGTTCCATTTGACCTGTCCGGCCTTCAGTTCCTCCAGGAAGCGCACGGCCTTGGTAATCGGGAGGACCAACCCAATGTCGGAGAGGAGGGTAGCCATCGGCACGGGTCCGATGGCTAGATCAACAGCCACGGCCGAGGCAATGCCGATCACCTTGCCCCGATCGTCGATGATCGGTCCCCCGCTGTTTCCTCCGTACAGAGAGGTGTCCACCTGGAGCATGCTCTCAAAGGTGCGTCGCACGTTGCCCCTGGTCACGCTGACGTTTACTGTGGTCTCCTGGGTCCGGCTGCCGAGTGGAAATCCCAGGGCGATCACCGGGGAAAGCTTCGGGACCTTCGATGCCTCCATCCGCTGGTCCAGCGGGAGGGGGATGAGCCCCTCAGGCACGGTGTCGATCTTGAGGACCGCAAAGTCATCCTTCAGAGGGGACTTGAGGAGTTGCCACGCCTTTTCCGGTGGTCTGGCGACACCGGCTATCCGGAGTCCGGGTTTTCCGGTCGTGCTGTGGGCAGCGTTCAGGAAGTAGATATCGTTCAGATCCGCGCTGTCGGCAAAACCTGGAATGCGTTTGAAGGCCTTTTGTCCTTCAAACCAGAGGTACAGCCGATACTTGAGCTGGAGCGATCGGTCGGGTGAGACCAATTGGGTCATGTAGGCATGCAGTGCACGGTCCTCCAGCCAGGGGCAAGCCACGTGTCGATTGGTGAGAAGGTAACCCTGCGCGTCCACGAGAAAAGCGGTCCCTTCCGTGCGGACACGGCGAAAGGCCTGCTCCCCGTCTGTGAGCCAGTACTCCGCTACGACAAAGGCCACGGAACCGGCGTACTTGTTGGCATAATCTGTCAGACTCCGCTCACGAGCGTCCTGTTTCATACTCAAGTAGAACCATATCCCCAGGCCGATGACCGCCAGGATGGCGAGGATGATGAGGAGGCTGATCCGCCTTTTGAGCCCCCTGATCTCCCGGGCCGGCGGGAAAGGCCCTTCGCGCCGACGTTCCTCCGCAACTTCAATCTCCTCTTCCGTGACCTTCGAAAGGGTTTTGGCGACTTCATCCATAGAGGGAGGCCTGGAGTCGGGGTCGTCGGCCAGCATGACCTTGAGCAGGACCTCGATATCATGAGGTAACGACAGTTGGTCGATCCCGGCCCTCAGATCCTGCACCTCGGGATCACCGCTCAGCAATTCCACGAAGATCTTTCCCAGGGACCAGATGTCGCTTCTGTCGTCCAAGGGACGGTTATTGATGATATCTGGATGCATGCTCAGGAGTCTCTTCAGCATAGGGCCGGGGCGATCCATCTTGGGATCCAAGAACCGGGACAGCTTGTAGTCGATCTTGACCTGAAGCTCTTCCCCATCCCCTTGAAACACCATGATGTCGTCCAGGATGAGGTGAGGGATGATATGCCCGATACGATGCAATCCTTCCAGTATGGAGGCGATCCGAGAAAACAGCCTAAAGGCGAGCCGGTAGTCTTTCAAACGTCCGGAAGCCAACAAGGACGCCCAATTCTCTGCTTCAATCCATTCACTGACGCGATACCACAACCCATCGGCAGACCGCTTGATCTCATGGTGCCTGACGAAGTAGTCCTCCGGAAGTTTTTTTAGTTCCTCCAGTTCCTGTTCAAGGCGCTCCGCTATCTTCTCGTCAACGCCAGATACCGGCGTAAAGATGCGGATCATGACCGGTTCTTCAGAACCCTCCTTCACCGCGCGACACAGGATGCTCGAGTAGCCCTCATGAAGGATTTCCGTGATGTGGTAGTCGTCGATAGACTTCCTTCCCTCCCCTACCGCACCGCCGCAAGAGGGGCAGGTCATGATATCTTCGGCCAGGAGCTGACCACAATTCGGACAGATTTTCATAGGCAGCCTGGAAGTGATCGAATTTGTGGGTGAACGCATCTCCCCATGGGAATGGAGATGCCCTTCATTGGTTCCAAATAAGGACCTTCATCCAGAGTCTACTTCATTCATTTAAGATAAGCAATAAGGAGAGAAGAGGTAAAAATCGTCGATAATGGGCAGAGATTGACACAATGGGTGATTTAGGATAGTTTCCGGGGAGGTTTGGGAAGGCACTGCTAATCCTTTATGAAATCAGTGCGCGATTTCATGTAACGTCCCGCTTCGCTGGACTTTGAAAACAGCGCAGCCAGAATACCCCGTGCTGAGCAGGGGGATGAATGGCTTATTTCTGGAGGTCTGGGGGACAAGTTCCACCAAAGTAAATTCGGGTTTCCTTTTTGATGCCCCGCCTTGTAAGCACGGAGGTTCCTTAAGAGGGTGACATGGAGATTGAATCAAAACCCCATTTCTCGTCATAGAGAGGTGGGGTTTTGGCGTTTCCGCCAATAGCCCCAAATCTTAGGGCTTGGAAAGGGAGTTCAGAGATAGAGACATGAAATACGGGAGGCCACAACAGTCGTCCGAAGCCGGGAACAGCTATTTGCTGCGGCAAAGACAGAGACACTTGTCAATTTATGGACGTTCCGTAGCGTAGGTCCAGCGGGTTGCCGTCCTCCAATGAGGGGAAGCTATGAACAAAGCTGCAGAGGCTGACAAAAAAAGCTATTGGGGGCGAAAAGCTGCTTTGTATCTCATAAAGGATATGAATTGAGCAGTGGCTTCCCTGGAGGTCCTTCAGGATATGATGGGAAGGCGGGAGGACACTTTACTAAGAGCTTTCACAAGCTTGCAAGGTGGCGTGGTGGGAAGCGGATCAACGTGCGGGGTGGTAACAGGCGGTGCTGTGGGTCTAGCCCTAATGCATGATAGTCTAATGCAAGAGAAAGGTGTTGCCGGCGAGGCGGCAGTGCTGTCGCTTGTCGGTGAATATGCGAATTGGTTTGAGCGCAATTTTGGATCTTGCTTTTGCCGAGAAAGAACCGGTGTGAACTTTCGCACACTAAGGGGACAGCTGCGGCATTTCATTCCAGGGGACAAGGTTGGGAAGTGCCTTTGGCACAGCAGGGCCGTGGCAAGACATATGTACTCTTGTCGGGAGAAGGATCTGGTAGTCGTTGATATAGAATCGAATGAAGCACAAGGTGAGCCAATACACTGTGCCCAGGCTGTGTTGAGGCGGATAAGAGAAGAAACCGGCATTGGGGATTCTCTGCTTGAGCGACTTTCTTTTGTTTTTGATGGGGGTGTGGGCTTTCGAGGCGGTGTGTGTGGGGCACTTGCAGGCTCAATCATGGGTGTCAACCTTTTGGCAGGCATGAACATCCGCGATATGAGCTATTGGCAGACTCTTAAGGCATGCGGTGTCGGACATATCAATATGGTCACAGAAAAACCAATTGGAGCGGCTGAGAGCTTTAGCCTGGGTAAGCCTATAGTCCACAGATTCAGAGACAAGGCGGGAGCAACAGAATGCGCCGCGATAACAGAGAAGGAATTTTCGGACTGGACGGGCTTCCAAAGGCACATCTCGTCTTCGGACAAATGCAAGGGATTGATTGAGTTTGCTGCAGCGGAAGCATGCAAAGTGATGAAAAGCATGTAAAAGTTGGGCACGTTGGTAGGTTTTGAAGGTTTTGAGATGCGAGGCAGGGCATGGTGACTCTAAAGGATTCAATAGAAGTAAAAGCGACACCGGAAAAAGTGTACGCGTGGCTTGTCCAGCGTTTCAGGGATAAGGCGTGTTATCAAGCCTGGCATCCTGACCACGTGGACATTCGGTGGATTAAGGGTGAACCTTTACAGGAAGGCTCAATCGTGTATGCCGAGGAGTATCTTCATGGGGCTTTGCACAAGCTCAAATTTCGTATTACCAAGATCGTGCCAAACAGAGTGATTGAATATTCGCCTTTATTTCCACTGTCCCTTTTAGCTCCAGGAAACACATTATTCATAGAGCCAAAGGGAGAAGACAGCTGCATTTTCACTGCCACGGGCAGTCTCAGGCTCCCGGGGTGGCTTTTTAAGAAATGGAACAAAAAACTTATGAACAAAATCGAGGCTACGAAACGACATATGAAAGAAGAAGGAGAGAACCTTAAAGAGGCATTGGAGGAGGGGAAAGGCTAGGCCCCAGAAATTCCAGTCCTAACTCCCAAAGAGGGAATGGCCAAAATTGGGCTCTAGGGGCCGTCGGGAGGGGGTCTCCAAAACACCATCATGCTACGCTGAATCTCATGTAATGTAGGGGAGGGGTTTATCCCCTCCCGCGGGCGGGCTTCCGCCTTCGCCGCCAAGGCTACGGCGGGACAAGGGACGAACCCCTCCCGACGGCCCCTGGAGCAAGTGAGAACTTCTTCAAGTTATTTCCGGGACGTGATACGGGTCCATGATAACGGTGTTGAACGGTTGATTAACGCGGCTCCGCGGTTGCTGCTCAGTTGAATTTTTCCATCCATTGTCGTGAGGGATTATGGATTGATATGGAGCGTGGGGTCGATCCGGCCGTCGGGAAGCATGTTGTCGGGGTGATGGATTCCCTGTTCCTCGAGTTGATAGCGTTTGCACTCTTTCCAGAAGTTTTCGGATTTGCAGTATCGATTTACCCAGGACATATCCAGGATTCCCAGGCGCTCAAACCGCCTCAGAGGGCACAAGCTGTACCATTTGCATGCCATTGGATGAATCACTCCTCTTTCTTCACTACAGTCATGAAGACCGGTTACAGAGGGGTCTTTGATTGCTTAGAATTTTTCACGAAATGAACTTGCGGAAACCGTGGGTCGTGGCCTTGCCGGCCGCATAGTCCTCGTGCCAGGCAAAGGGAGGGGGCATGTCCCCGTACAAGCGCACCCTGTCAGCCTCCAAAAGCAGGCGCGGTTTTCCCATGAAGTCCGCAGCACACAGGACCTCCCGTCCCGATGCTTTTGAAAGTCGGCGAAGCCATTCAAGACCCTCCCAGCTCCGCAGGAGGTGATGGTCCAGGATCAGCCGGTCTACCGCAGTCGCCAGTCTCAAAGCATTATTCCACGCCCGGTCCCGTTGATCTTCGCGCAAATGCCGGAGGTAGAGCGGCGGTCCCCCGGCAAGGAGAATGTCGGGTTTCCATCGGAGGACCAGGGATATGACGGCGTCGTCCAGGAGCTGAATGTCCGAGGCGTGGACAAACACGGCTTTGTCCCTGACTTTCGTCATCATCACGGTCTCGCAGGGATCTGCCTTTTCGCCGTGGGGAACGGGCGGGGAGAAAGTCATGGGCCCGTGGCTTTCCAAGCCGATCCTCCAGTCTGCGTCCAGGACGGCCTCCAGGGAAGTCGTGCGCTTCTGCTCGGTGGGTGATAAGGATTCCGGCGGCTTGGTCCAGATCCTCACCCGGGGGTTCCGGTCTATGACCGCGTGGGCATCCAGTTGATAGGGGTTGGCGCCCACCAGGGGCACATGGTCCCCGTGAAAGTGACTGAACACGATGTCCGTGGCCTGTGTCCATGCCTCCACGATCCGCGTGCGTATGGCCTCGTCCACGGCGACCTGTGCCGGATGCGGCAGGAGCCCATTGCGCAAGTACCCGAGGGCGATGCCGGGATCAATCAGTATTTTACGGCCCTGGGCTTCTATGAAACAGCAGAGTCCCCGGACGCCAAGGGATTCCGCCGCGAGGATATCGATCTGCATGGCAGCCCCTTTCATGCCCTATCCTATACAGGGCTTTGCCGCCTGAAAAGGATATTTTCGGAAGAAAAACGGATGGGTCTGATTTCAGGGCAGGCTTATGGGAGGCAGAAGACAAGAGGTTTGGGGGCAGGGTTAAAGGAAAGCAGGGAGCGGGGAGTCGGCTTTGAACCGCTGGAGCACGCTGGGCCGAAGCGTAAATTGCCAGCAATTGCGGGGGGATACATACCAGAAAGAGGGCCACAATATCCTGAAACCAGTGTTGACACAACACGCTGATTTCCCTATACTGCAAGTGTGAAAATGCGATGTTTGTCGCCCTTTGATTCGAATGCCAAACGCACTGACATGCGGAGGTTAGGAAATGAAAGTGCATCTGAAAATAGAAGGGTTGGCCCTGCTCTACAAACTCCTGAATAAGAAAAAAGAGATGGATTTTGAATTCAACGGAAATACCCTGCGCGACTTTACAAATGGGCTTATCAGGAAATACGGCCGCGGTGTGGAAAAGGCCCTCCTGGATCAGAAGGGGGAGATCGATATGGAATTACGGGTGGTGGTCAACTTCAGGGACTATTTGTCATACGGCCATCGCATGGACACGCCACTGCATGAGGGAGACACGCTTCACTTGATGACCGTGGGGTGAGGCTGATGCAAGCAGTCAGGTAGACTGCACCAAGCCAGCATAAAGCGTTGAAAACGTTAAAGTCGTCGAGAAGCGTCAAATGGTTAAATAATCAAATGGGGAAGCGTAAAAGCCGTTAAGGGGTATCAAACTTCAGGAATACTGGAATTTTGGAATAGCCGACTTCGCCAACCGCCGTCGCCCGGGCTTCCATCTTCGCAAAGGCTACGACGGGACACCCGCCTTCGCAGTAAGCTTCGGCGGGGCAAGAGTTGGCGGGTCAAGCAACTACGACTTGACAAGGAAGGTCAAAACCCTGGATGATGGACAGGGATTGAATCTGAACCCCACTTCTCGTCATCACGAGGTGGGGTTTTGTTGTAGAAGGCATGAATGATTTAAGAATCAGGAGAAAGAGGCAAATTGACCAGCCATGGATGCTTCGCGCTGTTATGTGTTTTACTCTCATTTTGGGGGCGCTGTTGATCATCTGTGTGGCAACGGGGGCCGAATTACTCACCTTTAAACATGTTCTGTTCTTCTCCTTGTGTTCCATACCTTTGTGTGTTCTCTACGCCTATTCCATAGAAAAACTTGGCTCGGGTCTTGGGGGTATTTTTTTAGGTTGGACAGGGGCAAAGCGTAGTGAGCGCGAAGAACTCGGCGCCGACTTGGAAAGGGCCAGATGTAGCAAAAGAGAAAACCGGTACGAAGAAGCCCTCAGTATAATAGGAGAAGTGCTGGATAAAGACCCTGATTTCCCAGATGCCCTGTTTCTCAAGGGTCAAATTATGTGGGAAGGATTCAAAAGCAAGGAAGAGGCGGTGGATTGTTTCAAAAAGGTGATGGAGCTTGTGCAAAACTCGGAAACCCTTCATCGCTGGGCATCGAGTTATTATCATGAAATAAAAGGGGGCAGCAAGTCGTAGCGCACGGCCATTGCGCAGACCGGTAAATGACTTTTCTTGGTTAATGGCGGTTGGCAAAAGGTTAGGAAAAGGGAGAGGTAAAGCGCCTGCTAAAGCCAAATGGGAGGTTGGCAGTCGTAGAAATCCAAAAAGAAAATACCCCCTTCGGTCCAGCTTTAGATATGAGGTTTTCTCCGGGAGAGCTCAAAGAGGCGATAAATTTGGCTCCTGAGACCTTAGTTGAAATAGAGCCGTATTTTTACATGCAAACATTTCAAAACTTGTAGGAAAAACAACACAAGAACAGCTCTGGACAAAGGGGGAAATTTTTGGTATACTTTTTGTTGTTTTTCGGTTGAGTATTTAAACGTTTGGTAACCCCAAAATGACCTTAAAATCCAAAGGCCCCGTTTCTCATATTGAGAAGAGGGGCTTCTTTTTTGTGAAGCCAAAGCTCAACATCCATTCATTTTGACCGGATCTGTCGAGGACCTCTGGTAAAATGTGAAGCGAGAAATGATGCCGGGGAATCCAAGAAGATGAGTGCGAAAAAAATCCCCACGCTCTCAAAATCCAAATACCTTGCCGGCCTGCAGTGCCCTCTGCGCCTGTGGCACCAGTGCTACAGTCCAGAGCTCGCCTCTGAAACGTCTCCTGTTCAGCAAGCTATTTTCGACACCGGTCACGAGGTGGGTCAATTGGCGACCCGTCTTTACCCCGGAGGCGTCTACGTGGAGACCAATCCACTGCGCCATAAAGAGGCTGTCTGGACCACACTCAGGGCCATGCAGGACCCGGGAGTGAAGGCGATCTATGAGGCCGGCTTCTTGGAGAATGCTGTGCGGGTGAAGGTGGACATCCTTGGGCGACTCAAGGGCGGCAAATGGAATTTGATCGAGGTGAAATCATCTACAAAAGTAAAACCAGAACACATTCCGGATGTGGGTGTGCAATACTATGTTCTCAAAGAGGCCGGTCTGGACATCAACCGGGTTTTTCTCATGCACCTGAACAACCAGTACGTTTATGACGGGCGTGAACTTGACATTCAGAACCTCTTCCTTTCTTCCGACCTGACCGAGGAGGCCCTTTCGTGCCAGGCGGTAATCCCTATGGTCCTCAAAGAACTCAGAAACATGCTCGCAAGTCCTGAACCGCCTGAAATTTTTCCTTCGCGGATTTGCAGCAGGCCGCACACCTGCGAGTTCTTGGAGCACTGCCGAAAGGACATGCCCGAACATCCAGTGTGGGATCTTTCGGGAATTACACAGAAGAAGCTGGATGAACTGACCAGGATGGGTATCGTGGACATCCGGGATATACCCGATTCTTTTTCTTTGACTCAGATCCAGGACCGCATCAGAACATGCGTGAAGAATAACGAGGAATACGCCTCGGCTGAACTCAGGAGGCAACTGGAAGCGATGGAATATCCCATACACTTCCTCGATTTTGAAACACTGGCTTTTGCGATCCCCCGCTATCGAGGAACAAGCCCTTATCAGACGATACCATTTCAATGGTCCGATCACATTCTTCGGAAGGACGGCACCATTGAACACCGGGAATATCTCTGCTGCGAGGACAAGGACCCAAGAGAGGAACTTACCGCGGCATTCTTGGACGCTTTGGGGAGCAAAGGATCCATTGTCACCTACACAAACTACGAGGAAGGCATTATCAAGAAGCTTGCTGAAGAATTGCCTCACCACAGCGAACGGTTGCTGGCCACCCTGGATCGAATCAAGGATATGCACAAAATAATCAGCAAGCAGTATTATCACCCTGGATTCCACGGTTCTTTTTCGCTCAAGTACGTGGCCCCGGCTCTCTTGCCTGAAATGAGCTATGAAAACCTTACCGTTCAGGAGGGTCAGCAAGCCGGCCTGGAGTACTTGCGGATGATTGACCCGGCCACATCGCCGGAGGAGAAAGAAAGGATCAAGGACGCACTTCTGGCTTACTGCGGGCAGGATACCCTGGTCATGGTAAAAGTCAGGGAGGAGCTGCTGAAATTATTCTGAGCTGATGATGAATCCTGTGTGCCCTGCAAATCCCGGCCGAAACTCTTTTGAGTAAGGGTGATGAATCTCGAGTAGAAAAAACCCTTGAAATCGTGAAAATCGTAGAAATCGTAAAATTCGCAAAAAGCGTTGAAAGCCCTACCCCAAGAAAATCACGAAAACACGAAAGAACGAAAGCACGAAAAAGAATTATTCGTCTCTCGCCTCCCAGCAGGCGCCCATGCTTCCATCTTCGCAAAGGCTACGCCGGACAAGTCCGCGGGGCAATAGTTGGCGCGACAGGTCCGTCTTTGTTAAAACTACGACGCGACAGGGAACCTCGGAAGACAGAGCCAAAGAGCCACATCAGAATCAGAGGGCAGCAGCCATTGAAGAACCCCGGGTGAATTTACCCAAAAGTGGTACGACCAGAAATGGGTAAAAAGTTGGAGCCTGAGAGGGTCTTTGAATGCGTTATGATCGGGTTTCTGAGGCAAAGGTGAAATAAGAAAAGATGAAGATTGTGCTGGCTACATTCGGTTCGCGCGGAGATGTTCAACCCATGCTCGCCCTCAGCCTGGCCCTGAGATCAGAAGGGCACGAGGTTCTTCTGGCTGCTCCCCCTGAAAAGGCCGCATGGGCACAGCAGCTGGGATGCCCTTTTCAGCCTTTGGGAACCAACGTGACCGCCTTCATTGACAGCATGAGGGATGCCCATTCCTTGCGGTCCGGCTTTCAGTTTATTTCTTACCTTCGCAGGGAAACAGCGAGGCAATTTGAGATTTTCCCGAAGATCCTGGCAGGGGCGGACCTGGTCGTGGGCGCGTCACTGGTCGGAGCCCTCTCCAGCGTCACGGAGTCCATGGGCATAGCCTACCGCTATGTGGCCTTCACACCCCAGCTTTTGCCGTCCGGGAACCATCCCTTTCTCGCTTTCAAACACCATGGTTTCCCGAAATGGTGCAATCGGATGGGTTGGCGCCTGGCCGGGATGCTCGACAAGTTCAATCTAACCCGGCTGATCAATATGAACCGAAAGCGGCTCAGCCTTGATCCTATCCAGGATGCGTGGCTCCACATTTTGGGGCGGGGCACTATTGTGGCCTCGGACAGGGCCGTTGCCGAGGTGCCGACGGATGTGGAGGTCCCTTGCACGCAAACCGGCTACATGCACCTAAAACAGCCCGATCAAGAATTTCCTGACCTGGAGGACTTTCTAGACGCGGGGTCGCCTCCCGTGTATGCCGGATTCGGCAGCATGCCGAAACAGGATCAGGCCCGCAACGTTTCCATGATTGTGGAAGCGGCCCGAGCGGCCGGTCGACGTCTGGTGATGACCAAGTTCTGGGATGAACCGTCCGAATACTCAGATGCAGAGGACGTGTTTTTCATCGAAAAATATCCCCACCTGAAACTCTTTCCGCGTATGGCCGCGGTCATCCACCACGGTGGCGCCGGGACCACGGCCTCCGCCGCTGCGAGCGGTGTTCCGCAGATCATCGTTCCCCACATCCTGGATCAATATTACTGGGGACACCACGTCTACAGGTCTCGGCTCGGGCCCAAACCTATCTGGCGCTCCAGATTGAGGGCAAAGAAGCTGGCCCGGCGCATTGAGGAATGTCTTTCCAATGATTGCATCCGCCGGAACGCCAACGCCGCCTCTGAAGCCATCCGTGGGGAGAACTCCGTCTCCATGACCGTGCGTGAGATTACGTAGAAATCCTTGATAACACAAGAGAAGATTTCTCCCGGAGTTTATCCTGAGGCACTCGAAGGGGTCGAAATGACATAACGCGAACTTTTGCAACTGAGTAGTGGAGTCTCATCCGTCTTCGTTAACCGCCGTCGCCAAACGCCGCCGCTGAAGCTGTTGCGGTCAAGGGGCTACGGCGGGGCAAGAGTTGGCGGGTCAAGCAACTACGACGTGACAAGGAGTTCAAAATCGGCAATGGGGGGCAGGGATTGACACCATGGATCATTTCAGGTAGTTTTCGGAAGGATTTGAAAATACACGCCTAACCCTTTATGAAATCACTGCGCGATTTCATGTAACGTCCCCCTTTGCGGGACTTTGAAAACAGCGCAGCCAGAATATCCCTGTCATCCTGCAATGGCTCTCAGTGGCGAGCTCACAATTCTCGTGGTCAGCCCCCACTCTTCAAGCTCTGATTTTCCAACTTTAATGCCCCTCTGCACAAGCAAACCCGGCGAAAGGGCGGCAACCAAGAAAAACAGAAAAGAGGAGGTGATGCCCAATGAAGTATCTTGTCATAGGACGACCAGGCACGGTGACAATCAAACTGAAGCACGGTGCCGCTTTGTTTCAGGCGGCAAAAGATTGGGTCAACGCCAAGCTTGAGGACGGCACAATTGAATGCCATTATGGTTTTGCAGATCTGGGTGGATTTACCATTGCGAATGTGGACTCCCACGAAAAGGTTCAGGAAATGATCTTGCAATACCCCCTGTATCCATTTTTTGAGTGGGAGGTGGCAGTCCTGTGTGATTGGGAGCACACTTACGACAAAAACATCGAGTATTTCAAAAAGTTTGCCCGTTAAAGATGGGTGATGTATTGCACGGGCATGAGAAAACAAGTCGAATACGTTGCCGCCGTTTGCCGACCGAACAAGGATCCGCTCCTGGCTCTCAAGAGGGGTGGGGGTTGCATCTGAAACAGTAATCATTTCAATGTCTTGCGGTTTAAGGGATGAGGATGCCCTCGACACGGCGGGTTGAGCGGCCCGCTTTTGTTGCAAAAAGAGTGCTGCTGGTCTATGAAGGACCAAAAAGACAACGCGTTGTTGGAGAAGAGGCGAAATGAAGTGGAACACCGTTTACTCGAGTCGCATTGATTCAATGGGACATTCAGATGTAGTCGAAATGTTGAAACTGGCTGAACGGCCCGATGTCATCTCTTTTGCCGGTGGACTTCCCGATCCGGCCACTTTTCTCTTGGAGGAAATCCGGGAGGTCTTTGAAGAGGTTGTGGCTGAAAGGGGACGAGCCGTCTTGGGTTATGGACCGACAGCAGGCATTGCCCCTTTCAGAGAGTGGTTGGCCGAACACATGACACAGCTGGGCAGACCGTCGAAGGTAGAAGAGTGCCTGGTCACAACAGGGGGTATCGCAGCTTTAGACCTCGTTTGCAAGGTCTTGCTGGACCCTGGGGATGTTGTCGTTGTGGGCGAACCCGCTTACGTGGCTGCCCTGCACGTCATCAGGAGTTATCAGGCCCACTTTGCCGGTGTTCCACTGGACGATGAAGGCATGCAACCGGAAGCGCTGGAGTCGGCCCTTGAAGACTCACAACGCAAATCATTGCGTGCAAAATTCATCTACTTGGTTCCTTCATTTCAAAATCCATCCGGTGTGACGCTCTCAGAAGAGCGTCGAAAAAGAATTATTGAAATAGCTGCCGAACACCATGTGGCCATTGTAGAAGATGCAGCATACCGGGAGCTGAGATTTGAAGGCCAGGCGCCGCCGTTGCTCGCATCCCTGGACACACAGAACGTCATATTTATTAACACATTATCAAAAGTCTTTAATCCGGGCGTGCGCATAGGTTGGGTAACGGCACCCGAAGAGTTGATCGAGACTTTGGCATTGGCCAAGCAGGGTCAAGATCAGTGTTCTACAACGATTGGGCAATATTTGGCGTTTGCTTTCGCTTCAAAGGGGTTGATTGAGCGGCAGACGGCCAGGGCTGTTGAGATATATCGCCGGAAAAGAAACGCCATGTTGGCCGCCTTAGAGGATTACTTCCCCAAAAGTGCGCACTGGACAAAACCGCAAGGCGGTTTTTACACGTGGCTTACCTTTCCAAAGGAAATTGACACAGAGGCGCTTTTGCCAAGAGCAATCGGGGAGGCCTCGGTTGCCTATGCTGCCGGGCCGGCGTTTTACCACAATCGCACCGGGAAAGAACACATGCGGCTGTGCTACAGTTACGTGCCGGAACCAGAAATTGATGAAGGAATTCGAAGGCTTGGGCATCTCTTGTCCGAGATCCGCTGAGATCAGAGAAGTCAGAGCCACAGAAATACGGAGCCTCAGAACCACAGCTTTTCGACAAGCTCAGGACAAAAAACGAGAGCTCCGGAGCTACGCCGTGACGAGGAAGGGCAGAAAAAGCGGTTTTTTATCGGCTAAATTTTAAATAACTTGATTTTAATCAAAAAGAGATTATTATAATGGGCAATCATGAAGGCTCGCCTTTATGGGCGGGCCTGTTTCATACTAAGGTTAAGATCCATTTGTCAAAAGTGGCAACCTGATGTTTGGAACCATGGAAATTTGTTTGAAAGGAGGTTGTCACGATGGCAAAAGGAACCGTAAAGTGGTTCAGTGATAAAAAGGGATTCGGTTTCATTGAGCAGGAAGACGGTGGAGACGTATTTGTTCACCATTCCGCGATCAACATGAACGGATTCAAGAGCCTCGATGAAGGTGACCAGGTGAGCTTTGACGTAGAACAAGGCAACCGAGGACCTGCGGCCAAGAACGTTACTAGGCTGTAATCCGCTGGAACACGTTGTCAAGGGCATCTTGTCGCGTTGAGACGAGATGCCCTTTTGTTTGACCAAGTCTTTCAAAAGAGCTTAAGAGAGGAATAAATTGGTAACGCTAAAAAGTGTTTGCGGGCGCTACCCTCTATCGGGAGAAGCCTTTTGTCGGTCATGGCGTCCGGGGATGAGCGAGGGGGTAGAGGAATCAGACTTCAGGCATGCGAACACTTCTTAACGACACCAATGAATTGGGGGTATTGAGTTTAATGAGAAAAGAAACCGGTGAAACGGCAGAAAACGGGTCCTACGCCACCGAAAACATGGATCCCACCTCTGAGGATGAGGAGAAGGCCTTTCCTGAAGAGAACGGGGCAGACCTCAATGAAGCCGAGGAAAACGCCCAAGGCAGCCATAGCTTCAGCGAATTATTCGAAGAGAGCCTGAGAAGCATCCACGAGGGCAAGGTTGTCAAAGGAGAAATCGTTCAAATAGACGACGAATTTGTGCTGGTTGATATCGGTTACAAATCAGAGGGGCAAATTCGCACTGATGAATTTATCAACTTGGAAGGCCGGCTGACAGCGAAAGTGGGTGACAAGGTAGATGTCCTCTTGGTGCGCAAAGAAGACAAAGAGGGACGTGTTATTCTTTCTAAGGAAAAGGCTGCCGTCGTCAAGATATGGGATGAGGTGGAAGAGGTCTACAAGAAGCATGACACTATCAGAGGTAAAATAGTTTCCCGGGTGAAAGGGGGGCTTTCTGTAGATATTGGTCTGCAGGCTTTCTTACCGGGGTCGCAGGCCGACATGAGACCTGTCAGGGATTTGAACACCCTGGTAGGAACGGAGCATGATTTTAGGGTCGTTAAATATGAAAGGCGCCAAGGGAATGTTGTTTTGTCTCGTCGGGCCGCCTTGGAGGCAGAGAGAAGGGCTCTCAGGGAAAAAACAATTGAACGCCTCGAAAAGGACGCGGTCGTTGAGGGGATAGTCAGCAATATCACCGATTACGGTCTTTTTGTTGACCTTGGTGGTATTGACGGCCTGGTCCATATTACCAACATGTCCTGGGGCAAGGCGGGACATCCCTCAGGGATGTATCAGATAGGGGACAAGATCCGGGTCAAGGTTCTGAGTTTTGACCGAGAGAGAGAAAGGGTCTCCCTCGGCATCAAACAGCTATTACCCAATCCATGGAATGGCGCTCAAGAGAGATATCCGGTAGGCACCAGAATAACAGGCCGTGTCGAGAGCCTGAAAGAATATGGCGCCTTCGTGGAGGTGGAAGAAGGCATGGAAGGCCTGATTCATGTGTCTGAGATGTCGTGGACCGGAAAGATCAAGCATCCTTCTCAGCTATTGAGCGTCGGCGACATTGTGGAAGCCATGGTCTTAGACCTCGATGTTGACAAAAAGCGGATTTCCTTGGGTATGAAGCAGCTCGAGCCAAATCCTTGGGATACCATCGCTGAGAATTATCCAACAGGATCCATAATAGAGGGGAAGATAAAGAATGTTACCGACTTCGGTATTTTTGTCGGCATTGATGAAGGCATCGATGGTCTTGTTCATATATCTGATCTCTCATGGACCCAAAAAATAGGCCATCCTTCGGAGCTTTACAAAAAAGGCGACGAAGTACAGGCAGTCATCCTGGACATTGACAGGGAGAATGAGCGTTTTTCATTGGGAGTCAAACAACTGACCCAGGACCCCTGGGATGCGGTCCCCGAGAAATATAAATGCGGCACCCGGGTTAGCGGTACGGTGAAAGGTGTCACCGATTTCGGCCTCTTCGTAGAACTGGAAGAAGGCATAGAGGGCCTCATTCACGTCTCGCACTTGCCCAAAGGCAAACAGAGCATCCCGCTGAAGGGATTCCAGATTATGGATGAAATACAGGCCGAAGTTGTTCATGTCTCTCAAGAGGATAAAAGGATTGGGCTTTCCATTCGAAAACTGGAGGAACGCTCGAAAAGCGACACGCATAAAAGCAAGGGGAACAATCAGAAAAAGGCCACGTCCAATCTGGGAGAGCTCTTAAGAGAAAAGATGATGCATTCCCAACCTCAGGCTTTGCCGGACAGCCAGGAGTCAGAAATTCACGACGCAGCTGAATCAGAATCGGATACTCAGACTGCTTCGGCTGACAGAGAGCCATAAAAAGAGAGAGGCTGTCATCCTGAAAGGTGTGTAAAACTCTGCAAAGAAGTGGAAAACCTTTTCACAGAATGGGTTGATTTTTTCCCATCTCGGGGACAGGTTTTTGCGGGCCAATCCTTAAGCTTCTGAAATCATATCCAATATGCTGCTCGGTTCTCTCGGCATGGAAATTGCTCCAAAGTCAGACGAAGTATATAATTTGCAATACATTTTTCAGTCCATGCCTTGATAAAGCCAAAACCACTGTGAGGTGGTGACGGAAAGCGTCGGGTCTCTGGAACCAAGAGACAGCCGGGTTGCCTGGGCAAGGTGATCCGGCTGTTTTGTTTTTACGATCTAAAAGGGGTTGAAGCTGTGCAAAAAGACACTGTTTATAGCATGCGGATGAACAGCAAAGTCCGAGAAGCGCTCAAAGGGGCTGCTAAGAAAGAGTACCGTACCGTGGCCTCGTTGCTGGACAAAATCATCACGGATTACCTTGAGAAAGAGGGGTTTCTCCTGAGGCCCGAATTCGGAGACGAACGACGCAAGTTTCCCCGCAAGAAGGTTACGTTGCCGGCCAAGACATACTTGGGAACAGCATCCAAGGCGTCGCTTTTTCCCGGTGTGGTCCTGGATATCTCGAAAGGCGGGGTCTTGGTTACCTATGCCAAGGGGTCTGAGATCAGCTTCACATCCAAGGGAGAGCTTCCCCATTTGAGGGTCTGTTTCAGTCTTCCACGGGCTCGCAAAGAGTTTGACTTCGACTGCAAAGCCCGCCACATGCGGGAGGAGGGCAACGAGATTCAAATCGGTGCAAGCTTCATCAATCCCATGGAGAAGGATCTTCAAAGGCTTGGCACTTATTTGATGTGAAATAAGAAAAAAGGGGGTGGTTTCATGCCTATTTTTTTGCGCTGTAATGTCATACAAAAAGTGTCTTATGCAATACACCTACACACTGACACGGGCATGCGAGGCGTCAGTGCCAGGGTGCGGCCTATTCTGAACGATGGCTGAACTCAGCAGACTTCCTGGTAGAAAGGAGGGTGCTTATGAAAGGGTTCAACAAAATAGTCATGGGTTTTTGTTTAGCGTTCCTTTGTAGTGGGCTGCTGGTGTGCACAGTCTACGCCAAGGACCTGGAGTTCACGAAGAAGATCGTTTTGTTCCATGAGGGGGTCCTCCAAGAGGAAATCCAGGCTTATGCTGCGAAATGGGAAGAATGCGGCGTCTCGGTGATCACGGAACTTCCCTTTGTAAACGGTCTTGTCTTGAGCGTTCCTTCCGACGTTCTTTCTGAAGATCTGGCCGCTGATCCCCGGGTATTGAGCGTTGAAGACAATCAGAAGGTCCACATACAAGGATTCCGGCACGAGCGGCGCTCGCGCCCTGCTAAGGGGGGTGCGCGGGGGTCCCCGTCGGAGTACACGGTGGTGCAAAAAGTGCCCACGCCGCCGTGGTTCCACCGGCCTTGGGGCGTCATCAAGCTCTATGGTCAGTTCTATGATCCGGACTTGCTGACAGACGAATTCAATTTCTGGGCTGTGCCCAGGGTGATCAAGAGAGCTTGGTGGGAGATGGCGAAAAGGAAGATACGGATTGCCATATTGGACACGGGAGTCGACCCTTCTCATCCCAGCTTGAGGTGGGAGATAAAAGGCGGGTTCGATGTGACCACCATGAGACCGGGCGTGCCCCGGGATGACAACGGCCATGGCACACATATCGCCGGTACCATCATTTCTATTATAGGCACGGCTGAGTTCATCATGGAACCTCCTGTCCATCTCTACGCCGTGAAGGTTCTCGACCGGTACACCTGTGGTGATCTTTATAACCTCGTCATAGGGCTCCAGTGGGCCGTGGAGCACGGCATGGATATCGTGAACATGAGTGTGAGTTATCGGGATGACAGCCCGGCTGTGCGCGTGGCTATTCAAAAAGCATATGGAGCTGGACTGATCATGGTTGCGGCCGCAGGAAACCATTCCAACTGGGATGATCCTGCGCCCGGCGCTGCCGTATTTGTGGGTGCGGCGGACGGCGGCGCAGCAGACGGTGGTGCTGCAGACGGCGGCGCAGCAGACGGTGGTGCTGCAGACGGTGGAGCAGCGGATGGCGGAGCGGCAGACGGTGGAGCAGCGGATGGCGGAGCGGCAGACGGTGGTGCTGCAGAC
>SMTZ1_10002030_pt1 | contig 20480 bp, 22 predicted proteins | sample DeeMarSWOR136_30_FD_25667 | JGI IMG/M metagenome (IMG submission 25667) | reverse complement strand
CTATTTGGACGAGTTTTGTTTGTTTACATTGTAAAAATGCTAATTCTGCCTTATCAATAGGTAGATTAGATCAAATGCTTCAACCTTTTTTTTTAAAGGAGATTGATAAATCTAAAAATGACATTGAGAAAGAACAAATTATAAGAAAGGCAATTGAATTAGTTGGCTCCTTGTTTGTTAGAATTAATGATCATGATCCATTAATGCCAAACGTGGGATGGAAACTTTTCGGAGGTAGTTCTTCAGATGATACAGTAACGGTGGGAGGTGTTGATAGAGAAGGAAAAAATGCCGTGAATGATATGAGCTTTATTATTTTAAAGACAAATGAGATGCTTGGTTTCCAAGATCCTAATATGAATGCTAGATATTATTCTGGAATTAATTCTAAGGAATATTTGCGGCGTTTAACTGAAGTAAATGTGAACATGGGAGCATCTCCAAGCATTCATAATGATAAAACTATGATTGAAGCATTAGTTCACGAAAGTTTTGCTATAGAAGATGCGAGAGACTGGGCCGCAACTGGATGTGTTGAGCCAACTATTGTAGGAAAACATTATGGTCATACGAATTGCATGCTTTTGAACTTGGTAGCTCCCCTAGAAATGGCCTTAAATAACGGAATTATTCCATTAACAGGAGAAAAAATGGGAATTGAAACTGGTGATGTTCGTACCAATTTTATAACATTTGAAGATTTTTTAGATGCTTATAAAACTCAACTTAAATATTTAGCAGAGCAATCTATTGAAATTAATAATTTTCTCGGGGAATCACATAGATATATACATCCAACGCCGCTTTTATCGGGTTTTTATGAAGGTCCTTTAGAAAAAGGTAAGGATCTTATTAATGGTGGTGCTATATACAATACATCGGGAGTTGCCCTTGTGGCACTTACGGATGTAATTGATAGCTTATTGGTCATTAAGGATTTAATCTACAATAAAAAGGAATTTGATTTTGCTACACTAATGGATGCTATTGATAATAACTTCAAAGGTTACGAATCTATATTGCATAAAATAGAACAAGTTCCCAAGTTTGGTTCAGGTGAAGATGGAACCATTGAAATGGCTCAGGATATAATTGATTTTTGTTATGATATTTACAATTCTGCTAATAATTATAGGGGTGGTAAATATCTGGTGGGTTACTGGTCGATAAGTTATCACACTGGATTTGGAATGCTTACTGGAGCTTTACCATCGGGTCGAAAGAAAGGAAAAGCATTGACTCCTGGATTAACTCCCGCACCTGGTACCACTGATATCTTACTTCCGAGCATTCAAAGTGTTGCAGCCTTAGATTACTTAAAAATGGCGAATAATGCATCATATAATGTGAAACTTATTCCCCATTCAGGCGATCAGCATAAACAAACACTAGATCTTTTCACGAGCTATGTCCAGAGCTTCTTTGATTTAAATGGTATGCAATGGCAATTTAACGTTATATCTTCGGAAACAATGAGAGATGCGATGGCTAATCCGATTGATTATAGATGGCTTTTAGTTAGAGTCTCAGGATATAATGCCTACTTTACAAAACTAAATAAAAACATGCAATTAGAACTCATTGAAAGACATGAATACCATTCAAGATAGTAAATACACTATATTTTTATTTTTTAATTTTTATTTCTTGAAATAATGACAGAAAAAACACTTATAGTAGACATCAAAAGAAATGCATTAGATGATGGTCCAGGAATTAGAACTCTTATCTTTTTTAAAGGTTGCCCGCTTTCTTGTGTTTGGTGTCAAAACCCAGAAGCAAAATCTCCTTTTAAAGAGCTCTATTTTGATAAGGAATTGTGTGCTGAATGTGGTAAATGTTTAGAAGCATGTGATCAAAATGCAATTAAATTCGATTATAAGTATCGTATTGACAGAAGTATATGTAATCTATGTGGAAATTGTATTGATTCTTGTTCAAATAAAGCTTTAAAATTTGTAGGTAAAACTTATACAATCAAAGAATTAATGAATATTACTTTAAAAGATAAAATATTTTATGATAATTCTGGTGGAGGAGTCACCCTTTCTGGAGGAGAACCTCTATACCATATGGATTTTGTTCATAATCTACTTAAAGAACTTAAAAAAGAAGAGATCCATATATGTATTGAGACATGTGGGTTTTATAATAAAAATAAATTTGATGAACTGATACAACCGTATGTTGATATAATTTATTTTGATTTAAAGTTGTTAGATCCTAATCTTCACGCCCAATATTGCAAAGTTTCTAATGAACGAATTTTAGAAAATTTTGAGACTTTAATTAAAAAACAAAATATAGAAGTACTGCCAAGAATCCCCCTTATTCCTAATATAACAGATACATCAGAAAATTTAAGAAAGGTAGCAACTTATTTAAAATCCTTACAAATAAAGAAAATTTGGTTTTTGCCATATAATCCATTATGGTTATTCAAACAAGAAAAAATAGGTATTAAACCCTTATATACTCATTCTGAATGGATTTCTAGTAAGAAAAAAGAGAAAATTAAAACATATTTCTTAGATTTTGATTATAATGATTTTTAAATCTTAAATATAAATGAAATAGCTATATTATCGACTGTTAAAAACAATTTAATATGATAGATCCAATAGTATTATTGTTAGAATTTTAATTATAATGATGAATTAACTATGGGAAAAATTTTAAGAATTGATTTAGAATCTAAGAACTTTAATACAGAAATTGTAGATTCTGAATTAGAAGAAAAATATATTGGTGGGGCTGGAGTAGCTGCTGCAATATTTATAAAAGAAGTTCCCTCTAATATTGACCCTTTTGATGCCTGTAATCTTCTTATCTTCTCTTTAGGTCCAATATGTGGAACTCCAATACCATATTGTGGTAGACATTTTGTTATGGCAAAATCTCCGTTAACCAGAATTTTAGGTGAATCTTCTGCTGGTGGCTTTTTTGGAAATGAATTGAAGAAAGCAGGTTATGATCATATTATCATTAGTGGAATAAGTGAGAATCCTGTCTATTTATGGATTCATAATGATAATATTGAAATTCGAGATGCTACAGAATTATGGGGAAAAGGAACTCGAGAAACAGAAGATTTGTTGAAGAAAGAAATCGGTGACAACAAAGTAAAAGTTGCTTCAATAGGTCCAGCAGGAGAAAATCTTGTTAAATTCGCTTCAATAATGAATGAAAAAGGTCATGCTGCAGGACGATGTGGCATGGGTGCAGTAATGGGCAGTAAAAACTTAAAGGCAATAGTAGTACGAGGTACTAAAGAAGTACCCATTAATAACAAAGGTAGACTATTGGATGCTGCCCATAAAATAAGAGTAATTGCAAAAACAGCACCTTTATCTGTAGTAATGCATGATGTAGGTACTCTTGCCCACATGGATAATTATGTTAGTGCTGGAGATGTACCGATTAAGAATTTCGCTCTAAGTCGGTGGAAAGGAACAAAAAAAATTGGATTTTATGCTCTTAAAGACAGGTATGAACTACAACATTATTCATGTTTCAATTGTTGGACTGCTTGTAGAGGAAAAATAAAGTATAATAATGAATGGGTTGAATGGCCCGAATATGAATTTCTAGCAATGATGGGTTCTAATTTATTTGTGGATGATTTAGAAGCTCTAATTAGATGGAATATTATGGTCAATGATTTAGGGATGGATTGCATTTCTCTTGGTGGAGTTCTTGGAGTCTTTCTTGAAACCGCAGAGAGAAATTTAATTAAAATTGATTATAAAAAGTTAGGATTTGTAAAAGACCCTGAAAAAGATCAATACAATTTTTGGAATGCCATTTTAGCAATTGAAAATTTAATCAAATTAATTGCATTTAGAAATGAAATTGGGAATGAATTAGCTGAAGGTGTTCGGTTGTTTTGCCAAAATAATAATTTACCTGATGATCTTAACATACAAGGGAAAGGTCTTGAAATACCAGCTCATGAGCCTCGTTCGAATAATATGACAGCATTAGATCTCGCCACATCTTCTCGTGGGGCATACCATGGTTATGAATGCTTTCACTTATCATTTGCTACACACTTTAAAAAGGAATTAGGACTTACTGAAAGGATTGATGCTTTCTCTGGAGGTGAGGAAGTTGTACATGCTGTCAAGAAATTACAAGATGCTTGCGAATCATATACAGCATCAGGAGGATGTATGTTTGGTTTTTTCTACTCTAGTGAGATTAGTCCATGGGTGGATGCTGTTAATGCTATTACTGGTAGATCGTATACAATTGAAGATTGGGTAAGGATTGGTGAAAATCTATTTAATTTAAAAAGAAATTATAATTTAAAATGTGGTATTACAAAAAAGGATGATTCAATTGGAATAAGATTCTCAAATTCCATCCCTAAAGGAGGAACAAAAGGTAATATACCACCACTTAAAGAGATGTTAGAAAAATATTATGATATAAGAGGTTGGGATTCAGAAGGAATACCAAAATAGAAGTGAAAAATTGGCTCTAAAATTTCATTAAATTAATATTTTTTATTATTACTTTTTTCTATATAGACTATATAGACTTTATATAATATAACGAGAGCACTTAAAGCCCTAAACTTTTTCTTTTTATTTAAAGAAGAAGAACGAAACTATATATTAATATTAATCAGATTTTACTAGGCTTAATGGATCAAAAAGAGGAACATGTAAAATTAAAGAAGCAATTGCGGAAATTTCTCTCGAGAAATCAATTAATATTATTCTTGAAATGATTAAACAAGATATTGATAAGATAGTTAGATTAAATCAAATTAATATGTATTAAAATAACAAATTTAGGAGAAAAAATTATGAAAACTGTATATAAGGAGTTTAACTGTCCACAATGTGGAGAAAAACGCTATATAAATCTTAATGGTATCTGTTTTGACTGCAATAATGAAAAAACTCTTATCTCGTTAGCAGAAAAGCGTAAAAAACAGCAAAAACTCGAATTATTAAATCACTCTATGAGTATAGAGAGTTATAATTAAATAATATTTATTATTTATTTAAAATCAAATTTTTATAATCTAATCTTTTTTCTTCAAGATTTATATTCTCATCAAAAATATTTTAAATGTAGTACTAATTATTAAATTTATAAATTATAAAATTCTCTCTTAGAAATTAACTTAATATGAGGGTGTGTCAGAAAATTGGTTGAAATTATGCATATATCAGATTTGCATTTTGGATCTGAATTTGTTCTTCAATATATGGAAAATATAATTCAATATATTAAGGAAAATCATCCAGATCTAGTTGTCTGCACGGGAGATCTCGTCCATAAAGGAAGAGTTGTTCAATTTAAAAGTTTTTTGCCATATCTTAATCAAATGAAAGAAAATTCTAACTTTTTAGCCGTCCCCGGCAACCACGATGCAAAGAATTCAGGTTTAATCTTTTTTGAGAAATTAATAGGCCCAAGACGTTCAAGATTGATACTCGAAGATAAAGATACAATAATTGTTGGGATTAATTCTGCTAAAGACGATATGGCTGAAGGAATGATTGGTGACGAGCAAATGGATTGGTTAGGTCGACAATTTAATAAAAATTTAGAGAATAGAATAATTGCATTGCACCATCATTTAATACCTATTCCATTATCAGGACAAAAATTCACAACAGTTCGAGATGCCGGAGAAATTTTAGAATTCACTCAATTATTTGAAATTGATTTAGTCTTAATGGGACATCGCCATGTACCTCATGCTTATACAATTTCTTGGAGGAATTCATCAAGTACGACTTTTCTATATTGTGGCACTTCGACTTCAAATAAAGTTCGTGCTGATGATTCACCTAGTTTTAATCGTATTTACCTTGATGAAGGCGATTTAGAGGTCTATATTGTCAACTCAACTAATCTTGAGGAAACCTTATTATTAGAACGTAAGGAACATCATACAGAATTTATTAGACCTAGAAAAACAAGAATTGAGCATCTACTAGCATCAGAAGTATGGGATGAATAAATTTATGCTTAAACCTAATACTCCACTTCTTACTGTTGATGCAGTTATCTTGTTAAATAAACAAGAAGATCTAGTTTTAATTCGGCGAAAAAATCCTCCATTCCAAGGAGAGATGGCATTACCAGGAGGTTTTGTTGAAATAGGAGAAACTGTAGAAGACGCATGTATTAGAGAAGCATATGAAGAAACCAATATCAATGTGAACATCATTAAATTAATTGGTGTATTTTCTGATCCGAAACGCGATCCTAGAGGTCACACAGTTACTATTGCTTTCTTATGCGAGCCAAAAACACTAAATGAAAAGCCAAGAGCAAAAGATGACGCTGTTGCTTTGGAAATTACACCCCTAACAAAAATCTCTTCATTAAAATTAGCTTTTGATCATATGAAAATCATATATAGTGCTGGAATTTTAGATCAAAATTCCCAAAATTAATATTTTATTGATTTAGACATAATTATTAAATAAACTGATTACTCTGCTTAAATTTTTTCCTTTATCTCATACATGTTTTGAAACGTGTCCTTGAGAAAGAGATAGTACCCTATACTATCTTTTCTAGGAACTTTTATCAGTTCAAATCCCAGATACGATGCTTTATTAACAAACTCATCACGATTTTCAATTACTAAACATAAATGTGTAAAAATATCTTTCGCTTTACTATTATCATTAGTTATAAATACTTCAAAAATTATATCTTCATTTGCATATACAAAAAATGTCTGTTCTCTTTTTACACCAAAAAATTTTTCTATTAAATCAGCTGGGACTGATTTTGAACGAATTTTTTTCAACCCTAGTAATTCAATAAAGAAATTATCAGCATCTTCTTCTGAATTATATCCTACTGCTATATGTTCAATTTTCATATTCTGTCCAATTTCCAAAATTTTTTATATTGAGTTATCTAATATATTTTTGGTGAATATCTTAGTTAATTATTTTGTTTATTTTTAAAAAATATTAGGTGAATCTAAAATGGAACTTCATGAAAAATTAAGAGTTGTTGCAGGAATTTTCTGTATTTTCGTAGCATTTTTACGTCTTTTCCAGCTTTTTACAGATACGGGTGGAGCAGTTGTCTATTCTGCATTCTTTCTTCCTTGGGGTGAAGCTGTCAATATATTTGAGGGTTTGGTTTACGTTCTTGTAGCTTTTATTTTTACACTTTTAGCTACTGGATTCGCTTTTTTTGTTTATCTCATTTTAGGCATTATGGTTATTGCAGGAAGAAAGCTCAACATAACTACACTTGGATGCAATATTATTACAGCAATAAGTATTATATTATCTATTCGAGCTATTATCCTAATCGGAAGTTTAGGCGAATTCAGTCTATTGATAACAATTTTGTTTATATTTTATTTATTTATATTCTCAATCTGTTTAGTTTCATACATCAGAATCAGAAAAGGCAAGTAAAAGAACATAAATTTATAGCAATTAACTAATATTCTTTTTTTTTTAAAAAAACTTTAAACCTACATTCATGCTTCATTATGAATTTTTTATTTAAAATTTAAAAAATTAAAAATTAATGGGTTATATTATTATTAATAACTCAAAAAAAAAACGAAAACGTTAAGGGATTTAGTGGATGACTGAAGTCTCAGAACAGCAATTTTTAAATAAACTTTTTGAGGTCGTATACAAACTTTCAAATATAGTAAAAACTCAATCTCCTCGTTTTAATAAAAAATGGGACGAATACTTAAAACCTTTAAACGAAAAACCGCATCTAGTCCGCCAAATACCTCTTGATAAAGATAAATTCTTAAAAGAAATTGATTACAGAATTCAAGTTTTAAAAAATGTTGAACAAGCAACTGTGGATGGTTTTTATTCAGTAAAAACCTTATTACAAACTTTTTATGGTTCATATTTTGATTCTGAAATATTTAAAAATGACTTTTCTGAGGAAGATCAACTAGTATTAAAATATACCATCGCAAAAGAGATTTTAGGAAATCTTATACAATATAATAAATTAGATCATGAATCTGTCCCATTAAAATACAACATAATTGCACGAAATTATACGCTGATCAAACTAAAAGGGCAATCGAATAGCGAGATTCTTGAAAGTTTAAACAAATTAAATATAAAAGATTTAAAACTCATTGATATCAATAACATTATGAAAGAAATCGAATCAGATGGAATCATTAACATTAAAAAAAAAGGGAAAAACTATCTTTATACTTTAAAAAAAGAATTAGAGTTAAGCAAGGAAGGAAAAAAATACTATAGCCAAGTATTACAGCCACTAGTTGATTTTCCAACTCTTTTTTTTCGCAGCTTCTTCAATATTAGAGAATTAAATGTTACTTTAGATCAAGACGTTCAATATCGTGAGTTTCTACAAAAAATCTTGTTAAAAACTGCGACTCAAGGATTTGCTCCGACTAACTATGTCTTCAAAAATTTAATTAAATATTATGAAAAAATGCTAGAAAAGTCTGATTAATACCAATTGGTCTTTTTAACCTAAAAGAATTAAAAATCTTTTGTTTTCTTTATTGGGATATTAAACTCTTCTAAAAGAGGAATTAAATGTCTTTTTTCTACGGAATTTGTCCCTTTCCAATCAATAATAAAATAATCAACCTTTTCAATTGTATTATTTACCATTTGTTCAATTAAATCTTTATTTAATCCTTGAACATAATATTTTGGACATATGAAAGACATAGCGATATCTGTATTTCTTATTAATCTATGAAAATTTGGAGCATAATGAGTGCCTCCAAAACCTAAACCAATTTTTTGATCTCCAATTTCTTTATATTCAATATATTTAAGAATAGTGTTAATAATGGCTTTTGTCAATATTACTCCTGCATCATCTATCTTCCATTCAGCCTTACTACTCCCTAATTCCATGAAAATCAAAGGTTTATCTAATATTGTAGGCCCATGATGAGTTACCTCAATATCAAGTGAGAATTCTGCTAAAGGAGGGGGAAATTCTTGTTCTGTTAATGAAATAAATCCTGCTTTATGAAGTAATCCACTAGTGTTTGACAAATCTAGAGGATCTCCACCAAAATCTGCATCCTTACTCCAATTACCAGTAGTATGGACTAAAAAAGCTGGTTGGGCAGTTTTAGAAGTATGGCGACTTGCAAAGATAAGATAATCCGGATTTAACTCTGATTTTTCTAATCTTAAGTCATTCAAAAAAATTAATGGATCCTTGGTAAGCCCTAGAAATACGTTATTTTCAGAAAACTCGTTTTTTAACCTAAAAACACGATTTTCATGCCATGTGAAATTTGTTTCTTCGAAACGGTAGACTTTAGACTTGAAAAATTTTTCTCTTATATTCATTGAGGCTTTATCTTCGGTTGAGGTTATAATTAGAAACTCGATAAAATATCACCTGAGACCTTTTTTTTTACCATATCTTTATCAAAATCAATAAAAATTTTATAATTCTAGCTTATTACTACAACTTTAATAAATTTTAAATCTATTTTCAATATTAATGAGTATTGATTTAATAATAGTTCTAATTCTTGCGTTATCTTTTGGAGTTTTATTTTTTCTCGCAGACTACTTTGAAAATAAACTTATTCAAGTACATGCTTCTTTAATAGCCGGAATATCAGTATCTTATTTCTTCCTAATAGTACTGCCTGAAATCGCTAAAAGATTACCAGAATTTCCTTTTCATTTAAAACTATTCGAATATCTCTTTGTACTTATAGGTTTTTCATTTATTCATATATCTGAAAAGCTAATTTTACAAAAAGTTGAAGTGAATACTCAAAGAAAAATGAGAAAATTACTCAAAAAAGAGAAAGTCTTGGAAAGTGTCGAGCATAACATGGAAAAAATTCTTACCAAAGAATTAATACATGAAAATCTGGATGAAGTTGCACTACGAGAAATTGCTCAAACACTCTCTGAATTAAATGAACAAGAGGATGGAATGGAATTAGAAATAAATAATTATAAAATTAAGATTCAAAATAAAATTAATAAAGAGCTAACAAACTTTCGGCTTATAACAGATTATTTTTATCACTTTATTGTAGGTATCATTTTAGTAGGGTTATTAAGAATTGAATTAATAGGCGGTATTCTCTTTTTCATATACGCGTTTTTTAGAACTATTGTAACTAAACGATCTGAAGCACATATCATATTTACTGATTTAGAAATCTATGAAGAACAAAAATTTGAAGAAAAATTAATTATTAAGTATATTTCATGTAGTTCTGCACTGACGGGGATAATAATTGGATTAATTGTAAATTCATTTTTACCCTCTAATTTGGAACTCTTGTTTATTTTCTATTCCTTCATCTCTGGTGTGATTCTATATGTCATTGTTAGAGAAGTTATTCCCGAAAAAGAGAAAGGAAATCCATTCAAATTCCTAATTGGCCTAATAGGGTTCGCTATAGTAATAATAATCATTAATATTTTTACAAATGTCTTGTAATTTAAAATAGCTTATAAATTAGAATATTGAGATTAATTCCTCTTTATTTCAATAATTGTACTCTTTATAAACATTTAAATTCATTAAAACTAAGTTTAAATTAACGTGAGGTTATGAAATAAAATGGATATGAAGAAAAAAAGCTTTAATGAATTATTAAGTATAGATAATGATGACAAAAAAATCATCGAAATGATTGAAAAAGATCCTGATATAACCCACAGCGACATTGCCAAAGAAATTGAAAAGTCACAACCAGCTGTGGGAGCTAGAATCATTAAATTGGAAAGAAAACATCTTTTAACTAAACAAGTTGGATTCAATATTAAGAAAGTAGATATAAAAGTTGCAATAGTTTATATTTCTACCAAGGATGTTGATGAAATTGTTAAAAAGATTGAAAATTGCCCTTTTATTAATCATGCTTTTAAAATTTCAGGGGAATTTAATGTACTCTGCTTCATCTCAGCTTCAGATTTACAAACGATTGAAAAACTAGTTGATTTATGCTTTAGAAGGGATAAAAATGTGATTAACGTTAAAACAAATATTCTTATTGAGTCAATTCATGATTTTGTGGTTCCAATAGATTTTCAAATTGAGGATTTTGATGGAAGATATTGCGGGCCAGGTTGTAATATGGCAGAAGATTTACCAAAATTTAAATTCAGTCAAGAAGGGGAAGAAGAAATAAATTAATTATTTTCTATTTTAAATTCTATTTAATTAATAATACAGATTACACCAAACCTTTTGCTTTAGCTATTTTGTATTTACATTTATCTCCACAACCATTTTCTAAGGTGGGATCATGATCCTCAGAATCAAAATCAATTGGCAAAATAAAATCTTTTGCAATATCAATAACGACCTCCATAGAGACATTAGATACCTGGGGATTATTGCGAAAATGGTAATTTATGATGTTATCCAGTTTTTGAAGTTTAGAACTTGCAAGTAAAATACAAACATTATGTTCACCACTTAATCTAAAAGCATTAAGCATAAAAGGACAATGTTTTGCCATGTCCATTACTTCATCAGGATTTTTAGTCTTTATTTCAACTGTAGATAGGTGCAAATCTACTTTCTTAAAATTAATCCCGGGTTGAAATTGTAGAATTCCATTTTTTTCAAGCTTTTTTATGCGCATGCCAACCGTTGGTTGCGATCTATTTATCTTTGTAGCAATCTCCGTGTGCGTGAGGCTAGGATCTTCTTGAACTAGTGAGATGATTTGCCTATCAATATCATCAAGCTTTAATTTTTCGGATATCATAATATAAATTTCTTTTATTTTTTCTTATTATGTTATAATTTTTGAAATTTATAAAATATTAGGATAAATTTATAAAAAATTAGTATCCATTATTAGAAGCTCTAAACTTAATAAAAAGAGAAAAAAAATTTATTTTACTTTGAATTTATTCTTTTTTGAATATCTAATTCTATTGAGTAAGAAAAATGAGCTCATACTGATTAATGAAATAATTATTACTAAATCATAACCTGGTATCCCTTGTGTAGTATCACCACCTTTAAAAAGTAATTCTTTTAATCTACCAGGGTCATGTATGTGAGCGGTTTTAATAGTTCTATTATATTTAATTTCTCCAACAAATCTATTTGGTCTCGAAATAAAAATTCCCTTCATTAAATTAGGAATTTCAAAAAGATGTTTTTTGCTATAAGTCATAAATTCTTTATTAATTTTTAATATCAATGATATTTAGACTTAACTTGTTTCCAAAATTAAGAGATTTTATTATAGAATATAACCTTAATAGATAAAAATAGTATTTTATTTGAGTAATCATAATGAGCCAAGCAGGCGATCGAACTACTATTGAAAGTTATAAATTTCATCATATTGACACTTCGAAGTGTGTTGAATGTCAAGATTATTCATGTGAAGAAGCTTGCTTTAGGGGTATTTATGTAGTAATTAATAAAGAATCCAAGCCTAAATGTATTGTGGTGGAAGATCGTGAAGATAGGTGTGTAAAATGCCATATTTGTACTACAGCATGTAAATATCGAGCTATTGCAATTGATTAATTTAATGCTAGGACGATATTTTTAATTTTAGGTTATGTAATTTATTACATTAATTTTGTTGTAGGAATTTTCAATATAATCAAGATAAAAAGTGCTAAATTAATTTAATTAGTAAATTTCAACAAATTCTTGAATTACAGTTACAATTACCGCAACAATACTCTATTTCTCCATATTCAAAATTTAAATCAATTGGTAATACAAAATCGTTGACAACATCAGAAATAATATCAATATGGACATCACTAACATCAGGGTTATTTCGAAAACTACGATTAACTATATGATCAATATCTTTGAAATTTAAACCCGCAATTAAAATACTTATGTTTGAATTACCACTTAATCTAAATGCGTTAAGTAAAAACGGACATTTTTTTACATTCTCGATTATTTTTTTTGGGTTTTTAGTTTGAAGCTCAACTCTAGCAAAACAGAGATCCGCCACTTTTATATTTATCCCTGCTTGATATTTTAAAACACCCATTTTCTCAAGCTTTTTAATCCTCATCCCCACGGTAGGTTGGCTACGATTTACATACCCCGCAATTTCTGTGTGTGTAAGAGTGGGCTCTTTTTGAATAAGGTCCATAATTTTGCAATCAATATCATCAATACCAATTTTTTCACTTATCATATACTCTTCACTCTTTAATTTAAATTACAACTATAATTTACATATAATATTCGATCATCGCGATACTACGATATATAAATATTACGATACCATAATATTTAAACCTTTGTGTCACTTGTATTATTATAAAAACATTAATAATCCATTAAAAGAAGCTTTAAATGCTAGTAAAAAAACTATTCTAATAAATCAATGAGCAAATTAAGAAAATACACTATTGAGTTTTTAAAAGTATTAGCAGATCCAACAAGATTGGAAATCTTAGATCAGTTGAAAAATAGCGAGAAAAACTCATCAGAAATTCAAGAAGAATTGAGAAAATCTCAATCAACAATTTCTAAACATTTGAAGATGCTCGTTGATAATAGTCTAATAGATTTTGAGAAAAAAGATAATATAAAATACTATAAAATAAAAAATATTGATATATTTACTCTTCTTTCTCGTATAAATTCAACGGTAGCAGATATTAACACTGAGAAACTTAAAGATTTAAGAGATGTTGATATATATGAAACGTTATCTTAGCTTTTCAATAATAGAGTTTATTTTAAAAACCTTAATTAAATATGAAATCGTTAAAAGAAATTAAATCAGCTGAACGACCAATAAAGATAGTACTTATAGGATTAGATAATAGTGGGAAAACATCAATATTGAATTGTTTAAAGGGTGTCAAGGGTATTTCTGCCTTTAATAATCCTATGCCAACAAAAGGTCTTGATGTGCAGCTATTTGAAGCCTTAAATTCAAAGTATTCAATTTGGGATCTAGGTGGTCAAAAAGCATACCTTGACGATTATTTTAATGATTTTAAGAAATTTATTAAGGGAACTAATAAAATTATATATGTAATTGATATTCAAGATACTAAACGTTATGATATTGCGCTTGAATATCTAGAAAAAGTAATAAATTCGTTAGAGGAATCGAAAAATATTGAATTTTCAGTTTTCTTGCATAAATTTGATCCAGATTTGATTTTTAATGATGGTTTTAACGATTTAATCATCAATGATTTTATTTTAAAAATCAAAGAAGCTTTTCCACCAAAATTTATATATTCAATAAACAAAACGACGATTTATGCTATCTTTGAAAAAACAACAGTCATTTAAATGAAATACATCTATTTATATTTGCAATTTTAAAGTATTTTAGGAATTGTTAAAATATATTAAAAAAGAAAACTAAATAATATCGCAACAAAAAAATTATAGAGATCTAATAAATTTATGTTATCACAAGTGGAAAAAACTGGAGTTTCAAGCAAAAAGAAATATACTTTATCCATAATTGTCTTCATTTTAATGTTATTTCTTATTTTTCTAACGCAATTCTATAGTTTTCTTTTATTCCATACAATAGCTGAATTATTTAGTGTAGTTATTGCATTTGGAATTTTTATGATTGGATGGAATTCCCGAAAAATCATGGAGAGTTCTATATTTTTAGTTTTAGGGGTAAGTTTATTATATATTGGCTCCATTGATCTAATCCATACGTTAGCATATAGTGGGATGAATATATTTGAAGGATATAGCTCAAATTTGCCTACTCAATTATGGATAGCTGCCAGATATCTTCAGGCAAGTTCCTTTCTCATGGCATTTCTTTTAATGTATAAAAAGATTAATCCAAATCATTTAGTGATTGGATATGCGATTGTGACTATACTTTTAGTTATATTAATTTTTGCAAGGGTTTTTCCAGATTGTTATATTGAAGGATCAGGACTCACACCATTCAAAATTATTAGTGAATATATAATTATTGGAATTTTAGGAATTTCTATAATAATATTACATAAAAATAGAAAAGAGTTGAATTTAACATCATTTCGTCTGAAAATGTTTTCGATTTTATCAACTATGGCAGCAGAGTTATCTTTTACATTTTATATTGGTGTATATGATTTAATTAATTTAATAGGTCATCTATTTAAAATATTTTCTTTTTATCTTATTTATTTAGCAATTGTCCAAAAGGGATTTGAAGATCCCTTAAATACATTATTCACAAGATTAAAAAAGAGTGAAAATTTTACCACAACAGCATTAAATGCTCAAATGGATACTTTTTTCGTTTTTAACCCGATAACTGGTAAAGCGATAAGATGGAATAAAGCTTTTAATGAGATTAGTGGATATAGTGATCAAGAAATATTATCCATGAAAGCACCTGATTCTTATTATAGCCAAGAAGATTTAATAAAAGCTGAAAAGGCTATACGTACTGCTATAGAAACTGGTAACACTATTGTTCAAATGGAATTAATTTCGAAACAAGGGAAAAAAGTACCTTTTGAATACTTAGGCTCGATTATAGCAAATGATCAAGGAGATATTAATTATATAGTTGCAGTTGGTAGAAATATTACAGAACGCAAAAGAGCAGAAGAAGAAATTACGAGTATTGCAAAGTTTCCTTCAGAGAATCCAAATCCAATACTGAGAGTCAATAATGAGATTGTCTTATATATAAATGATGTTGGTGAAACATTGTTTAATATTAAAATTGGTGATAAAATACCTCTTAGTTTAAATAATGTAGTAGAAAAAGTCTTTCATATTCAAAAAATTCAACAAATTGAACTTGAACTAAATAACCAATTTTATTCTTTTACTATAACCCCCATAGCTAAAGAAGATTATCTTAATATTTATGGTCTTAATATTACAGAGAGAATCTTAGCAGAAACAAGAGTTAAAAATTTGGTATCGACAGTTTCTCATGAGTTAAGGACACCTATCACAGTTTTAATGATGTCATTAGATCTCTATAAACAAAAAAAAGATTCACTTACTCCTGAAATGCAAAATAGTATTATAGAAACTGAAGAAAGAAATGTTTTACTTTTAGAACAGTTATCAGAAGATCTTCTATTAATCTCACAAGTTGATGAACATAAATTAAAATTGGAATTAAGTGAGTATTATCCATTCAAATTATTAGAAGGGATATTAACGTTTTTAGAACCTTTTAGTCACAAAAAAAATTTAAGTTTCAGACTTGATGTAAAAGAAGATATAATCTTGAGAGGGGATATTAAAAGAATTGATCAAATATTCCGCATCATATTGGATAATGCAATTAAATATTCATATGAAAATACTGTAATAGAGATTAATGCCTTGGATAATTATCAAGGTAAATATAATTCTAAAGGAGTTGAAGGAGTTATTTTTCAAATTGATAATTATGGCATTGGAATTAGTAAACAAGATCTTCCCCGTATTTTTGAAAGGTTCTTTCGGGCTTCAAATGTAAGGGGTAGTTCTGGAACAGGATTAGGGTTATCAATTGCGAAAGATTTAATTGAACTTCATCAAGGAGAAATTTTTGTTGATAGTGAATTAGGCGAAAAAACTACTTTTTCAATATTTTTTCCAAGAATAAATTCTATTCAAAATAACATTTAAATATAATTTTGATTGATATTTTCAATATAAGAGTACTAGGCGAATCATAATGAAAGCTGATTCTCAATCATTAATACTTATTGTTGATGATAATGAAGATATCTTATTTCATTTAAAACTTTTATTGGAAGATAATAACTATTTAGTTAAAACTGCAGTGGATGGTAAAGATGCGTTGAAACTTCTATCTGAAATAAAAACACCTCCTGATTTAATCATTAGTGATATTATGATGCCAGGAATGAATGGTTATGATTTTTTTGCAAAAGTATCTAACACGCCTCAATGGAATCGAATTCCGTTTCTATTTCTTACTGCTAAATCTACTCCTGAGGATATTCGATTAGGAAAAATGTTGGGAGTGGATGATTATATTATCAAACCATTTAAAAAAGACGATTTAATTGCATCAATCTCGGGAAAAATCGCACGAAATAATAAATGTAATCTAATAGATAAAGAGATTAAACAAGCACTCTCCTCGTTAAATATTGAGAGGCAATCTTCCATTCTTGATAAAGATCGACAACTTTTATGTTTAATATTTGTGTATTGGGATGATATAATGGGTCCTACTGTTAAAGAAAGTTATCCTCTTGAAAAAAATTTACCTTTTTCAATAAATACTATAGGCAAACAATTATTTCAAGCAGCAACTTTGATCTATGGGCACAAAAAAATAACTCAATCTAAGGGTATATTGCTTGACATTGAAAACATTAAGAATAGGGGCTATCTATTTTTTGATTCATTTCCAGATGAAAAAGAAAGATATGGAGAAAAACAATATATGATCTCGGTAATTACACCAAATTTAACTTATTTTAAATCACTTAAAGTAAGAGAAATTCTGAAAGAAATCTCTGAAAAAATAAAAAAAAATCAACATTGGGATATAAAAATCTATTGGGAAAAAGTTTTAGAACTTTTATCTATAAACTCAGTTCTTCTAAAAACGTGATAAAATTCTATAATACCTAACGATTAAACTCTTATAAATTAAAAATAGATTTAATTTTTAATCTAATAATTAAGCTAGAAAAATCTTATTTTTTAATAATATCTAGAAAGAACTTTTAAATCAGCTCTTTGAGATGAAACTATCAAAAAATAACACTATAAAATTTAAGTATCAAAGTGAATAATATGTCTGAAGTAAAAGAAGAAGAAAAGTATGTAATGTCTCCAGAGGTGTGTTCTTGGGCTGATGACGAGGATAAAACTTATAAAATCGAGATTCAGTTACCTGGTGTAGAGAAAGATTCGATTAAACTTAAAATGTATGAAGATAGCTTTTTTATCAAAGGAGAAACAGAAGATACGACCTATATAGGTTCCTATGCTGTTTGCTGTCCAATAAAACCGGAAGAAACTAAAGCTGTTTATAAAAATGGTCTTCTAAAAATTAAAGTACCTTTCAAAGAGCCCGAGTTCCATAGTGTGGAGATTGAAATTGAATAAATCTTTTTTTTTCCTTACTTTTATATTTTAAAATTATATGAGTAGTTTTTACAAAAATTTAATAAACGAATTTTATGAATTTGATTTACATTTAAACTAATATTAAGATAATTAAAATTCAAACCAAAGATTATAAGAAGCAAATTAAAGAATTATCCTCTTAATATCTTGAATTAGCTGTATTGAAACTAAATAAGGGATTTAATCTAAATTTTCAGATTAATGAAATATTTAAAGGATCTAGATCCATATTGAAAAACTTATAAAATGAAAACTAAATAAAGACAAAATGTCTATTAGTATTCAATATTCATTTCTTTGACATAATCGAAAGCAGAATATGCAGCTATAACACCTTCAGAGACTCCTGTAATAGCTTGTTTAAAAGGTGAATCAGCTACGTCTCCCGCAGCAAAAACACCGGGGATATTTGTTTCAGATTTACGATTTATTTTAATTTCACCTTTTTCATTTGTTTCAATACCAATTTGTTTAGCAATATCAGATTTAGGTATGGATCCTATCTCAATAAATACGCCATCTATTTCAAATTCCTTTCCATTATCAAAAATTACTGATTTTACAGTAGTATCCCCTTTAATTTCGGCTACTTTTGTTTTGTAAATTATCTCAATTTTTTCATTATCGTACACCCTTTGCTTGTTTATTGGCTCAGCCCTAATTTCTTCCCCTCGATAAATAATATATACTTTATTTACACTTTGAGCTAAAAATAAGGCTTCTTTAGCAGCGGAGTCACTCCCACCAATCACGCAAACATTTTTATCCTTATAAAATGGTCCATCACAAGTCGCACAATATGAAACACCTCTCCCAGCAAATTCCTCTTCCCCCGGAATACCTAATTTCCTTCTTTCTGACCCAGTTGCTATACAAATTGAATAGGTTTTAAACTTTTGAAAGAAAGAATGGAGTTCAAAGTAATCATCACCTCTATCAATACTCCGTATCTCATCCGAGATGTAAGGGATCGTAAGTGAATCCATGTGTTCCTTAAACATATCCATCAATCCTTGACCACTTATAGATGTAATAGCAGGATAATTCTCAACAATATGGGTTGTTGCAATTAATCCTCCAAAAGTTTTGCCAACAACTAAGATGTCCATGGCAAATCGAGCCGCATAGATGGCGCATCCTATTGCTGATGGACCACCACCCAAAATAATAAGATCATATGTTTTTTCTAAATCAATACCTTCCATATCAATATTGAACATTTATTTCTCCCTTTTTTTTACTATTATTTTAACATAAATTATTAATTACTTTATTTTATTATCATATCTTCATTCATAAGTTCTTGTATTAACTCATCAGCTCCAAAACAACCAATTAAGGGTTTTTTTTCGTTAATGATTGTATAAGGAACACTTGAAGTATCATATTGATCTCCAATATCAGGATTTTCTGTTATATCTATTATCTCAGCTTTAATTTTTCCTCCTGATGCAAGAGCAAATTGAGATGCTATACTTACCATCTGAGGGCAGTAAGCGCATGAACTTGTTATCAGCACTTTCAATATTGAAGGAACGATTTTAGCAAGATTTTTTTTAATAGAAGTTTCATAATAATTTGGAGCCCCTGCGAATATTAATAAAGCTTGAATAAACGGTTTGATTTCACTGCCTTGTGGAGCTGCTAAATAACGAATAAGTTCGTTTCCTTCATTATCAATGAATAATATAGATGGAACTCGTTGAATATTATACTTTTTTTTTAAATCGAGATTTTTTCCAATTTGTAACTCTTCAATAGTTAACTTTCCATCAGAGTTTTCTTCATAAGGTTTTAGAATCGACATTGTAAAATCGTAATTTTTAGATTTTTTATATTTATCAACAAATACGTGTAGTTTAACTGGTTTAGAAAGTTTCTTTATTTCTTCCCGTATCATTTTTGTAAGAATATAAGAAGCTGGTAATTTAATCTCCTCTCTATTTAATTATGTAAAAAAGATAGAGTTTAATCAACCTATTAAGATCAATACTGAACACGTATATTGCCTCCAATCAACGCTCTTAATATCTCATTTGGACCAACCATTCCAACTAAAGTTTTTTGATCATTTATGATAGTGTAGGGAACACCTGCTGCGTCATAATATTGCCCGATGTCTGGATTTGCTGTGATATCAATTATTATAGTTCTTATTTTCCCTTTAGAAGCAATTGCAAAGGAGTTGCTGATTGCAACAACTTGGGGACAATAGGGACAAGTTTCTGTCATCATAATCTTAATAATCGATGGCGGAATCCGATCTAGATTTTGCTTTATTGTAGCCGCATAATAATTGGGTGCACCTGCAAAGTTAAATATAGCTTGGATAAAAGGTTGAATCTCCCCACCTTTTGGCGCGGCTAAATATCTTATTATCTCTCGACCATCATTATCAATAAAAAGTATTGTTGGAACCCGTGTAATATCGAACCTTTTAG
>SMTZ1_10003599_pt1 | contig 20481 bp, 16 predicted proteins | sample DeeMarSWOR136_30_FD_25667 | JGI IMG/M metagenome (IMG submission 25667) | reverse complement strand
TGTTCCAGTATGTCGGATTCCACTGCCTCAAATCAAATTTTCCGTTGGCGAGCCTTTTGTGCGGTTTCAGATCGAGCCCTTCTCGCTGACTCATCGTATTTCGAACATAATTGCCACCGACACGGACGATTTCATCTAAATGCTCCTCGAGATCTTCCAGGAGAAAGATGTGGTCTGTTTTACTTGCCCCCAAGAGCAGGACGGGCTCACCCTCATACTGCCAGTACCGAGGATTGTCTTTGTAAGGTTTGATCCGGTCCGCGTTTTGTTTACGGCCCGTTGCATCTGCATTCTGCCCGTCCGTTCTTGTTGGCGCGCCAAGCAGAACCATAATAACCGCCACGCCTAACGCCGCCTTCTTCATCGCTACATCCCTTCGTCGTTCATTGTCTGTGAATCGCCTGCGTCAACTCAATCGAGCTGGACCATTGCTTATATCAAAACAGTTTTAGAAACTCAACGATGCCCGTCGTTTCTTGGAGGTGTTCACCCGATTGGCAAGACATCGTTTTTGTCATGGAAGAATACGAACCATGGTCATACGCGCTCCGGCACGTTCGGTAGTTGCGCGACAGATGCTCATTGGCTTCGTCGCTAAACTCACCGACAAATCTTTCCGTGCCGGCATCCATTGTCAACCAGGGCCCAAGGATCCACGGCGTCTTTTGCACGTCCACAACATTGAGCAACAGGTGTTCCTGAAAACGCTCGAATGCATCCGGCAGCTCTTTGGTGGTTTTGACTGATTGTACTATTTGGTCGCGCGGGGCCGCCTGGCCGAGCCTGTAGGAGATATTTCCCATGTGACACAAGGCGGTAGACAGATGCCCTTCGAGGATATCGGCGTTGAGGTCGCCGACTTTGCGGCTGCGGACCGCCTTGATAAAGTTCGCGTGGTGACTGCCGCCTCCGGTGACTTTGAACTGCTTGATCTTCTCGTCGTCATAGTTATAAACCGAGCCGCCGGCGAAGTAGCCGCCCTCGCACTCGATCACCACGTCGGTACGAATCCTGCGGTAGGTGGCGTCCATGGCCGGGTCGCCCTTCTTTCGCGGCAGGTTACGCATTTCAAAGATGATTGGGGCCGGCTTGTAGTCATAAAACGCGACCTGCGTGTTGGGGGTCTGCCTGTCGTCGTCCCAGAGGAACTTGCCGCCAAAGCTTATCACCCGTGGGGCCAAGGCCGAATAGCCCAGCGCCCATCGACACTCGTCGATGAAGTGGATACCGTTATTACCCAGATCCCCGTTGCCGTAAGGCCACTGCCAATGCCAGTCGTAATGAAGGTTCTTCCGCATCAGCGGCGCCATGGGCGCCGGGCCCGTCCAGAGGTCATAGTCGACGGTTTGGGGTATAGGCTGGGGACCATCTACTTTGCCGATGGGACCGCGCGGGCTATAGTAGTAGCAGCGCGCGCGAAGCACCCGGCCGAGATGACCCTGCCGGATGTACTGAAAAGCCTGTACGAGCCCTTCGTCTGAGCGGCGCTGGGTGCCGGCTTGCACGATCCGATTGTACTTCCGCGCCGCTTCGACCATCTTGCGACCTTCCCAGATATTGTGCGAAACAGGCTTTTCCACGTAAACGTCCTTGCCCGCCTGGCAGGCCCAGACGGTGACAAGCGAATGCCAGTGATTCGGCGTGGCAGTAATAATGGCGTCGATGTTCTTGTCATCGAGCAGTTTGCGGACGTCGATATAGGTATCAACCTTTTCATTCCGTTCTTTGAATCTCTTGACTTCCCGGTCGACGAATTCTCGATCCACGTCGCACAGCGCCACGACCCGGACACCGGGAATCTTGCTAAAATACTTGATGTGATTGCTCCCCTGGCTGCGAAAGCCTACCACAGCGACGCGAATATCACCGTTAGCACCGAACACACGGGAATAGGGCGCAAATGCTGGGGCCATGCCCCCGACCAGGCCACCTTTCACGAACGTACGGCGTGTAATACCCTTCATGATCGTTCCTCCCGTTATCTGCGATTTCTAATCGACAGCACCATCAAACAACGATGCACTACGTTATCAAATCTGTCTCGGAGAAGCAACTGTTCTCTTTGCTTTTCAGCGACTACTGTGACAAATGCGGCAACTGTTTTGTTGCTATCGACATCAAATCCGATATACTCTTCCACCAGAGCCTATACTGAAAGGCCGTTGCGGCATTGGTCAAATGACCGCACAGTGTGACCGACTTTCGGGGCTCTGGTTACGAATTTCTCCCAGTCTATCGATAAAAGGTAAGGAGCAAAGTCATGAATGGCCCAAAGACCTTAATCCAAACGGTGATAACTCGTCGGACGCTCATAAAGCAGCTTGTGATGACGGCTTTGACTGCCGCAGTGCCACTCGCTCGGACTTGTCCGGCCTCAGCGAAGTCCACGGCAGAGGAGATTCATCTGGTGTTCGTGGTGGGGACCTATCACTACAGCCCGCAAATCTCCATGCCCGTGCTGGCAAAAGAAATGGGACGTTTTGGCTTCAAGACGACCGTGATTCTCCCGCCGGGCGACCCCGAACAGAACAAGAACGGGGTGGGTATCCCCGGTCTCGAAGCATTGGAGCAGGCAGACGTAGCCGTGTTTTTCCTGCGTTTTCTCACGCTCGACGATGAGCAGTTCGGCTATGTCGAAAGATACGTGAAATCCGGCAAGCCTGTGGTGGCATTTCGTACCAGCACGCACGCCTTCCGTTACGGTGTGGATCACCGGCGTTTCGCCTGGAACGACGCGTTCGGCAGAGACGTTCAGGGGACCGATTATCTGTGCCACATGAAAGGCACCACATCGTGCCGCCCCCTCGATCAGACGCAGAATCATCCGATCCTGACGGGTGTAGGCGATGAGCCGTTCACCTCGGCCGGGACGCTTTACCTGACGGATTTGGCGTCCGGCTGTCTGCCGCTCGTGATTGGCAGCGGCAGCGGGTCCGAGAGGTTAATCCGGGACCAGTTCCGAACGCGCCACGTCCAGAAAAACGAAGAAGATATCGTCGCCTGGACATGGGAGAAGAACAAATATGGCGCCAGGGTCTTCGCCACCTCTTTCGGCCATCCCGGAGATTTTGCCGTGCCACAGATCATGCGAATCATCGTCAACGGCATCCACTGGGCTGCCGACGTTGAGATTCCGGACGCGTCCAAAGAGGTCAGGACGTTCCATCTGTCCGGCCAAGGCGTTCAGAAGGGCGACACACGAGCAAAAACTCAGAAGCGGTAGCACGGAGGGATGCAACGACCGAAGGAGTCTTCAGTGGCGGGGCGGTGGTATGGGGCCGAATTTATACCCTGGATGGCCACGCGTTCAAGATCCCGGCGGCCGTATTTGGCGGGGCGATCTTCGACCGCTATCGGGCGCTGGAAGAAAAGGGCGAAGTCATTATCGACCCTCTCGGGAAATTAGGTTGCCAAAGGGAGATTCGCAGCGATCTCGCCTCAAGCCGTCTAACCCAATCTCAGCCAGTCGAGACCCGCTTTCTTAACGGCATACCCTACTTCTCGCAGATAGTCACCGTACGCGAGCATCCAGTGGAAACCTCGGATTTCCTCGGCCAGTTGCTCGACATCGCACTTGACCGCCACATCCAGATGTGTACGGCAGATGTCATAGAAGGGAGCGTCAATAATCTCTGCTGCGAAGCCGAGCCAGCGGCCGCCGGCAAAATCAGGGTTCAGGACGGTGACTTCTTGCCCTTTGCGCATTTCCACTTTAGGCGCCGCCCCGAAGTCCGATTCGTAGTGCGTCAGAATCCTTGCCGGCTCCAGCTGCTTGCCATTCATCCTTCTGGGGGCAGTGCAATGAGAGACAGTCAGGATACCATCGTGAGGAAGAGAAGGATTGCACAGGAAAACAGGTTTGCCGGAAATGTATCGCAACAGGATTCCTGAAGGAATCACGACAAAGTCCGACTCACAGAACGCCATGTAGCCTTCGTCATTCAACAAACTGAGCGGCAAACAGGCTGTGGTCTCCGAGATCGGCATAATTGTCGACATGCATTGATTGATCGTAATGGCATCTGTTCGGGCTTCATCGAGCAAATCCCTAAAGACTTCGCAGAGAACAAATGCCCGATATACGTAGGCTTTCGAGGTCTCGAGGACGACATTCTTCTGCCTAAGATACTTCTCCGCCTCATTGTGACAGTGTTTGACAAGGACTTCATTCTGCCGTGCCTTCTTGATCCGCTCGCCAAGTTCGGAATAGGAAACGGGAACGATGTCCAATTTCCAGGTCTGCCGGGCCCGGTCTGGTGCTCCTCTGCCGGCTACTCCCCAGGCGCCCGCACCGCCTACTGCGATGATTCGTTTCTCGAAAATGTTCTTCAATCCATAAAGTGCTCGCAGGCGCCACAGCAGTTCGGCAAGATCATCCACGACAATGTCGTGAACATCCATACCGGGTTCGCTGAATTCGTCACGGGTCTTCCGCAAGAAGTGAGCGTGTGCACCAATATACATGTAGTAGAGGGGGCCTGAGCGGTGACGCACAAACATTAGATTCCACTTGTCGGGCGAGGCCAAAGCCTCCAGAACCTTCGGGGTGCGGCGAGCAGCGTACATGATAAGGACATCGTAATCGTTCTTGGTCGCTGCCACGGCCTGCTCTACGTTGCGCACTGTCACCAGGGAACGGATTTCCAGTGGAAAATCGGCGGATGATTCCATCTGCGTTAAATCCCGCCGAATCCTCTGTTCTTCCTCGCGGAGCTCCTGCTCGTTCTGAATGGCCCCCGTCCAGCGCCAACTGGTTGCTGGCTTTCGTTCGTAGATTTCGCAATTGAAGACCGGCTGAACCTTCAATGGCCGGAAGACAGGCTGATGGCGAGGCGTCTTCTTCGAGTTGCCAAGAGCCGCACTGGCCAGGCCAGGCAGGGCTAATCGCGCTGCCGTTGCGATCCCCGTTGCAGCCAGGAACAGAGGGCACATGGAATGCGGAAGGATGCCTGGCTTATGTCCTGAATTACACATAATTCACCTCCAATGAACACGAGCTATCGCTCTTTTGATTTTACCTTGCTTGGTTGGACGTCTCCTTTACCAAATTTTTCTGACAAATGCAATATCGTCGACCCACTTGGTGGCTGGCAGTCAGATGTTGTCTCTTTACCTTACCCAAAGAACCGCAATCCCCCCGGCCTCTTGACTTGACATCGGTCCTTCCGTGACGGGGTGGGGGCAGTAAACATACCTTGCGCTGCCGGGCTTGGGCAGGGCTGATAGTCCCTCCCGGTTCCACCTGCGGATTTGAAAAGATTGACTTACGCCACGTCTTAGTCCAAAATATGTTTGTCAAGGGTGTTAGTAACAATGTTATTAGAAAGGCTCGCAGAGCGGGCCTTAACAGGAATGAATGAGATTTTTTGACGCTCTTTGCAGAGGTGTAATATGCTGAAGCGAGATCGAGATCGTACGGCCGGTGAATACAAGCCGCCCAAGTATATCCAAACCTCTCGTCGCGAGTTTCTAAAGAAGCTCGGCGTTCTGCCGGTCGCTGCAATGGCTGCAGAGCAGGTCACAATGGGGTCTGCTGCTCCGAAAGCCGGGTCGAAGCTGCCCCTCATCAACTTCGGGAAGTATTCGCTTTCCCGGCTGATTTGTGGGACCAATCCTTTTAACGGCGGTTCACACCTGTCTGTATTTGTCAACCACGAGATGCGGCGGTACTACACGCCGGAACAAATCCTCAAGACCCTGCGCCGCTGCCAGGAAATGGGAATCAACTGCTGGCAGGCTGGTCGTGACAACTACAAACTGTACCAGCGTTTTATCGACGAAGGCGGCAAAATGCACTATCTGTCCCTCGGGGCCAAACCTGCGGATATTGAAGAAATAGCCAAGGCCGGCGCAATAGGAATCGCCCATCACGGTGAACAGACCGACCGCTTGTACAAAGCAGGCCAGCTTGACGCGATTCACGACTACCTTAAACGTGTTCGTGATGCCGGCCTTATGGTCGGCGTGTCCACTCACATGCCGGCCGTGATAGAAGCCATTGAGGACAAAGACTGGGATGTGGACTTCTATATGACCTGTGTTTATGAGCGCCATCGCAGCGCCGCCGAGCTCGAAGAATTGCTGGGTCAGGCTCCAATCCCTGTAGGCGAAGTCTATCTGCCGAAAGATCCTCCACGTATGTTCAAGGTGATGCGGCGCACCCGCAAGCCCTGCCTGGCCTTCAAGATCCTGGCTGCCGGCCGCCTGTCCGAACGCAAGGCATGGGTGGAAAATGCTTTCCGCGAGACCTTCGAATCCATCAAGCCCGGCGATGCGGTGATCGTCGGCATTTATGACCGCTATAGCGACCAGGTGGCGGAGAACGCGGAATACACACGCCGTTTCAGCCCTCTGAGCAGGCCGGCTTGACCCGAACATATGTCACTGCCGGCTTACGACCGGACGACTCGCCAACAGCATACGATGACTTGTCAACGGCCGTTGCATATCAGCGTGATAGTCGGGCAAGAGCAGCAGACAGACATCAAGAAATTGGGGACGTGTCGCTTGACGGGTAGCCTAAGAAAGTGTATACTGGGTAAGTCTGGGACGGTACCCGTAAAGAAATTGCGTCATCATTATGAACAGACGAAGAGGATTTACGCTGATAGAACTTCTGGTGGTCATCGCCATCATCGCATTGTTGCTGGCGATATTGATGCCCGCATTGCAGCGCGTCAGGAAACAAGCAAGAGCCGTTGCCTGCCAGTCGAACTTGCACGAGTGGGCGCTTGTGTTCGCGATGTATACCGACGACAACAACGGCTATCTGATGCGGGGCTACGCGGGTAACGTAGGCTCAGCGACAGTTAATGACACTTGGATAGGGGCGCTGCGACCATACTATAGTGATCCGGAGATACGCGTTTGTCCGACAGCCACCAAGCCCATGACCGAAGGAGCTCGAGGCACGTTCTCAGCTTGGGGTGTCTTTGGCGCTGGCGACCCTCGGACCTGGGCCGGTCCCCGTCAACCGGGTGATTACGGCAGCTACGGAATGAACGAGCTGGCTTATCACCCACCGCCGACAGTGACAAACAGGGCAACGCACTACTGGAGGAACGTCCACGTCAGCGGGGCGAGCAAGATACCGCTATTCTCGGATTGCATATGGTTTGATGTCTATCCTCGCGACACTGACAGCCCTCCGGGATATGCTGGGGATGTCAGTGGAAACGAAATGCAGCGGGTCTGCATCAACCGGCATGATGGGTACATCAATTGTCTTTTCATGGACTGGTCCATTCGAAAAGTGGGACTCAAGGAGTTGTGGACGTTGAAGTGGCATCGTGAGTTCGACACGGCAGGCCCTTGGACCAAAGCCGGCAACGCACAGCCGGAGGATTGGCCGGAATGGATGAGAACGTTTAAGGACTATTAGCCAGGCGTCGCCCGGAAATCCTAAATCTGAATCCTTCGGCACAGCTCAGGACCGGTATCAAAATGCGAAACAAACCTGCTCTGGACATAGTTGAATGGACAAGTTTTTTCTTTTTACTTTCAAATTTGGCTCAACTGCAAAAACGTTGGTTGACGTAATATTTAGGACAAAACGGATTTATCGCACCGTGGGCGCTGGCATGCCGTCATAAGTGGCCGCACTAATGAAGATGCCGCCCGGCGTTTATCCCTGTAAAGAGGGACTGTATGCGGCTATCAGGGCGCTCGGGTGGCTTCGGAGCGTTGCCCTATCGGCCCCGACGGCGGCACGATTATACTTGTTCATGCTGTTGCCTTCAGCACCTATGGCTTGGCTTCCGCGTCAAAAAAGGCTCCGATTTCAGGGATCTGTTCCGCGAGTTGCTTCAAAGGCTTGCCGGTCTTGTCTCAGCTAGGGTCAATTTTGAGTTTAGGATGCGTGCTGTCAAGCCGGCCCACAGAATCTCACGGAGTGGCTCTCGTATCGGGGGTCGGGGAAGAGCTAACGCCTATTGTTTTGAAAACGCCTTGACAGTCTGATGCACGCACACTAATCGCTCGCTTTTGCGTCTGTCTTTATTCTAAGTTCAGGCTTGCCTGAAATCAGGCGTCGCAACTCCATTTTCGTGGCCCATTTGTGAGAGTCGAGCCCGCTACTTGCCTGCGGCCGTGATTTGCCCGTGTCTTTCTTGTCTTTTGCTCTTTTCATGGCGTACCCTTCCTTTTTTATCGACCACTGTGGCCAATCTCTTGAGGGACTCCTGAAGCAAGAAAGATAATTTGACCTTCATTCTTATAGTATTGTGCGAGACTCGTAACGGCGGGGATGGGCGGATGACTTGGCTCTCGCCCGCGTATACGCTTCCAAAAACTCATTCTTGAGGGCAGAAACGGCGTTTTTCGGTGAGGTCGCCTCATCATTTCTCTGTCAAGAACCGGCCTTAGAGATGGATTTGGCCCGGAGCTGTTCACCTGATGAACCGGATACTCAACAAATGGCACGGCCGGATTCCCACCGAAACGTTCCAGGACGTGCAGATCATCTCGAACAGTCCGGGGTCGGAATCTCTTGTGTAAGAACGCTTGGGCATCGTCAAGTCGTCGGGCTCCGTGTTACGAAAGACCCTATAGCTGCTTTTCCGTCATCGTAGAGAAAAGATGAAGCAAATCACGCTTCATTGTCGCACACGTGCAGCTTCATTATGGCAAAGCGAACGGCAAAACTGCGGGGGCAAGACCGCTGATAGCGATGTACGAATGGTAGTGGTTCGCTGGTGTCGGCTCCGCGCGCGGTGAAGGTGGGGTGTGCCCTAAGTCGAGATTGCCGCACATCGCTTCGCGATGCTTGCAATGACTTTAATCTGGGACTGGGCGGCCTTCGTCCAGCCCTGCGCATCACTCCGGGCCACATCCAATTCAGGGTGAGCTTTCCTGGCTCGCCATGTTGGAGACTCGTTGCTGCGCTGAGTTGGGACGTCTTTAGGCAGGCAACTTGCGGCCATGAATCTGAAAAAAAAATACAACGATTTTGGCGCTGCCACAGCGCTTGGGTCCGGAAATGATTGCGTCTATCGTTCATCAGGGGACATGTCAAAGAAAATTGCTGTCGTGCTTAGCAATTGGTGTTAGAGATCATTGACTTTTGTGGCCAGATCGGGTACACTACTACTATAAAACCTTCTCAAGGTTGCAGGAGGCGCAATGGGGGGTTCCGAATTTCCCCCCTGCCGAAGAAACAAGTCGGATTGGAAGGCAGTAACGATTACCGGAGGGCACGGTTCAACCTGGGGCAGGCAAGCAACGGTGGGTATCGCGAGGATGTGGACAGGGCTGCATCTATGGTAGGATGGACTCGGCAGAAGGGGGGTGACAGAAAGAGGAGTGGAAGTAGCGATGAAGAGCTTGAAATTGATTACAATCATGGTATTCTGTCTTGCAGCCTCGGCGCAAGCGAGCCGTAGACACGAGCTCGACTGGCCCACACAATATCAAGAACTGGCCCTGTGTGAAATCCCCGTGTACATGGAATTGCCCGGATTTGCCAAAGTCCTGAACAAGGATGACCTGGAGATCAGCCTTGATGATGTCAGCTTCGGGACATTCCAAGGATGCACCGACTTCGAGCTGATCGCCATGATCGACATCACCCTCGGCTGTAAGGTGAAAGGCAACCGTAAAGTCCGCGGAGACTATTCGTGCTCGATAGATAACCCGCAAGTTCCGGCGACAGGTAGTACGCCGGAAATACGAAAAGTCTGTGTGAAACTCGAGAACGCGAAATTTTACTATTTTGCTACTTCTCCCGATGAGAGGGTGCAGGTTGCCACACTGACCCTGACGGTATCAGCTCGCTAAGTCACCGTGACCGTTCCGGTGACTCGCGGCATAGCGAGCTAAGCTATCCGTATCTTCTGGTGCCGCGGGATAGCCACAGCCTTGAGCGATGTTTACCTTGCTTTCAAACCTAAAAAAAGTGAATAATGTGCTTGCGATAATATTCAGGCACCGGCAGAGAGAGACGACGCATCGCTTTGTCGTTTTTTTGCCGATTGACAGTTTTTATCCGCAGTCGTCAGATGTGCTAAAGAAGTAACGATTTTTCGGGGGGGTAAAATGCAAACTCTAATTCTGATCGCGACCGGCTTTTTCCTGGCCGTTCCTTCTCAGGCAGCGAACGTGCAGGTGGAAGTGCAAAAGCTGCTCCAACCATCCCAAACGCTGAACGAAAAACTTCCACAGAGCGACGAAAGTGTAGCCCAGTGCCGGCGTGCGATAGAGGATTACTATACGGACAAACTGACCGAGCTGCGACTGCGGACAGAGGCGGCGATCAGGCTGCTCGAGGTCGCCGAGAAACCGAAACCGAATTGGGCGGGATTTGCCGAGTGGGCCCAGTTCGCTGAAACCGTGCTGCAAATTAACGGCTACGAACACGAACCCTATGGGCTTGTTGAAGTGACAACCGAAACGTCCGCCAAGCGGCTCGCGGTGGCGCTCAGCCGGATCGCCGAGAAAAAATGCGACATATTAGCCCAGTTCGAGTGGGAAGTTGCCAACCTCAAAAGGCAAAGAGAGCGTGCCCTGACGGCTGGTTTGGCGCCGCTGGAGCTTGAGAAAAGGCCGCAGGAACGCGGGCCGAAAGCCGAGCCCAAGCCAACACGCGGCTTGGTCACGGGAATCCTCCACAGCCGGCAAGACCCGAGCGCCATCGTTGATGGAAAGATAGTCCACGAAGCAGAAACGATACACGGGGCCAAGGTGATCAAGATACACAGAGATCGAATCGAGTTTGCGAAAAACGATCAGACGTGGACCCAGAAAGTGCAAGAGACGCCGAAGCCGTATTGGCAGTAACTTGTACGACTGCACAAGGACTACTCAGCTTGGGCGAGGTCGGCAGGATGCTGCGCGCAGCGAAGGCCGCGGTGCAACAACGGCATACAAGGAAACGGGTCAAGACTCGGTGCTCAATCCAAACATTTCGCCAGTCTTCAGCAGACCTGGAACGGCGCAAGAAGGAAACATCGAGATTGACATTCCGGCGTGTGGTTGCTTTAATCGATCACCATGTTTAACAGCATTTCCATAATCGGCGATGGCGGGATGGGCACTGTCTTGGCGATGCTGCTCTGCAAGAAGGGCGTAGCCGTACGCATGTGGGGTTATGACCGCTGGCAGTTGGAACAGATAGCGCACAAGCGCGAGAACAAGAAATTCCTGCCCGGCTACAAACTGCCTCAAGAGCTAATGTTTGAGCCTGATGACCGGCGCATCATGGCCCGTACCGAGCTGATTGTCTCTGCTGTGCCGTGTCAGTTTATGAGGTCTGTCTGGACCAGACTGAAGGATGAGGTTCCGCAGGATGTCCCCATTGTCTCGGTTGCCAAGGGCATTGAGAATGACACGCTGCTGCGTCCGACTCAGATACTTGCTGAGATCCTTGCCTCCGGCCATCATGGCAAGCTCGCCGTGCTCAGCGGACCGACCATTGCCGATGAGTTGGCCAGGAAGCTTCCGGCGACGGCCTGTGCCGCGGCTCGCGACGAAGAATTAGCCAAGCGGGTCCAACACACCTTTAGCACTGCCTGGTTTCGTGTCTATACGAATACGGACATGGTCGGAGTCGAATTAGCCGGTGCCATGAAAAACATTATCGCCATAGCCGCCGGAATCATAGACGGCATGGGTGTCGGCGATAATGCGAAGGCCGCTCTTTTGACCAGAGGGCTTGCAGAGATAAGTCGTCTGGGCATCGCGTGCGGGGCGAGGCCGCAGACGTTTGCGGGGTTGTCCGGCTTAGGCGATTTGGTGACGACCTGCATTTCGCCAACGGGAAGAAACCGCTCGTTCGGCGAAAGGGTCGGCAAAGGCCGGACGCCAGAGCAAGCTCAAAGCGCTACCGAATCAGTTGTTGAGGGCGTTGCCACCTGTAAATCGGTTGTCGCGCTTGCAAGGCGATACGATGTAGAGATGCCGATTACGCAGGCAGTTTACCAGGTGCTGTTTGAGAACAAGCCGGTGCAAAAGGCGATTGCCGATTTAATGAAGCGCCGACTCAAGGCTGAATGATTCGGTTCATAGACCACAAATTGAACAGCCTGACCAGTCCCATAAACCTTCTCTTGCTCGGATCTGTTGCATGAGCTTCTTTCGTCTGACGCGACCGGCTTCGATTGGCCTGTTTCCTTCACGAAGAATCCTCTGCCTTCAAGAAGTTTTTTCGTACCTGGAAAACCTCAAGACGCCCCAACTCGCTCACGCACTGAAACCGTTCCGATGGACGCGGATCGCGCATTTTATCAGAAGCGCGGTCCGTCTTCTGCATGCGTTTGCAAAATGAATGCCCAATATTTCTGATGGCGTTTGGCTCTGGCGGGTTCTGTTTCATATATTTTAGTTGGTATCACGGTGGTTACCCGAAGCAGGGGGGCCGAGGAGTTTAGTACGGGCAGTGGCCTGAAATCCCAGCAAGTCGAAATGGTCGGCTAAGGGAGGCGCATTTTCCGGCAGATAGCAAAACAAGGCTTTGCACAGAGCCGGCGAGCGCCGAGCCTGATATAGCGTACACTTTTTTAGAGGAAGATCGTCTGAAAGATGCTTGGGCTTTCGAAAAATAACGCGTATTCGATTGGTGTCGATATCGGAGATAGTGGTCTGAGGCTGGCTCAGCTTGGGGACAACGGAAAAGGGTTAAGTCTAATTGCCGGCATCAGTGAAGAGCGACCTGAGGACGTGAGACCCCGCAGCAGTCATTGGCAGCGATGGGCCATTGAGACGCTGCACTTGTTGACATCGTATGGCGATTTTCGGGGCAGAGAAGTTGTCGCGGTCGTGCCGACAGATGAAGTCTTTGTCGATCATATAAAGACGCCGAAGACAAACGGTGGTAAACTCTACGATGCTGTCTTTTCAAAGATCAAGCAGAAACTGCCGTTCGAATCCCTCCAGGAAAATACCGTGATGAAATACGTCCAGACGGAGGAGGATAATGTTCTGGTCATGGCGATGGAGCGAAAGATCATTGACAGACATCTGGCCATATACGAAAAGGCCGGCCTGTCGATTAAATCGATGGGTGTTTGGCCTGTAGCGCTGGCCAACTGCTACGTCCGGTTTTTTGGCCGGCGAAAGTCCGACCTGAATGCGGTGGTGATGCTCGTTTGTATCGAGGCAGACTATACCAACGTCGTCATTTGTCGTCATAAGAATCTGCTTTTGGCTCGTTCCATACCGATGGGGGTAAGGCAACTTGATGACGAGCAGGTGGTCACGAGGTTGGTGATGGAGCTGAGCGCGTGCAGACGTCAGTTCGGCTTGATGTACCGAAAGGCTCAGATAGAGCGTTTGATTTTTCTCTCGGGTCAGGCGGTCAACAGAGACATATGCGCGACCATAGCAAAGCAGTTGGAAATGTCGGCCCAAGTAGGAGATTGTCTGGCAGCAGTTCAAATGGGTAATTCTTGTCGTTTGGGGATGGACCGTGAACGTGGCATAGCGCGTTCGGGCCACCCGATAGACCGAAGAGATTGTCGGACTAACTGGGCGGTTGCCTTTGGGCTTAGCTTACCGTAGCCACGCCGGAGGGTCTGCTCGTGAACCCGACAAAAGGAGGTAAATCGAAAGATGGTGAATATAAATTTTGTGCCGGATGATTACGTCCAGAGCAACGAATCGCGTCGAACAAACCTGATGTACCTTGTGTTGCTTGCGGTAGTGATGACCGCTTTGGGCAGCTCGTTTACGGCTATCAAGATACGTCAGGGCGCCTGGTCTGCTGACGAGACGCGTGTCAACACGAGGATGGCTAAGATGCAAGAGACCATAAGACAAGTCGAGGAGCTTCAGACCAAGCGCAGGGCGATGATGAAGACAGCGCTGACCACCGCTGAACTGCTTGAACCGGTACCGAGGAGTGTCTTACTGGCGTCGCTGACAAATAACCTGCCTCCGGGCGTCTCGCTGCTGGAGCTGAAGCTGGTTCAAAAGCAGCCGAAGCAAACCGCCAAAACGGTAGCAACCAGCAAATACCGGGCGGCGCAGGTTCAGAAGAACGCATCTCAATCGGAAGCGTCCCCCCAGGAGATGCAGACGCAAGATAGTGCGTCTGAGAATCCGGAGACATTGTTGGAAACGCATATAGACATTGCGGGTATGGCACCAAGTGATTTGGAAGTCGCACACTATATTGAGCGGCTGAGCAACTCGACCCTGCTGGATAACGTCGCACTGGTCGAGTCGAAAGAGCACACCGCCGAGGATAACACGTTCAGACAATTCAAACTGACGGCAATGCTGGGACAGAACGTCCACCTAACCAAGGAAGACGTCGAGAGCATCCGGAATAAAGCGAGGGACGCCGTATGGAGTTTTTAATGCCGGTCCCGAATGGGGGCCCCGTTCGGGGCCCCCAGGACAAACCGGTTCATCATTTAAGATGAGGGCATAACGATGACAAGCAATTTTAGAAAAGCTGTGTTTTTCATCCTGTTGATCGGCCTAATTGGAGGCGGCTATCGGTATATGATTAAGCCGGCCAACCAGCGTATGGCTGAGGTGAAAGAACGGGTGGAAAAGAAACGGGCTCAATTGGCCAAATTCGAAAAAGCCACCGTAGCCGCAGAGGACCTGACCAAACAGCTTGAGCAACTGCAGGAAGCGATCGCGTTCTTCGAAAGCAAGCTGCCGCCGAAAAGTCAGATTCACGAAGTGCTTGAGCAGGTCACGGTCATCGCCCAAAAGCAGGGTCTCAAGCCCAAGACCATTCGAACGCTCCAGGAAAAAGACAATAGGGGCTATATCGAACAGCCGCTAAAAATGGAGCTGGAGGGCAATTTCAGCTCGTTTTACTCGTTCCTCTTAGAGCTTGAGAAGCTCCCGCGAATCATGAAAGTGCGTGAGCTCAAACTGGATAAGCAAACAGACGACGACGACGAAGGCCAGATCGCATCGGATTTTATCGTGAGCATATTTTTCCAGAACAAAACCGGTTAAGTGTTAGTGAATCTGGAACCCCATGTGAAATGAATGGAGCTTAGCTATGTTGTCTTTCTTACGCGAGCAAGGCAATTTGGATTTGCCGGCACAAAAGTCACACGCTTGCCCCGGCAAAACGCCCGGTGACGGCACGGAGAAATCAAAGGAGCAGGGATACTATACCGTTGCGACTCATGGAAGCAAGGTTCGCAAGAGTACGATATTCCTTGCCGTTCTGTTTATCATCGGTCTGTTGGGCCTTTGGTTTATGATCAAAAAGAGCACGCCCCAGGCGGCATCAGCGGCATCTGTGGACACGGGAGAAACGAAGATTGAGACGGCCATCGCCAAGCTTACCGGCGTGAAATCGGAAATGTTCAGCAGAATGGATGAGATCGTCAGAAAATTTTATGAGTTTTCCGATGTGCTACAGGTCGAGGTCAACGAACTCGTGAAGAATCCTTTCAAACTGGAAATGTTTTTGAGCAATTTGAAGGTGGAGCCCGAAGTGAAGACCGAACAACTGGTCCAAGTGGACGCTGAATCAATCTGGAAGCAGCAGATAAGACAAAAGGCAGCGCAGATGCAGCTTCTGAGTATCATGCGATCGGATCGGGGCGACTGCTGCATGATCGATGATGAAATCCTCTACGAGGGGGATTCCATAGAAGGTTTCAAGATTCGACAAATTGGCAACAATTCTGTAAAACTGGAGTGGGACACCAAAAAAGATTCCGGGCATCCGGAAACCCAAATCGTATTGAAATTGTCGGGAGAATGACACCGTCTTTCGTGTTTGGAAACGTCATTCTGCAAAGTGTGAGGCTGGGGGGCGAGTTCTTTTAAGGAAACCTGATATGTTAGATGTAAAAACGGTCTTAGTGAGCGTGATAGAGAGCAAAGCGAGCGATTTGCATATCAACGTGGGGTTGCCGCCGATATTGCGGAAAGACACCGAATTGGTTGATTTAGATTTTCCTGCCGTTACCGATGAAGATGCGAAAAAGATGGTTCTTTCCATGGTTGGGCCGGACAAATTCAAAAAGTTTGAAGAAAACAGGGACCTCGATTTCTCGACACACCTTGACGACGGCCATCGGTTCCGTGTTAACGCGCACTATCAGCGGGACACAATTGCCATCTCGTTCAGAGTGATTCCGAATCAGATTCCTGCAATCGACGAGTTGCATCTGCCACCCATCGTCAAAGAGCTTGCGGATCTGCCGAGAGGTTTAGTGCTCGTCACCGGCCATACCGGGTCGGGGAAAAGCACCACACTCGCTTCGATGATCCAACTGATCAACACGAAGTACAGAAAACGCATCGTGACGCTGGAAGATCCGATCGAATATATGATCGAAAATGAATGCAGCATGATAGAGCAACGCGAAATCGGTTCTGACTGTACGCATTTCGCATCGGGGCTTAAGCACGTGCTGCGACAGGACCCGGACATCATCATGGTTGGAGAGATGAGAGACCTGGAGACCACCGGTTCGACGATTACGGGCGCTGAAACTGGGCACCTGGTCTTTAGTACACTGCACACCATTAATGCCTCGCAGACGATTGAACGTATTATCGATATCTATCCCGCGGCTCAGCAGAACCAGATTCGTACGATGCTGGCGAATACCCTGCAGGCTGTGATCTCGCAGACGCTATTCAGACGGGTCGATGAGCCGGGCATGGTCCCCTGCACGGAAATATTGCTGTGCACCTCGGCCGTGAGAAACTGTATTCGTGAGAACAGAATCTACGAGATACCGAACATTATTGAGACGTCTCGCCGGTTGGGTATGCAGAATCTTGATAACAGCATCGCAGAGATGTATTCCCAGGGTTACATCGACCGGGAAGAAGCAATCATGCGCTCAAGCAATCCGGCGAAATTGGAGAAGACGCTCGTGCCGGCCCGTCAGTTTGAAGTCGTCCAATCATCCGGAGGGGCTCCGGCTAAGAAGTAGACAGCCCTTGCTTTTGCAGGGCCGGACATGTCGGCGCGAAGGCGAGGATAGGACCCGGACGGTGAACGCAGAAAGATAAGGTATATGCATATGTATGAAGAACCTTCACGAAACGCTAAGGGCGCCGTTGCGGTTGCAGAAGATCGGCAACAAGATCGGGCCCCGTGGGAACAGAGCCAACGCAGCCAAGCGTATCTATCTGAACCGATGGATTCGTCCAGGCGCCGACAGGAAAGCACCTTGCAGAAGGTAAGAAAGTTCAGATGTGAGTTTGGGCCAAACAGAAAGGATATTCTGAATTTTACGAACCAGCTTGCCGTGATGATCCGAGCCGGGATAAGCCTTCAAGATTCGCTTGAGTCCATAGCGGCACAAATCACTAATCACAAATTCAAGCTGGTCATTACCGACCTGAAGAATCGGATCGAGGCCGGACAGAGTTTTTCGCAGGCGCTCGCAGAGCACCCCCACGTATTCAGCAATCTCTATACGAATATGGTGGCGGCGGCAGAAATCAGCGGTTCGCTGACGGGGATGCTGCAGAAATTGGCCGAGTATCTCGACGCCGAGGCCGAAACGCGCTCACAGGTTAAAGGGGCGATGGTTTATCCGATTATCATCGCTGTGATGGCGGTGGCCGTGACAATCTTCCTGTTGTGCTTTGTCCTGCCGAGATTTACGGCGATCTTTGCAGGAAAGCAGCATCTGCTGCCGGCTCCCACCAAAGTGCTGATGGCCAGCAGCGCGTTTCTTCGCGGCTACTGGTATTTTATTGTGCCGGCCATTGGTGCTTCATTCTGGGCGTTTTGGTATACTATTGGCACGACCGGCGGGCGCCTGTGGTGGGACAAGACCAAATTGACGCTGCCTCTGATAAAAACGCTCTGCCGAAATCTTTACATCACCCGGAGCATGCACACCATGGGCGTGCTGACCAGAGCGGGTGTCCCGATACTAAATACCATTTCGATCACAGCCCAGATAGCGGGAAATGTTCTCTATAAGAACATGTGGCTCAGCGTGCATGAGGAAGTCCGTCAGGGCAAAAAGATTGCTTCCAGTCTGAGCCAGTTCAACCTGATGCCGAACAATGTGGTGCAGATGCTCAGAAGCGGCGAAGATTCCGGTACGATGAGCGATGTGCTCAGAGATGTATCCAATTACTATGCAAGAGAGCTCAAGACGGTGATCAAAACCGTCACATCAATGATAGAGCCTATCATGATTGTTTTGATGGGTGTCTTGGTTGGCTTTATTGCGATGAGTATTATTCTGCCGATATTCAGAATGTCCAGTATTGTGATGGGCAAATAGTTTCGTCGCTCGCCTCAGGGCTCATGGTTCGCGAGTTACGATGGAGAGCAGCAAAATGCGAGATGCAAAATATCAGAGCGGTTTCTCACTGATCGAGGTATTGATCGCCATCCTGCTGGTGGGTCTTGCCATTGCCTCTCTTGTCGCCGCTAATGGCGCATTTACCAGAGCCAACGGCGCCGGGACCGATTTGTCAACCGCTGAGTTTCTTCTTGAACAGATAAGAGAGTTGACCGCCCTGCTGCCGGTGATTGATCCGGAAACCGAGGATGCCGTATTCGGCCCGGAAGGCACCGAGACCCTCGCCAACTATGACGACCTGGACGATTTTGACGGCGCGAGTTTTTCGCCGCCGATTGGCGTCGATAGAAACCTCCTGACTGATTTTGCGGGGTTCAGCCAGCAGATCACGGTTGAAAATGTCAGTGCGTCGGATTTTGAACAGGTGGTGGGCGACCATAGCAGCTATTTTGTGCGAGTCACCGTCAAGGTGTCCTTGAACTCGAGGGGAATCAGCTCAATGAGCTGGCTTCGGGCGCGATACTGAATGACGTGACATGCGCCCGGTACAGTGGTAGGCGAATTGTGAGAGGCACAATGCAGCATACGAGATATGAAACTGGTTTTACGATGGCAGAATTGCTCCTGGCGATGGCGATCGCAGGCATATTGCTTGCCGCCGTGGCTGTCGCTTTTAACGCCTCGATCATGAATTATCGGGAAAACGAGGACATCTTCAAGACAATGAACAGCGCCCGGCAGGCGCTGTTCCGGATGACCAGCCAGCTTCGAACGGCGGATGCAGTGGATCCTAACTCGCCGGCTACTGAATGCACCTTGATTACCGCTGGCGGCCAGGATATCACGTATCGATACAACGATGGGGACAACAAACTCTATCTGGTTACAAACGACGATGCGTCCGATAGCGATTATGTGCTTTGTGACAACGTGACCGCGATGACTTTCACAAAGAATGCAGTGATTGAAGATACGCAGATAAAAGTCAAAAGTGTTCAGATGTCCATAACCGTTGCCAGCGGCAATGCGCAGCGAACGGTTTCGACCGCCGCGGTCATCAGAAGAAATTTAAACTGACCATTACAAAAATCCTTGCCTTTTGTATTTTCTTACCATATCATCAAGAGCGGTTTGCCAGGGCGGTTAGCTCAGTTGGCTAGAGCGCCTGCTCGACACGCAGGAGGTCACTGGTTCAAGTCCAGTACCGCCCATTGCCATAAGTCCTTACGGAAGTTCATCTTATGGTCGCCTCGTTTTGCCGCTCTCATTGTATCTTCTGATTGTATGGCAGTTTCTTTGGCAGTTTGAGCTTCATTTGCGGCAGCCTTGTCATGCAACTTTTGTGGAACTTGCAGATAATGGGTCGCTGAGACGTCGATCACTTCGGCCCATTGGCGTACTGCGGGCCACCAGTTCCTTTGGCCAAACCACAAGTTTCATCGAACCACGAAAGACCCTCGCTCTTCCTGGCCGCTTCTCCAGTATTTCTCCAAAGGAAACATGCTTCCGTGCGCACTGGCTTCTGTACGCTGGCAGGACCAGCCCAGACTCAGGCCAGTTCAGGGACTTTGTGTTTGAGTTATGTTGCAAAGGCCCAAGATTTAGGTTGAAAAAAACACTGTTTTAGGTTATAAAAGCGTTCTACGTTCACGAATTATTTTATTAAGGGACAGGTGCTCATCATGCAGAGCGACGCCAGACAGGCAGAAGTGTTAGTAAGGGCATACAAAGAAATTACAGAAGAGATCGGTAGATTTATTGTCGGCCAGGACGAGGTGATCGAGCAATTGATGATCGCAATTCTTTCTCAGGGACATTGCCTTCTGGAAGGAGTACCGGGTCTTGCCAAGACGATGATGGTGCGATGTCTTTCGGAAGTGGCGCAGCTTTCTTTCAGACGCATTCAGTTTACGCCGGATCTTATGCCCGCGGATATTACCGGCACCGATATCATACAGGAAAATCCTGTATCGGCAAAACGAGAACTCGTCTTTCAAAAGGGACCCATTTTCGCTCAGATGATTCTTGCCGATGAAATAAATCGTACGCCGCCCAAGACACAAGCGGCGTTGCTTGAGGCCATGCAGGAGCATTCAGTAACCGTCGGCGGCAGGACCATGAGGTTGGAGGAGCCTTTCTTTGTGCTGGCTACCCAGAACCCGATCGAGCAGGAAGGGACCTATCCGTTGCCCGAGGCCCAGCAAGACCGATTTATGTTTCACGTCAAAGTGACTTATCCCAGCCGGCCCCAAGAACGGCAAATTATCGAACGCACTACCGGGGGATT
>SMTZ1_10002029_pt1 | contig 20483 bp, 17 predicted proteins | sample DeeMarSWOR136_30_FD_25667 | JGI IMG/M metagenome (IMG submission 25667) | reverse complement strand
TGCAACAAAGAATTTATCGTCTGGATGGGCGGTGATGCGGGCAGAGTAATGAAGCCTGGCGTTGCAGATTGGGGCATCTACAAGCAGGTATTTTTCCAGGATCTTTCAACCAAAGAATCGGACTCGCTGGAATATGCCCTTGCCAGCAAAATTCTTAGTGAAATGAAACCAGGCTCAATTGTCATGGGCTGGCATTCCTATGCTAAAGACAAAGAACGAGATCACGTCAAATTGACCTCAAATTATGGTCATACTGTAGAAGGCTTACACACCTTACCCAATTTCAGCTTTAATCATCAAATCCCATTTTCCTCGGGATTTAAAATTAAAAATAATCATCATATTGAGCCGGGAAAAGATTATATCCCGGAGAAAAAAGTGTACATTTCTTGCGTCCAAACCGATGGGCTTGGAATTGGTGCCTGGCTGCGACCGGGACGTGGTGAAATTCCCTATGCCTGGGAAGTCATCATGAATTACGTCTGGTTGGCACCTGGGTTGCTGGAATACTTTTATACAATGGCAACGCCCAACGATTATTTTATCGGGTGTCTTTCAGGACCTGGCTACATGTACCCCAAAGCGGTTCCGCCGAAACTTTTGCCAGCACTCATCGACAGAGCCTACAACCTGATGAAGCAGCTAGACCTTCGAGTCTTTGAAATAATGGATTATTCCGAAGGCGCCACAGTCGAAGGTAACACTGAACTCACTAAAGAAGTAGTTGATGCCTATTACAAAAGCATGCCTGATGCCATTGGTTTTTTGAATGGCTATGCACCAGCCTATACCTTCACCTGTCGCGATGGCAGACCGCTCATTTCGTACGACTATTACCTCTCCCCTACTCGCCCCGAGAATGCTGCTGTCGCTGATCTGCATGAACTGGCTACGATCAATAACAAACGACCCTATTTCCTGTTAATACATGTCAGGGAATCAAGTGATATCAAACGAGTGAAAGGCATTCTGGATAAATTGGGAACTGAGTTTGAAGTGGTACCGTTGGATATTTTTCTCAAAATGGCCGGTCAGGAACCGACATTTAACGAGCGGTTTTTAGATTGGTAATGATGTTTTGTAGTGCATCCGCCACATATCCATTCGCGCCAACTTAAGCTAAGAAAGCCATGCGGCGCGATCGCAGGGAGCGAAGAATCTCCTGTTTTTCGGCAGGTGAGCGGTTTATTTAAAGCAGTGAAGCAATAACATTTTCACACCATAATAAATTATGGCGTTACCTCAATTGATTTTTTGAGCAAACACCATGATTTATCATGGTGTTCACAGGTTAACCAGTAACTATCTATAAGCGTTTCAATGGTTTCTTTTTTGTCCACCATTTCGTACTATCAGTAATAATTTTAATTTGGTTTTCACACTGGATGAGCTTGCATCAAATTAACAATCTTAAAAAGCCCTGGATTGCACTGGCGTTACTTGTTTTTATAGTAACCGTTTACACCTTAATCGTTGGCAATTTAGCAGTCAACCGATACATGAGCTTCAATGCTACCATTTGGGACCTTGGTGTCATGACACAGACAATCTGGAATACAGCGCATGGAAGAATACTTCAAGAAAGTGTGAACCTGGGGTTTCCGATCTCTCGAATGGCTGTGGCACATTGGGAACTAATCTATTTACCACTGGCTGTTATCTATCGCATTTTTCCTTCTATTCCGTTACTTCTTTACATTCAAACTTTTGTCCTGGCTTGTGGCGTATTGCCAATTTACCGATTCGCTGAAAAAAAATTATCTTCAACAGCAACCGCCTTATTTATAGCTGTGGCATATCTTTTATATCCAGCACTTCATGGCAGCAGCCTATTTGATATTCATGGATTAACTTTTTCCACAACTTTTCTGTTATTCACTTTCTATTTCCTTGATCAACAAAAAACTATTAAGACCATTAGTTTTGCAATTCTAAGTATTTGCTGCCGGGAGGATGTTGCCCTTATCATTTTTATGCTCGGTTTATTTAGCCTGTTAATGAGAAAAAGATGGAAAATCAGTTTCATATTAATAACCTTAGGTGTTGTCTGGATTATTGCATTTTTTACCCGGGGATATTTCATTGGACATGAAGAACTTATGAAAAGTACCAGTATGGCTTATAATTGGGATCATATATTTAGCAGCTCAGAATTTTTAAAATCACCTTTAAAAATATTTTTAAATATTATTCAGTGGCTAATTACTTTTGAAAACATAAAATATCTTGTCAAACTGATCCTGCCAGTTATTGGATTATGTTTGTTATCGCCTACTATCTTGTTGATAAGTTCACCCACACTTCTATTGAATTTGTTAAGCAACTGGCATCAGATGCATCAACTGGAGTATCACTATACAGCAACCATTACTCCATTCATTTTTTTAGCAGCAATTAAAGGAATGGCAAATTTAAAACAAAAACTCTCTCGCTTCCCAGGACTGCCAACAGATCGCATTTTATTAATAATTGGCATGCTTATCGCTGTTGCATCAATAATTTCAACAGCACAATTTTCAATCCTTAGATTCCATAATTCCTGGCACGTATCTGACAACGATAAACTTTTATCAAAAAAATTACATGCTATTCCTCTTGAATTGTCGGTATCGACAACAGCACGTCCAGGTCCGCACCTGGCAAACCGAAAACTTCTTTACCATTTTCCTGAACATATATCGAATGCAGATATTATCGTAATTGAATTAAATAGATCAGAAGTGGAAATTAAAACCCTGGCTGGAAAACTTCGGACACGCAAAGTTCCCGCAATGAATAAATTTACACGATCAGTTTTTCAGGACACAACATTAGGTTTAAAATTTGTGCAGGATAATGTATTTTGCTTTCAACGTGGTCTTAATCCCAAAGACAGCTTCAAAAATCATGCTTTTCGGGATGAACTACCGCCGCAACTAATTATAGGAGAAAAAGTTAATTTAGGAGATAGTTTCTTTTTCCTGGGTTTTAAACCAGTTTATATTGATGACAGGCAGGCACATTTTCAACTTTTCTGGTTGAATGAAAAGAAGCAATCAAAAGAAGTAAGTTTAACTTTCTATTTATCTTCAGGCGATTTCATACAAAAAATCCCTTATGAACCACTATTTGGCCGGATTAATATTCAGCACTGGCAACAAGCAAAAATCATTTGCGATCACTTATTTATTGATCTTCCTGATCATAGAGAAATAAAAACATTTTCCATCCTGGCGTCTTTTTCCGCGGCTGAACATGCTCAAACGCATTATTTATTCTCGTTCAAGTTACCATAAGACAGGCTGACAGGATAGTACTTGATTAGCAGGATAATTTTTTAACTGTTATGATTATTGAGTTGTTTCGCAGCTACGGCACTTCAAAAAATTTTTTTTACTTCATAATACAAACATTCTGCCTCTAACGAGGCAAGATCATTGACAAATTAACGAATCTTCTATCTACCAAATTACTTAATTAGTGTCTGTCTGGGAAATAAGTTTGTGTCATTTCGACCGAAGGGAGAAATCTGTAAATCCAATATTTTCGTGAAAATCAGATTCCTCACTTCGTTCGGAATGACAGCTTTTAAGAATAATTGATACTTTTCAGACAGACGCTAATTGCCTAATCAACCAATCCCCTCAAGAATTCCACCAACAAGCAGTGGAATCATAATCTCATGATGCCCCGTAAACTGGTATCCTTTCCCACCTGTCTGTGTCGGTCGTTGGACAACATTCACTTGCGGACGGTAATGACGAAGCATATCAAAATTTGCTGTAATAAATCCATGGGCATTATGTCCTAAATTACGTGCTACGGTCAGGGCTTTGAGGAAAACTTCAGGCAGGACAACAGCGGAACCGAAATTGAGGACTATACTTCCTTTTGTTAAATGTACGACCTGGGAACAAAATATTTTAAAATCCCGGTGTGAAAGTTCCCCTGCGGTTGCACCATTAGTGCTCGGATGCTGATGTAAAATATCCGTCCCAATGGCAACATGGACGGTTACAGGAATTTTGTGGGCATATCCTGCAGCTAGAATGCTATACTGCTTATTAGTTGCGACACTCTCATTGATTTTCTTTCCTACCGCTTCACCCAATCCCAGCTTTAAATGTTTTCCTTGTTCCAGCGCAGAATTAATAAACTCAACCGTCTCTTTCACCATACCGAAGCTGCCATCATTCAATGCGTCTGCCACATCCTCTGATGTGATGCCCCAGTTCGCAGCTTCTGTGTCATGAATAATACCTGCACCATTCAAAGCAAGGCATTTAATTATTCCAACTTCCATCAGTTGAATAATCAACGGGCTCAATCCACATTTAATAACATGTGCGCCCATCATAGCTATAATTTGTTTTTCAGCACGATAAGCATGCACAATTTTTGCGATTAACTGCTTGAAATCCGATCCAATGAGGATATTGGGAAGGTTTGAGATAAATTGATTCAGTGAAGTTCCTTTTTGGTATGGCCTGGTAAAATCAGCCGTGTTTACTTTGCTTAAACGGTTCGTAATCGAATAGGTTGTTATGTTACCCAGATCGATTTCCTCATATTCCGACATCTTTCCTTCTCTTCAGGTGTGAGAATGAGTAATACAGTGTTTTATCCCAAATAATGCAGTTAAAAATAACATCTGAACCACAAAGGCTCCAAGAACACGAAAAATCACAAAGTTAAAGATTAAGAAAAAAGTGAACCAGTAATATAAAATTTCATCCTTTATCCCTACAAAAACTGAAACTTTGTGTCTTAGTGCCTTCGTGGTTATTGCAAAATTTGGGTTTATTTGTAATTGCTCACGGAGTAAATAAGCTGCATTTTTTAAACTACCAGTATTTATCTTGTTTTCATTTCCTAAATTCCTTCCATCATTTTTAATTCAGCAGTAATGTACCCGACTATAATTTTGCTTTTCATCTGGACTGGTATTTTTCGCTCATCATCAGTTAGCCAAACCAAGAGACGACCTTTGCTTTTAAAAAGTCCACTCGCCCGCAAAATCGGTTCAACAACTACACAATCAAACTCGCCAGCCTTGACTTTAATCCGCTCTTTTTTATGAACCTTTACTTCCAGCGGATAAAGCTTATTATCTGCATGATTATCGATGTAAAGTGACTTGCCGACCTTTAGTTCCTGTGTTCGAATATAGTAAAAAGACGAAAGAATATCCTGGACGCAGGGCGGAATTCTCATACTGTCCTTTTTATTAGTCACAGCCCAACCGTTGACCTGATCGTAATCGACGTACCGATCGGCGCGATATTTCCCCTCACGCAGGTATTTCTCGAAGCGCCATGTGAACAACCCATCTCGATCGATATAAGATTCCACACGATCCCTTACTTTATAAAAGGTTGAAAAAAAAGGGCTTGATCTGGCTTCTGTAACAATTTTATAGGTCTCTTCTCCATTTATCAGTTCAATTTCTGGAATTGACATTGTTGAAGATCCAGCAACCACAGGTCCATATCGGATAACAAAAGTTAATTTTTCTCCCACATCAAAAGCCCTGTTATGAACCACACGATCAATCTTCTGACTGGCATCAAAATAGGCAAATTTATCTGCTTCTAAATTTACTGGCAGACGGATTTTGTTTGTCGTATCTATCGGAGTTGGAATGATAATATCTGTATCCTCGAACAGCTCATCAATAGAATCAATGTATGATTCGTCTAATTTAGGAGAAAGCTCGATAGGTTTGGGACGAATGCTGTCAACAATAATTTTTGATTCAGTCTGGTTTTGTTTTAAAGGTGAATCAGGTTTAACTGATTTTAATGAGTCGGATTTTGTGCCTTTTTGCGGTTGTGCATAACTTGGAAAATGAAATAGACAGAATGAGACAATTAATAAAGAAACTGTCCTTGTTATCATTTTAGCATCGATGATATTTTTCCACATCTTGCCGCTCATGTTGTCACCTTTACCATTCCATTTTGCCAATTCTTAAATTTCAAATTATTGTTCATCTAATTTATCATCAATCAATATCACTAATTGAGGAAGAATCCGTTCTAATTCATTATCAATTTGGTTAATTACGCGGCGATAAGTTGTTAATCCTTCGCCGATGGGATCCTTAATCGATAAATTTTTAGATTTTTTACTTTTTCGATTAAACGCTTTGAGCAAAAAAACATTTTCTTTATACTTTGGAAAATACCGTTCAAGAAACTCTTTATGATGATCTGCCAGAGCAAAAATAATATCAGCCTTTGACACATTATTTTTATTTATACTTTTTGAGACATGATTTGAAATATCCACTCCTTTTTCTTTGGCAGCAGTAATTGCATGGAGAGTAGCTGGATTCCCATTGATCCCCAGCGTGCCGGCTGAATGGACTTTCAATTTGTTCCTGTATCTGGGATAGAGCTTCTTTTTTAACAATCCTTCTGCCATGGGACTGCGGCAGCTATTACCCGAACATACAAATAAAACGGTGTAATGGTTATCATCCTTCTTTTTCATCAGTTTTCTTTCCGAGAGCTTGTTCGATTTTAACCTTTGAAATTGCCCCTTCCCGAATTAAAGTGACATTATCATCATCAATCAACACTACGGTTGATGGTATTCGTGATGGTGCGGTTCCGCCATCAATAATTAGGTCCAGTTTATCTCCGAAATTAATAAAAACCTCTTGCGCACTAATCGGATTTTTCTGACCAGAAATATTGGCGCTGGTCGATGTGATAGGTACGCCACAGAGTTTGAGAAGTTCCAGGCAGATCGTATTGGAGGGCATACGAATGCCGATCCGTTCTCCACCTCCTAAAAGCCACTCAGGAAGTTGAGGTGATGCTTCAAGAACCATGGTTAGAGGTCCAGGCCAAAAGTGGTTAGCAAGGATTTCTGCCTGTTCAGGGAATGAGGAAACTAATCTCTTAACCTGTTCAATAGCAGGTGAAATAATTAGAATAGGCTTTTGTTTCTCTCTCCCCTTAAGCTGGAAAACCTTCTTAACAGAAAAACTGTTTAACGCATTTGCACCCAAACCGTAAACAGTTTCCGTAGGATAACCGATAACTCCATCCTTTAGAATTATTTCGGCTACCTTTTTCAACAATCCTAATTGAGGTTTCTTAGAATTAATTTTGACAATTTTTGTTTTTGTTGAATTCATTAATGAGTATTACCAGTTATACAAATTAAATAAATCCGGAAATTCTTTCTTAATAATATCCGCTGCTCTCTTACCAGCCTGTCCATCCAATTGATCAAACATCATTTGACTGGCTTTTTGTCGTTCTTTGCTGCGCTCACCTGGATTTTTGAAACTGTATTCAATGGCATTTTGTAATTCATTGACACTTTCAACCTGAATACTGATCTCTTTTAATAATTGAGTAATTTCGGGAACCGATCTTTTTGTTTCGGCGACCTTGAACGTAATAATCGGCTTATCCATTACACAAAATTCTGCAATGATCGAGCTAGTATCTCCCACCAATACATCGGCAATGACTAAATATGGCAAAACATCAGGGTCTTGAATAAAAAATACACCATCTGTTTTCTTTAATCGATTCAAATACTTTTTTGATGTCCAGGGATGAACTGTAATCAATACATTATAAGCATTTGTAAAATTATGAACCTTATCAATCCAGCGGTGGATAGCTGACATCCCCGATTTATCCCAGGTAGCGGTAAAAATAATTGTCTTTTTACCAGGATTAAGATTCGCCCTGTTAGAAACGGATTTTATAACTTGTTCATTGATTGAGCCGTTAAACACCGGGTCTAATTTCGGAAATCCAATTGCCCGGGCTGGTTCGATTCCTGTTTTAACTGCTTCCTCGACTTCTTTTTGACAGGTCAAGAAAAAGAGATCGAATGCGTTGTAATACTTAGCGTTAGCAAAAGCTTTAAAATAATAGGCGCCATGTCGAAATCCAATTTTAACGATTTTCTCTTCGGGGAATTTGTGGGCAGCATGACGACCCATGATAACTGCCCTGGGGAAACAGGGCAACCGGTTACAGGAAATTCCCTGCTTTTGTAAATAAGCAACCGTTCTTCTGTTTTTCGCGATAACTGGAATATCAGGCAGATTAAATAAAACTGGCTTTAGCACAATATAATCAAGCGGATCAGCACAATAAGCTACTACACCAGAATTCTTGTTTAAAAATTTCAAAAGATACCAGGCTAATTTGTAAGGATATTTGTACAAATAATAGGTGAATACCATCCGATCTCATTTCTAATCTTGAAAATATCGTGCTGTTACATATTTAACAAAAGCTGTTGCCATTTCTGATTCAATATCTATTCTGTTTTGATGGCTACTAAAATTCCAATTCTTATGTTGATAAGTATAAAAACCGACTGATTTTACCAATACATTGATTCCAAAATGTAATGCTTGAAATTCGAACAGACAATAACTATGCTGATGAATTCCAATATCTAAGGAAAGAAACGGCGTGTCAAATTTTTCATATACTTTTCTTGCATAATCTAACAAACTATAATCGATTTCGATATCATACTCCTGTATCTTCGTCCCACTTGCCCGAAAATCATTTTTCTTCGTGTATCTTTTCATAACATAATATTTATCATAGAGGATGAGCACCCGATAATCATAAGTCAGGTTAGGAACGAATTCCTGTAAAATAAAATTCTTTTCTTTCAAGATATAATCTTTATATTGGTAATAATCTTTCCGATTGCTATAATCTGGATATTCTTTGTAACTCTTCTTGCGACGAAAATATTTCCTTCGCATCAAATCTAATCGAGTTAAAATGTTTTGCCTCTCAAGTCGCTGAATGATGTTAATTAATTCATTGTTACTTTTTGCTAAAAACACCCCTTTCCCATTTGAAGTATCCACAGTTTTCAACACAACGGGAAAATTTATGGGATAATCGGGCAAATCTTTGTCATCTGTCAGGTAGTACGATTTCAGCGAATTGAGTTTGATTCTTTTTTTATAGAGTTCCTGAAATCCTTTATTTTCATGACATAATAACAAATCATAACCAGGGATCAGGATATTACTGCCATCATCCAGGTAACGAATAATGTCTTTGATATATTCTCGTCGATTTTGTTTCTGGCTGAAAGCATAAAATATAATCGAATCCTTAAAAAGCTTTTCCTGGTTTATAACTTCTTGAAAGCTATATTTTTCTATATCTAATCCATGTTCTCTAATCAACTGTTGCAATTTTTCGCTATCCATGCTAACCCATGGTTTCCGTGTCTGCCCAAAAAAATTGTTATTCCCTGTCAGTAAAATTATTTTCTTAGTTTTCAATGTTTATTCCTTTGAGATGAGAAATCACGACCTCAAAAGCCATGTCCGGTTTTATTTCTCTCATGCAACGAAAATGTTTTTCAGGACATCTTCGCCCCCCATGTTTGGAGCAGGGACGGCAATAGAGATCAATTTCCAACATCTTATCATTTCTGCGGTAAGGGTAGCACCCGAACCTGCGCACAGTCGGGCCAAAGAATGAAATCACATCGGTTTTTACAGCATTGGCAATATGTAAAGGAGCGCTGTCATTGGTAATCATCAAGTCTAATTTATGAATGACTGCGGCAGATTCAAGCACAGAAAGGCTACCGGCTAAATTAACTGTTTGGTTCACACCAGACTGTTCAGTGATTTCTTCACATAAAATACGATCCTCTCCCCCACCAATTAAAATAATTTTAATGTCGTTTTTTTCCAGGAGGCTTAACAACACTGCGAAATATTCTTTGAGCCAGCGTTTTGTATTCCAAACTGAGCCAGGTGCAATTCCAACAAGAAATTGTTTATTATCTCGAAATGCTTTAACAAGTTGTTGAGCTTTTTGTTCTTCATCATTTGACCAAAATATTTCTGTTTGCAGGTCGAATTTCTTATCCGTAAACGGCTTCAATAAATTTATATATCGCTCCCGAATATGTAACCCCCTTTCATGGGTAACCGGTATGGTTAAGAACCTCTGTCGTTTAAAACCAGTCCGTTCAGGGATTTTTCCCAATATCATTAAAAACGAAGAAGTTAAGGAACTTTGTATTGAAATAGCTAAATCATATTTTTTTCCCCTGAGTTTCAAAACCAATTCGATAAATGAGATCACTTTGCCAATAAGCTTCCTTTTATTAAAATGGAGGACATTGGTGACATGAGGACATTCTTTAAAAACAATACCGGTTGAAGGAATTGTAAGCAAATCAATTTCAGCATCCGGAAAAACTTCTCTGGCAGTTCGAATTAATGGAGTGCTCATGATAACGTCACCTAAAAAAGCAGTTTGAATAATCAAAATCTTGTTATAATTCACCTCATCCTCAGCTAGTCTAAAATCTCCTCATATAATCGAATGTTTTTTTCAACTGTTAAACGTATATCAAAATCTTTTACAGTTTTCAATGCATTATATCCCAGTCTCTTACGTAATTGATGGTCCTGAACTAATAATAGAATTGCTTCAGCAAGTTTTGCTTCATCTTTTGGTGGAACAAGCCAACCGTTTTTGCTGTGTGAAATGATTTCAGGTATACCGCCAGTTTCACATGCGATTACTGGCAGCCCAACTGCTTGTGCATCTAAAATTGAAGTACCCATACCTTCTTTTTTGGAAGCCAGCACAAAAATATCAAACGTTTTCAAAAACTTCCCAATATCCCCTCGAAAGCCGGTGAAAATAAACTTGCTCTTTAACCCTAATTCATCTGCTAATGATAAAATTTTCTCTCTTTCTGGGCCGTCTCCCACGGCACAAAAGGTCACGTCATTTTGTTGTTCAACAACGATTTTTGCAGCCTTTAATAGATTGGGGTAATCTTTATGATTTGCCATAGCAGCGATTGTACCGACTAAAATATTTTTTTGAGGCACCCCCAATCCGTCGCGAAAATCAATTGGAGGAAACGAGTTGACAAATTTATCAATATCGATTCCGCTATAGATAGTCACCAATTTCTGCCCGGGAATTCCATCTTCAATAAGAACTTTTTCTATTCCATGCGAAATACAAACAATTTTATCCAACAATTTATTTTTATATTTAAATTGACTTAACCAGTTGTGTTTAATATGAAAATCAACGCGACGCACAGCAATGAGTTTTAATTTCGAATAAAAAAATTTTGCCCACAACCCGATAGCCAGCGCATGTCCACTATGTAAATGTAGGATGTTAAAATTATTTTTCTTGCAAATTCTGGCAATGCGAACCCCAGCAACAAAATCAATTTCACCACACATTTTAATGGGCACATGCGGGAGAGCTTTATCCTGACAGTATTTTTCAATGGCTGATTTCGGTTGGCAAACCAGGGATGTACAGTAGCCCTGTTCATTCATCGCTTCGAGCAAATATGCTGCCTGTTGCTGTCCCCCACGCCAGCTTGTCTCTGAGTCAATATGTAAAACTTTAATTTTATCGATTCTCATCTGAAAATTAGGTACAAAAACAGCTATTTTTTCGGCTCTCATCATTTCACTGGGCTAATATCTTTTTTACCTGTTCAAAAACTTCTTCAAAGCTAATTCCAAAGTCGTTCTGCGAATTACGCTCCCAATTGGGATTATGCAAATGGAAATGGTGGGGGAATACACTTGCCGGAGACCACACTTCGGGAGAGGTAGAGCCAAAAATCGCTAAAGTTGTTGTTCCTGTTGCTACCGAAAGATGATTCAACCCACCATCATTGCATATAAGCAATTTACATCTGGTAAGCAATGCGGCAGCCTGGCATAAATCTGTCGACGGTGCGACAATTGGTATCGTTTTCATCTTAGATCGTACGATTTCGACATATTTAAGCTCTTGTGGTGCCCACGAAAGCACAACTTTATAACCTAGTTTATCGTGAATTGAATCAGCTAGTTGTGCATAATTTTCCAAATTCCAGATTTTTGATTTGACAGGGCTTCCTGGTGAAATACAGATTAATTTTTTAAGATCGCTTTTCTGTTTTGACGCCCAATTTTCAATATATTCATGAGCCTCGTGTTTGATAGGGAAATAGAGTTTATAAGGCTCTTCTCCAATCCCCAATGGAGCTAACAGCTCATATTTTCTTGATGCGCTATACTGCATTTTCCCGCGTTTTGCTTTGATATTGTAGACAAAGGAAAATCTTGCATCAGCATAACCAACCCGCAACTTTGCGCCGCTTAAAAGTGTAAGTTGCTGAGAACTTGGCATGTTTTGCTGATCAATTACAAGATCAAATTTTTCCCTTCTGATTTTTTTGATAATTTTTATTCGCTGAACAGCGTATTTCAGCCCTTTCTCCTTTTTTATCGCGATGATTTCATCGATAAAAGGGTGATTGGCAACTATCTCCTGGAATGGCTCTTTCACTAAATAATAAAGTTTTGCCTGCGGTAATTTATTTTTGAGTGTTTCAAAATATGCAGTCGTCAAAAGAACATCGCCAAAAGGTTTTAATTGGATGACGAGAATTTTTTTTATCTTTGTAGTATCAATCTTTTTTGTGACACTCATGGGCTAACTAAACATTCTTCAAAAGTATGTAGTTTTTGAATCCACCAATTTCTTTTCCACCGTAACAAGTGTTTTCTAACCAGGTTAGAAATTTGTACTTAAATTTTTCATGCTTATGGGATTCTCGATATCTATTTGGCTTGCCGGAATATTGAAGTTTATCCTTCCAATTCATTTCAGCGATTTTTTCCTGCATTACTTTGGGATGTGTTCCTTCAAACTTTGCCAGAACATTAAGAGGACCATAATCAAATTCTTTAGGTTCGTTTTTATGATGTTCGCTAGTCCTTTTCTTACCCCAATGGATTGTGTGAAAAGCCCGTCTTTTGTTCTGCATCAAATGAGGCGGACGAACCCAACCGTAGTGATAGACTTCTGCCTCTACCTTTGCTACTTTCAATTTATGGTGCCCCCTTTCCTGACGAGGATTATCGTAATAATCAAAACGCCGAAAGGACTGGGCACTCTGCCAGGAATGAATATCGGGACGATTGCGAACCATACGGATCTCGTAAGGGTACCACCCATGTCCCGAGTGATAATGTTCATAGTCACCCCAGAAATGTTTATAGCGAAATAATAATCCCTCAACTTCTTTATTTTCTGATAATTCTTCACATCGGGATTTTATAATAGGTAGATACTTCTCATGAACAACCTCATCTGCCTGGAGATAAAACAACCAATCACCAATACATGCCTTTTTAGCAATATCAGTTTGAAGCGCGTTAATGATGCCTTTTTTAAAATATTTTTCCTCCCAGATCGTATCAATAATTTTAACCTTTGGATCATCTATCGCAGCGATACTCTCACGAGTTGTATCATCCTCATCACCCTTGCCAATGGCAATAACGAATTCATCTACCATTGACAGGATCGATTTCACTGATTCCACGACTGGATAGTAGAGTTTAATCCCATTTCTGACAAAAGAAAAGCCGCTGATTTTCACTTATTGCTACCTTTTTCAATAATCTCAATTATTAATTTAAAACAATTCGTTTAAAAAGCAAGATTTTTTTCAAGTCATTGTTGCGTAATTTTTCAAATTCAACCAGTATAAAAGAAGGAAGATGAAAGGATATAAGGAGTCGTCCGTCTTAGTAACGTTGAAGGGGCCCAACGCAAATAAAATATTTACCGACGTGTAGCAAATTTGTTTCATATCAATTATTTTGTAATGCCTGAATCTTCCTTAGTTATAACGGTATGATCTTCAAACTGCAAACGATAAAGCGTCTGGTATCTCTCGCAGGACTTTAATAATTCCTCATGCTTCCCAATTCCGACGATCCTCCCTCTATCTAATACCACAATCTTATCTGCGGAAAGTACCGTTGACAACCGATGGGCGATGACCACCACCGTCCGGTTCTGCGTCGCTTGATCGATGGCTTGCTGCACTTTTTTCTCCGATTCAGTATCAAGAGCACTGGTCGCCTCATCAAAAATTAAAATGGGCGGATTGCTGACAATGGCACGAGCAATACACAACCGTTGCTTTTGACCACCTGAAAGATTTGCTCCCTTCTGATGAAGCATTTGATCGTATTCGTTTGGTAATTTTTCAATATACTCATCGGCATAACTGATTCGGGCGGCTTCTTTGACTAACTCATCGGAGATTTCCTCTAACGAACCATAGCGAATGTTATAGGCAATGGTATCACTGAATAGTATCGAATCCTGAGTTACTGTTCCAAACAGCATCCGTAAGTCTTTTAAATCAATTTGTTTAATATTAATGTCGTCGATCAGGATTTCCCCTGAGGTAACATCATACATTCTTGGAAGCAAGTTTATCAATGTCGTTTTACCGGAACCACTGCTTCCTACAAAAGCAACTTTTTCACCCTTTTTGATTTCAAGGGAAATATTTTTTAAAACCTCAGTATTATCATTATAGGAAAAATCTACTTTGTTTAAGATAATGTTTTTTCTAAAAGACTTTTTGGGTATTGGATTCTCACTATTCTTAATTTCAGATTTTCTGTTTAACACGGCAAAAATTCTGTCTAAAGAAACCTGGGCTTTTTTAATGTCAGCGTAAGACCTTGTCAATTCTTTAATTGGATGCTGCATTGAAAAAATAGCTAATAAAAATGCCGTAAACTCACCTAATTTGAATTCACTATTAGGTGAAAGTATTAGATGTCCACCGAGAATAATAATCAAAACACCAAGAATGGCGCCGCTCAATTCAGATAAAGGAACGTTTATCCCGGCATAAATTACCGACTTTCTCCAAAAAACAAAATATTTTCTATTGATTTTTTTAAATCTTTCAAACTCCATATCTTCCCGTGAGAAAGCTTTCACGATTCTCATATTGTTCAAGACTTCTTCAATATTTGAAAACATGTCTGAAAATTTTGTTTGAATCCTTTTAGAATATTTTTTTACTTTCCTACCTAATAAAGCCAACAGAAGAGAGAAGATCGGTAAAATAAGCAAACTCAATAAAAAAAGCCTGGCATTTATCGAAACGGCAATACCCACATAGACTAATAACAAAATTAAATCACGGGCGATGTTGAACATCGGAAATATCATCTTATCATTCACAATATCTACATCAGAAACCATTCGAACAATTGAATCACCAACCTTGTTTACATTAAAAAAAGCAAGTGATTGTTTTAAATACTTTTTAAACATAACATTTCGTATTGACAGAATCGTTTTGCCCCGTAAATTGGCAAACATGACTTTATTCACGTAATAAAAGACATTTTTAAAAAGTGTTAAAACGATTACGGTACCACATATCACATAAAGCAAAAATAAAGGATCGGTTAATGATAAGATTTTTTTTAATTCAGCAATTAACGGCTTGAAGTGTGAAGCTTCACTAACAGAAAAAACATTCTTTATCTCCATAAAAAATTTTGAAATTAGCTGACTTATGGTACCTGAAAAATCAGGCAAATTATCATAAATGGCTGTCGCTTCATGTGCGGAAAAAACATAATCAAATAATGGAATAATCATAGTAATGCTAACGCCACTCAATGCAGCATAACCAAACATAAACAATAACCCTACTACCAGGTAACCCCAGTAGCGCAGCATGATTTTATATAGTTGAAAGAAATTTCTCATCCTCAAGCCTTAAATCAAATCAATAATATAAATCATCGACACCTAAAGAATTTACGATATACTGGTCATCTATTAATTTTTAGCTAAAATTCACCTTTCACAAATTGCGTCTTCCACCGCCGATGCAGCCATAACCATTGTTCTGGATATTTTCGAATATATTTCTCTAATATTTTATTGTATTCGATCAGAAATTGTTTCACTCCTTCGTCATTATTAGAAAATTGATCGATGTCAGGAAATTTCTCTGAATGAATTCGAATCCGTCCATCTTTGTCGCGAACGCCCAATGCTATAATAACGGGAACTCTATATTTAATAGCAATTAAAGCCGCACCTCTAGCAGTTGACGCGGGTCGACCAAAAAATTCAATCATTTCACCTTTTCTACCAGCGTCCTGATCGTTTAAAACTAATATGACTCCTTTTTCTTTCACTGTTCTTAGAATTCCTTTTGCAGCGCCACCTCTTACTTTAAACGGTCTGAGCCCGACACTCATTCGAAATTGTTTTATAATTCCATCAACCGCTAAATTCTTTTGTTCTTTAAAAACACAGTAGACCGGGGGGACAAGATTTGCTACAGCAGCCCCCAAGTACTCCCAATTACCAAAATGCCCCGAAAGTATAAACAAACCCTTATTACGATCCATTAACTCAGTAAAATATTCAACGTTTTGAACTGGAATTTGATCTAAAATTGCGTCCCGTTTAAATAAGGGTATCCGTGCAAATTCCATTAACACACGCCCCAGATGACGGTAATTACGATGAATAATCTTTTTAATTTCACGGTCGCTTTTCTCGTCTCCAAAAGATGCTTTAAGATTTCGATACGCTACTTTTTTGCGGATGCGGATTACATAACAAAATAGATCACCGCATCGATCGCCGATAAAATGAGCAAGTTTTAGAGGTATTATTTTTGCAATAAGCCCGATGAATTGAGTTAAAAAATATTCAATTCTGTATGTTACCATTGATCCTTTGGATCGTCTTCTTCCTGCCATTGTTGAATTATCCGTTTGTTTCTTCTTCGAATAACTAAGAATCCTAAAATAAAAAGTGCTAAGATTAACACCCACAGGTAGTTATCAAATTCAACCAGGAAGTGCCATCTATATTTTCGTTTAATATGTTGGTACCATTCGTCTTCAAATTCCCATAAATCCAGGTTAATGACCTCAATAAATGCCTGGTTTAAATTGAGTCCTTCACCGAGCTTATGAATTATTTTTCGCACGGCATCGCTGCCGTAAATGTGAAATAAATAATCCACAGCCAGATAGCTCTGTTGATATGCCAGTTGAGCTTTATCGACATGAAACTGTAGCACCTCATCAATGTCACTTAAAGGAATAATCGAGTTGGTCACTAATGCTTTTGAAACCAGTGATCCCGATGCAAATCCTTTCTCGCCGGAATAATAAACTGCCAGCCCTTCATTGAGCCACCGGGGGATCGGATTCCCGTTCACGGCTCGATTCAGGATAATGTGCGTTAATTCATGGACGGCAATGGCTTCATTGTCTGTCTCAGGCGGCATCCATCTTGCTGATTTGAGAATGATAACATTTTTAACTGGCGCAGCTAGCCCATCACTCCATTTTGGGAAATTCTTACCGACAATTTGCTCAAAAACTTTTTTTGAAGGAGTGATAAATACAGATACAGTATCAATTAATTGAACACCGATTTCGCTGGATAATCGAAGGTAAGATGATTGCAAGCTAATTAATATCTTTTGGCAGTTTCTGAAATCATTACCCTGGTAATAAACATTGAACATTGAGCCAGATATTGCCCTCCATTGTTGACATCCGGCTGACGAGAATGAAAAGAGTGTGATATTTAATATAACAACCAGGAATAAAATAAGTTTGAATTTCATAACAAAATTAAAAAAGTTGTCTTTGTTTTACACTCCGAATATATCCCCGAATTGACTCTGCCATCACATCAATATGTTCTTTAATTTTTTTTCGAGCACATTTCGGATTTATATGAAGACAATGAGTTCCCTTGCAATTATATACGCTTTGTGTACATCGCTGTTGAAGTTGAAAAACAGGAGTAGGAGTCATTTTTCTTGTCACCTCTTTACGATCAAAATTTTTACCCCTGCAAACGATGCCGAATTCTACTGTTTTTTCCCATAAAAATTTCTGAAATCCACTAACAGCGCGATTATCTAATTTATCGATTAAAAAGCTAATCTTTTCGTCCCGAAAGAGATGATAAACTATGTCCACCCGATCACTTAATTTCAAGTCCAATCTCGACTTCACCGCCATTAACCCCGTTTCCTTTTTAACTAATTTCATAATTAAAATAAACACTCGAATTAATTCGGGTATTTATTCAAGACAACTTTTCAATAAGCATATTAACAAGTAAAATCATAACGTGTCGTGCATTTTCCTGGTCATCAATCTGCCCAAATGTAAATCTGGAATTTGGAGATAATGGAATGCCATCGGGTTGAAAAAATTTATCAGGTATGGGGGGATCTTTTTTATCTTTAATATTTGCGACAATTATAATAGGTGCATTAAAATTTGTTGAAAAATAATCAATAATAGGTTTTGTTGCTTCGAGTATCTCTTTATCTTCCCAATCAAAGATTATTATAAACCCGAGCGTTTTTCGAGAGATTAGATCCCATGATATTGAGTTATTTTTATTATCAACGCTAATACCATAAAGATGCAGGGCTAATTGATCATTAACCTCAAACCGTCCAAAGCTGAGCGTATCATTTTTTATATCAATTTTTTTGCAAATAGACCTGATAAAGTCTTCTTCTTCACGAGACTTATAACTGATAATTGCAACTTCCCCAATCCTCAAAGTTGTCACCTCCCCTTTTCACCCACTGTCGAATTCAATTGACACCCCTCTCGTTTGACAACTAACTTAATCTTTCTCGAATCATTAATAAATCAGTTTTTGTTAAATGAACCTGGTTTAATTCCGTTATTCGATCATCTCGCCGTCGTCCATAGTGCCGGCGATCAGGAAGCTGCCTTCTTTCAGTTCTTTGCTCCTCTAACATTTTTGTACCATTGCCAGAATTTTTAAAAACATTTGAAATGATAGAAGCAACTCTGTCACGAGTGGTTTTAGAATGTGATGCATTCTTCTTTAGTCGCGCTAAATAATTATCTGTGTAAGAAACATAGCTATCTTCAGTTACCTGCAAATATCCTTTTTGGTATAAACTCTTAACAATTGCTAATGACTTTAAATCATCAAAACGACTTCTTTCAATAATTTCGTAGATCTTTTCCTTCTCATTGACGCCAGTGATAACTTCTTTCTCTTCATCGTTCAAATCTTCATAAGTATTGAGCTCCGTTTTAATAACGATAGTATTCAACGGCGGTAATCCTTGTTTAACCTGTTCCCATTGATTGATACGTCTCATTGCGGCGGTGATTAATTTTTTATTTTGAATCTGTATTGTGCGTTCTCGATCCACTGGTGTCATCTCGACATGAAAATTTCCGATACTCCATGTAAACATCCTCAACAGAGATTGCTCAGGGGCGTGATCATCAAGCACGGCATCAATAACTTCACCATTCATTACATAAACGAAGCCAATACTGGAGTTATGCCTTAATTTCAAAATTGCTGATTTCTTTCCCAACTCCAATGTTTGGATAAGATCCACCAAATTCATTTCCGTTAAACTGCCGGAAAAACCTTTTTCTGACTGTGTTTGTTCTTCATTTAATTGTGAAATTTCCGCAAATAGAGCATCTACCCTGGCGACGATCTCCTCAGCGTAAAATGGCTTTGTGATATAATCATCCACACCCAATTCCATACTTTGTATCCGATCATCAACACGCTTCTGACTACTAAGAAAGATAAATGGAATTGATTTACATGCTGGATAGGAACGAATTTTTTTGAACAGGGTGTGTCCATTAATTTGTGGTAATTCTACATCAGAAATAATCATATCAGCCCGCAAATTTTTAGCTGAGTCAAGAGCTTTCTGCCCATCATCCCAATAAATCACTTCATAACCAGCCTTTGTTAATGCATTCCGTAACGGGACAGTATAACTGGTATCACTATCCACAAGTAAAATTTTTCTGACTTTTTCGATATCTTCCATCTTCATCCACCTGCGTAAAAACCTTGCGATAGTAATATTTTTTGCAAGGCTATTATTTGACTTTTTATCTATACATGATCTTTAATTTCGAGTCAATTTTTGGTATCAAGATAATACTTCAATGCATTATAATCATGGATTTACATCATCACCCTCTCAACCAGTGAATCAAACATTTCTGATGTTTTTCGAGGATCATCTTCACTATTAGAATTCGTCACCAAATTCAATAATTTCCGAATAGACGGTTTATCTACTGCATCCCAGGCAAACAATGGTATATTCTCATCAAGATGCAATTGATAACGAATGACTTCCATTGCAATGGAATTTTGATCATGAAAATTCATGACCGCAACCGCATAAGGAAATTGAAAGCTATGAGAAATCGAATGAATCAAATAAGATGTATATTCCCATGTATCGCGACGTGAGCAATCAACAGTAAAGATAAAGCCGCAAATTTTTTGTTTGAGTGACTCTAAAAATATGTTAAACTGCTTGTCAACAGAAACTGAAAAAATATTGAATTGAGTAAATCCTTCAAATCTGACTTTTCCAAAATCAAGTTGTAAATCATCCAATTCCTGAATTTCTTTGGATGTGAAATTGTCATTGGTCAAAATATCCATTAATTCATCTTTACAATCCTCATCAACACTAATCACGACAATATTATTCCTCAGCGATGCTGGTTTTGCTATAGTCGATTCCCTCTTTTCAGGTCGCGGTTTTTCAACACGTTTCGGTTTCTCGTTTATTGGTGGTGTTTCCTGCTTCTC
>SMTZ1_10005269_pt1 | contig 20486 bp, 18 predicted proteins | sample DeeMarSWOR136_30_FD_25667 | JGI IMG/M metagenome (IMG submission 25667) | reverse complement strand
ATACTTCATAGTACAACTACCCAAAGGATACATACCTGAATCAACGCCAAAATTCATCTCACTGAGTCTAATATAATGTCTTACAACCTCTGTTTCAGAAATCGAAGGTAAGGAAAGATTTCGCCGTTGCAATTTTTCAGGAATCTTTAAAACAACATCCCCCACCCTCCTCTTCACCATTTTATCAATCTCAGGAAGGGAAAAACCACTGCTTTTTGGACTATCTAGCTCAAATATTAGAGGTTCATCCCACATAGCCTGCCTAAACTTACCAATTCTCATAATCTATCACACTTAAATCTTTTAACTCGCCGATTTTTTCTTCCTAATAACTTCTTTTAAACTATCAATTAATTGGTCAATATTCTCCCTTGAAAGGATCTCAGTAACTGAATAGACCGCAGTATCTCCCAATTCTGGGAAATATTCCGTTATTATTTTCCCCCCATGAATCCCCAACTTCAAAAGCTCTTTATGAATATCTCTCATCAGCACATTTGGAATATCACATTTTACTACAAACTCTCTAAAATGAACTCCCTCGAAAATAGGCGTTTTAAAACCTTCAACTTCATCTATTCTCTCCATAGTGTAATGGGCATTACTCATACATATCTCCCCCCATCTTTTCAAACCTTCAGGACCCAAAAGCGCGATATGAACCGCGGCAGCAAGAGCACATAAAGCCTCATTAGAACAAATATTTGAAGTAGCCTTTTCACGCCTAATATGCTGTTCTCTAGTCTGTAAAGTTAAACAGAAAGCTTTTTCGTCAGCATCCTTTACTGTGGTCAATCCTGCAATCCTTCCAGGCATCCCCCTGACAGTTTTCGGATCATATTTACAGGCAAAAACTCCTAAAAGTGGACCGCCAAAATTAGCAGGATTACCAAAAGGTTGCCCTTCCCCTACAACAATATCAGCTCCATAATCCCCTGGTGCTTTCAATAATCCAAGAGATGTAACGTCTACACCCACTATAAAAAGGGCTCCTTTTTCATGGCATAACTTCCCGATTTCTTCGACTTCCTCCTCAATAACACCAAAAAAATTAGGCTGTTCAACGTATACAGCTGAAACATCTTCACCTAAAAATTTCTCAAGTTTTTCAACATCTAAAACGCCCTTTGAACGATTATAAGGAATAGTTTGTACTTGTAAATCAACACCTGAAACATAGTTTAAAAGGGTTGAAAGACGATCAGGATGTATCGTTTGCGGAACCAAAATCCTATCACGTTTCGTGAGACGTGCCGCCATTAAAGCCGCTTCACCAAAACTTGAAGCCCAATCATACATGCTCGCATTAACCACATCCATCCCAGTCAATTCACATATAAGGCCTTGATATTCCCAAAGCCCTTGAAGCATACCCTGACTAATCTCAGCCTGATAACTTGTATAACTTGTTAAAAACTCAGACCTTCCAACAACATTTGAAACTACTGAAGGAAGATGATGAGGCCATACACCGCTCCCAAGAAAAACTGGAATATCTTCAAACGTCAAGTTCTTCGATAAAATTTTTTTAATTTCTTTCAATACTTCCTGTTCACAAATAGGAGGAGGAAGATCCAAACTTCTCTCTAGTTTAACCTCTTGAGGAATATCTGTGAAAAGTTCTTCCAAATCCTTTATACCCAAACTTTTAAGCATCTCTTCTTTAGTTTCAAGTACACTGTTAGGAATCCATTTCCTATACAAAAAATAACCTCCTTCTTACCTCGTTTGAAAGTCCTAAAAGAAATATGTTTTATAGTGGGATTAACTCGACATTCTTATCATGTCAAAAACCTTTTCAAAAATATTTTCAACATTCTTATTAAAATATACTTACTTTAACTTAAGGTTATACGGAGAGTTAATTGTGGTTTCACATAAATCTGATTCTTCTGATGTAAAGTTTTATCCTTTAACTCCCGAAAGATGGGATGAACTCGAGGAGTTGTTTGGTGAACGGGGGGCATGTGGGGGCTGTTGGTGTATGTGGTGGAAGCTTTCAACATCTGAATTTGAGGAACAAAAAGGTGAGAATAATAAGAAAGCTTTCAAGAAAATAGTTCAATCAGGTAAGATTCCCGGAATTCTAGCTTATTTAAACGAACACCCCATCGGATGGTGTGCAGTAGGTCCGAGAGAATCTTATCCCCGTTTACAACGTTCACGAATCTTAAAACCTATTGACGATGAACCGGTTTGGTCTATTGTCTGTCTTTTCGTCGCAAAACCTTACAGAAACAAAGGAATAAGCGTAAAACTGTTAAAAGCTGCCATAGATTATGCTAGTAAACAAGGAAGTAAGATCGTTGAAGGATATCCTGTAGAGCCTAAAAAAGAGAGATATCCCGATGTTTTTGTTTATACTGGTCTAGCATCAGCTTTTCGAAAAGTAGGATTTATTGAAGTAATTCGCCGTTCGGAAACAAGACCTATTATGAGATATCTAATAAAATAAAAGGATTTTCAGACTTCTTATAATTTTTAAGAAAAAAATAAAACCTTCTTAAATTTATATCGTGGTATGACAGAGCGATGTTTATGGGCTGAGTTCGACGAACTTGAAAGAGAATACCATGATCAAGAATGGGGCGTCCCGGTGCACGATGACAGAGTTTTGTTCGAATTTTTAATATTGGAAGGAGCACAGGCTGGGCTAAATTGGAGCATCATCCTGAAAAAAAGAGAAAATTATAGGAAAGCGTTTGAAAACTTCGATTATGAAAAAATCGCTAATTATAATGAGAAGAAAGTAAAGCAACTACTTCAAAATAAAGGTATTATAAGAAATAAGCTCAAAATCCAATCAACTATTATAAATGCTAAAGCTTTTCTTGAAATTAAAAAAAAGTTTGGTTCTTTTGACAAATATCTCTGGGATTTTGTAAACTATAAGCCCATTCAAAATACATGGAAAAATCTGAAAGAATTACCAACTAAGACTGAACTTTCAAACAGAATTAGTAAAGATCTAAAAAAAAGGGGATTTAAATTTGTAGGTTCAACGATCATATATGCTTTTATGCAGGCAGTAGGTATGGTAAATGATCATACCATTAATTGCTTTAGATACAAAAAGGTTAAAGAATTAAGCAAAAAGAAAAAATAGACTTTAACCTTCCCCCTTATTCCTCCTTCTCAAGAGATTTTATGTATTCCATATAAGCATCAGAATCAATGAGTGCTCCCATTTCTTCTTCTAAATTAAGTGGTTTTACTCTAATCATCCACCCCTTACCATAAGGATCATCGTTCACAAGTTCTGGCATTTCTTCTAACTCACTGTTGACATCAATCACTATCCCCGAAACTATCATAAAAAGATCTTCAGTTGCTTTAACGCTCTCAATAACTCCGAAACTTTCCCCCTCATTAAATTCACTTTCCACCTCCGGTAATTCCACATACACTATAGAGCCAAGCTGCTTTTGTGCAAAATCTGTAACCCCAATTGTAACACTATCATCCGATCCGATTCGCGCATATTCGTGAGTTTTGGAATACTTACAATTTTTGGGTAAATCATATTGCGAACTCATGAAAAAAACCTCAAACCTATAACAAGAACTCAGCGCTAAAAAATATCTAAAAAATTTTCTAAAAGTTTTTGGTTTTATCTTAGAAAAATAAACTCTTCTTTCCCATACTTTTCTTCCAACAACTTTTTTGCAGTCTCCAACTCCCCACGAAATAATCTACCAGGTTCAAGGCTGATCTTCAAAGTTTCCTCTATACCCTCACATAACATTTTCTTGATAAGAAACAAGCTTAAACCTTGTTTTTCTTCTCCCTTTTCTCTCATCAGGGTAGTAACTGGTGTACTAAGACCTCGAAGAGCTGCTAGCATGTCTAAATTTGTATCAACCATAAGTGTGCCATGATGTAGAACAAATCCTTTTTGCCTAGCTTGGGCATTCCCGCTCACCTTCTTATCCCCGATAATAATATCGTTTATAGGCTTAAACTTCGCCTTAAACTCCATCTTTTTAAGCCCCAAAATCACCCCTGAACAAAATTTTTCATAAGATTTTAAAATATTAACCGGAATGAGGTTAGAGTTCCTTAGGATACTAAAGGCAAAATTCAAGTTTCCAAGATCTTGATAAACTGCACCTCCCCCAGAAAAACGTCTAATAATTGCAATCCCCAACTTTTTTACTAAAGGCATGTTTACAACGTCTTTAACGCTCTGAAAATAACCTATAACAACGGCATTTTTATTCCGCCAAAAACGAAGCGTAGGGAGCACATCACCTTTCCCTACATGCAAGCTGATAGCTTCTTCAACCGCCATGTTAAACCAAGGATCCTCTGGAAATTCTAAGTCAAGTAAACGCCATCTTTTAAAATCTTCATACAATATCTTTAACCCCACAATTAAAACAAAAGTAAAAAAACACCTTTCTTTGGAGTAAATTCTTTTAAAAGAATTTTTAATAGCACTTAGAACCTCTTAATTCCCTCTTATTTACCTTGAAAGGATAAAAAAACAAAATAAATAGAGGCAGTAATTTAGATTCTTAAGTTTATTATGAGGGAATTATTGCTGGTTCTATGCGTTTAAGTGTTTTTGCTTCACCATTCGAATGAAATGTTTCATGTTTTACGTATTTTTCCAAGGCGTAACAAGATTCTTCTTTTCCATGTACAAATAAATAGTTTTTAGCATCAAGTAAAAGTAAATATTCTTGAAGCCCTAGACGGGGCGAATGTCCTGAAAAGTGAAATCTCTTAACCTTTGACTTAATTTCCACGCTGTATCCATTTCCAAAACCATTAGTGGCTACTATTTGTCGTCTTCCTTCCATAATTTCCCTGCCTAAAGTCCCCTCCACCTGAAAACCAACTACTGCTAGTAAGTTTTTGGGATCAGTACAAGCATACCTGAAATAAGAGTGTACAGGTCCTCCCTCCATCATTCCAGAAGTAGTTATCACCACACAAGGATCAGGTTTTTCAGATATCTCTCTCCTAAAAGCTTCTTTACGCTTAATCCTTTCATCTATTTCTCGAAGATATTCCATATCAAAAGGAGAACTTAAACCTTGGTCCTTAAGCCAAGATAGAAACCTTGGTGAAACCCATTTTTCATCCAAATAATTCAAATAAACCTCGTTTACATGTCTTATCATTCCATCAAGATAAACCTGTGCATCAAGATCTTTGATATCAACCGATTGCGCAATAGTCATTGCAACTTCTTGAGAACGCCCCACAGCAAAAGAAGGAACAATAACTTTTCTTCCCCTGTCTAAAAATTCAGTAATCTCCTTTCCAAATTCTTCTTCCACAACCTTTCTCGAAGGGAAGTCCCGGGTTCCGTTAGTGCTTTCCGATATCACGATGTCAATATCCTCTTCATCAGGAAACTTAGCCCCATCATGGAAAGGCGTCTTAGTCGTGTTAATATCTCCTGTATACCAGATAAGAACACCATCCCAATCAAGAAGAATACTCGAACTACCCAAAATATGACCAGCATCAAAAAACTCTGCAGTCACACCATCACATACACGGAATTTTTCCCTATAATCATGCAAGCTAGTAGAGAATAAAGCAGTCTCTAAAAAACTTGTCAAATAATGCTCTTCCTTCTCGATCTTAAGATGATCAAGCCAAAGAATATGGGATATATCTCGTGTAGGTGGAGTAGCATGAACTACACCATTATAACCCTCTTGGAAAAGGCGGGGAGTATAACCCGTATGATCCAGATGCGCATGGCTTAAAATAACAGAGTCAATCCCCTCATCCCTTACCAATTCTTCTATTCCTAAAGGAGGTAATGATCTCTCCTTTGGAACAATTTTAACACCGCAATCAAGAAGAACACGGCGATCTCCATCATCAATAAGCACACAACTTCTACCAACTTCTCCCGCAGCCCCAAAAGCAGTTATCTTAAACATATATTTTCCCTCTTTCTAATTTCTTTATAAAAACTATCAGTTTCCGAATCTCCTAATAAAATATAATTAATCCATTAAAATTTCCGTATATGACTATAATTGGTCAATTTTATTAGTTGCAATTTTCCCCCCAATAATCGCAAAAAATCAATTTTTAAACCCTCTTTGAAACTTAAAAAGCTTTTTATTAGCACTTAATTAACAGTAAAATTTGAAAAAATCAAGTTGGAATTTCCTTAGGCCAATAGATAAAAGAGAGTTTTTCATGGTATTCATCAAGGCTTTTAAAGCTAAATCCTGTTTCTTTAACTCTTTTTAAAGCACGAACAATAGCCTTAGCCATTTGCAGGTTAGTTATTACAGGAACACCCATGTCAGCTGCTTTTCTCCTCATAATATATTCATCACTTTTCATAGCTAAATATTTATCAAGACTTAAAGCTTGAGGAATATTCACGATTATGCCCACATCCCTCCTATTTAACAGATCTGTTATGTTAGGCTTCCTATCAGGTTCCCCGATCTTATACACTATTTCTACATTTTCATTGCCTGCTTCTTTCAAAGCTTCAGCCGTATGTTCCGTTGCCAGTATCCTGAATCCAAGCTCAGAAAAATCTTGAACAATAGGGAGAATTTCCTCTTTTAATTTAGCACCACCTACTGTTATAAGCACGCTTTTTTTAGGATTTGAAATATCAAATTCAGCCCCCGTTAATGCTTTCAACAACGCTTCTTCAAAAGTCTCTCCAAAACATGCTACTTCCCCTGTTGAACGCATAGTAACTCCTAAAACAGGATCTGCTCCCTCAAGCCTCAAAAAAGAAAATTGTGGGCTTTTCACCGCATAATGCTCTATTTTAGGCATTTCCAAAATCCCTATATCCCTCAAATTTTTCCCTAACATAACACTTGCAGCAATCTCCATCAAATTAACACCCATAGCCTTACTCAAATAAGGCATAGATCTACTCGCCCGCAAATTACACTCAATAACAAAAAGCTTCCCATCACGTAACAAATACTGGATATTAAAAGGCCCCCTAATCATCAAAGCTCGTGCAATCTTCCCAGTAATATTAACAATCTCTTCCTTAATCTCCTGAGGAACTGATATAGGAGGTATAACCATCGTAGCATCCCCGGAATGAACTCCCCCTTCCTCTATATGCTCAATTATAGCCCCTATAAGGACATCTTCGCCATCAGCAACTCCATCAACTTCGACCTCCTTAGCATCCTCAATAAATTTACTTATAACAACCGGATGTTCCGGTGAAACACTCGTTGCCATAGTCAAAAACGATTTCAACTCCCTTCTATTACGTGCCACTCTCATAGCATCCCCGCTCAAAACATAAGAAGGTCTAACAAGGACAGGATAACCGACATTAAGAGCAAACTCCTCAGCACTATCCAAACTTGAAACCCTCGCCCAAGAAGGCTGATCAATACCTAAATCCTCTAAAAGCGAACTAAACTTCGCCCGATTCTCCGCCCGGTCAATATCCCTCGCAGAAGTACCAAGAATCTTCACCCCCAAATCAGCAAGTTTAGGGGCCAAAGTGTTAGGAATTTGCCCTCCAACACTAACCACAACCCCCATAGGACGAACCTTATCACAAATATCTAAAACTCTCTCCAAAGACAACTCTTCAAAAAATAAATTATCCGCCATATCAAAATCTGTACTAACAGTTTCAGGATTAAGATTAACAACAATAACCTCATCGACACCCTGCGACTTTAAAGCCCAAACAGTATTCATAGCACACCAATCAAACTCAACACTAGACCCAATCCTATAAGTACCACTCCCCAAAACAATCACACGCTTCTTACTTTTATCCCCCTCCTCATCTTCTCCATCCTTAGTAAAAATAATATCATCTTCTACCCCCCCATAAGTAAGGTAACAATAATTGGTTCTAGCAGGCCACTCCGATGCTAAAGTATCAATCTGATTAATCACCGGAACAATTCCAAAACTTTTCCGTAACTCACGCACTTCAAGGGGATCTAGACCCAATAAATTTCCTATCTGTTTATCAGAAAATCCTAACCTTTTAGCCTCCCTCAAAATCCCCTTAATTTCATCTTCAACCAAATTATCAGGCTGTATTTTACCGAGTAATTCTTCCATCTTTACAACGTTTTGAATCTTATACAAAAACCACCTATCAATACCTGACAAAGAATGAATTTTATCAACACTAACACCCATCTTCAATGCTTTAACAATCACAAAAATACGTTGATCCGTCGGATTCTCAACATTATGCTCAACTCTCTCCACCTCTCCATCCAAAACCAATTCATACCTATTACCAACAATCCCTATTTTGCCAATATTCAACATTCTAATAGCCTTTTGCAAAGCCTCCTCAAAACACCTACCAATACCCATAACCTCCCCAACACTCTTCATTTGAGGGCCAATCCTATGCTTAACAAAATCAAACTTCTCCAAATCCCAACGAGGAATCTTAACAACAACATAATCAAGAGCAGGCTCAAAATTAGCAGTCGTAATACCTGTAACCTTATTCCTTAACTCAGGCAAAGTATAACCCAAAGCAAGCTTTGCAGCAATATACGCCAAAGGATAACCTGTAGCCTTAGAAGCCAAAGCAGAAGAACGAGAAAGCCGAGGATTAACCTCAATAACCCTAAAATCATCTCCAGAAGGACTCAAAGCAAACTGAATATTACACTCCCCAATAATCCCTAACTGCTGAATAATCCTAATAGAAGCACTCCTCAACAAGTTATACTCATTATTACTAAGAGTCTGAGAAGGCGCAATAACAATACTCTCCCCCGTATGAACCCCCATAGGATCAAAATTCTCCATATTACAACAAATAATACAATTATCTGTTCTATCTCTCACAACTTCATACTCGACCTCTTTCCACCCGTTTAGGTATTCTTCTATTAGTACTTGTCCGATCATGCTGGCAGCGATTCCTTTGCGCAAGATCTCTTCTAATTCGAATTCGTTGTATGCGACACCAGACCCTTTACCTCCCAAAGCGTAGGCGATTCTGAGCATTAGAGGATATCCTAGTTTTTTCGAGATCTTTTTTGCTTCCTCAACACTTGTAACCGCTGCACTTTTCGGAATAGGAACATTCGCTATCTTCATAGCTTCAGCGAATAAACCTCTGTCTTCAGCAGTTTCAATAGCTTTAATAGAAGTTCCAAGAACCTTAACTCCATACCGATCAAAAACTCCCATATTGTGAAGCTTAACCCCACAGTTTAATGCTGTTTGACCGCCAAAACCTAAAAGAATACCATCAGGTTTATCCCTCTCAATAACCTTCTCAACGAAATAAGGACGAACAGGCAAAAGATAAACCTTATCCGCAAAACGAGGATCAGTCTGAATAGTAGCGATATTAGGATTAACTAAAACAGCCTCAATCCCTTCCTCTCTCAAAGCTTTTAACGCTTGAGAACCTGAATAATCAAACTCCCCTGCTTCGCCTATTTTGAGACCGCCACTTCCCAACACTAATACTTTCTTAATTGACTCATCCAAAGGACACAAATACGCCGACCCTCACAAAGTTATACAATGTAAAAATATAAAACTGACTATTCCTACGTTTATTATTTCTGAATTTTTTAACTTTTTTAAATAATAATGTATTAGGGGAAATTCAAATTAACATTCCTTTTAAATAAAAAATCCTAAACATACAAAAATAATGTTGTCTATTTAAATAATGAAGTAAAAATGGAGAGTCAATAAAAAATGACGGAAAAAATAGGAGAAGTTATTGACGAAGTTCTAAAACTGAAAAAATATATTTGTAAACATAAGGGGAACATAGACTTTCCTTGCATTTTTTGCGAGGATTGTCCGGAAGGTATGAACGTTCCTCAAGTTTTTGAGTTTGAGACAGGGATAGGAAAAAAAACGATAAATTCTTCAATATTATCGATAAGAATACCTTTGCAAGATGAAGTGGAGCGTTTTCTCTTAAGGAGATTAATGTCAAATGTGGGAGGTCGTCACAAATTAATAATGAAGGAGCCAGAAGATGGTTATGAAATTAGTTTCTTCATAAGTGATGATATCGTAAGATATGAGGAAGAAAGGGAACGCATAAAAACTTTCATCCTAAACTTTCCAGACTATCTAAGGATGCAAATAACCCATGGAAAAAGCGCTCTTAACAAATGGATCCGACAAGTAAGCGACGAAATCTACAGTAAAATAACTGGAACGCCCCTCGCAGCAATATAAAAATAGATAATCCTAGAAATATCAAAGTAAGAACATAAAAATGAGAAAAAATAGGGAGAATGCGCGTCGGACGCGCATAAATTACATTGCGTTTTAAAAACACGCAATGGATTAACCAAGCAAACTCATTAAAAGTTTATAGGCGCCGAACGCAATAGCTTCGGGGCGCGGAGGACAACCTGGAACGTACGCGTTTACTGGTATTTCTTTGTCTACCCCGCCTAGGATTTGGGGGCAATCTTTGTATACGCCGCCGTCTAGGGCACAGCCTCCGCAAGCTATTACGAACTTGGGATCAGGGATCTGTTCCCATACCCTTCTTAAAACCCCTTTCATTGGAAGGGTGACTGGCCCTGAAACGATCAATACATCAGCATGTCTTGGGGTTCCATGTAATATGATTCCAAATCTTTCGACGTCATATCTTGGTGTTAATAGTGAGAGGATTTCGATATCGCAACCGTTACATCCTCCACTGCCAATATGCGCAAGCCAGGGGCTGCCAACTCTTGATTTCAAAACTATTCCCATTTTAACTGGCCTCCAATAGTAGAAATGTAAATTTTTCTCTTATTCTTCTCCTTTCTTCTTTCTGGGTCTTTCTCCTTCGTTTAGTAGTATGTGCATGTTGTCCATTGTTACATCTGCTAAAAGCCAGTTATCGCTGAGAGTTATGGCGTCGTCAGGGCAACTATGTTGGCACTGAGCGCAGAAGGTACATCCTGCGTAATGATACATTAGTGTTCTCTTTTTACCTTCTTTAATCATTTCAAGAACGTGCGCTGGGCAAACTTTCACACATGAACCGCAGAGAGTGCATTTCTCTCGATCAACAGTAACTAAGCCCCTGTAGTCCGGCGGTATTGGTACTGGCCCTTCAACAGGGAATTTTACAGTAACGTTTGATCTGAACATGTTGCGAACAACTTCTCGTACCATGCCTTTGAATGGCATTACTTTTTCACGCTCCTATTCAACAATTTATTTTTATTACTATATTATAAGCCTTGTCTTTTTATTTACTTTAATTTAAAGTACCCATATCTCTATTCCAATTATAGCAATCACTGTTATCATTGATAGTCCAAGTACCCATTTCCAGAACCAACTAAGCACTTGATCGATACGCATTCTGCACAAAACTGTTCTTATGTATGTAAGTACAAGTACCACTAGGAGGGCTTTTATCAAGAAGTTCACCGTGAAGAAAACAAAGTCTATCGCCCAATCTTCAAAGATACTTGAAGGTATTGGTCCATGGGCTCCTCCAAGGAAGATCGCAGTCAAGAATCCAGCACCAACGAACTCTTTTACACGCCAAGCATATCTAAAGTATGCAAGTCTCCAGCCCGTATACTCTATCTGCCAACCTGAAACAAGTTCTGTTTCTGCGTGGGGTTGGTCAAAAGGTACTAGTTCACTTTCAGCAGCTACAACAATACATGCTAATCCGAATAGTACCGCTAAGGGTACTACAAGAATGAAATCATCTTTTACTGCTTGTATCACACCTTCAGGGATCTGTCTTAAAGAGAGAGAATCTCCGATTAGACTTGCTCCAAAAATAGTTACCAAGAATGGTACTTCAAAAGCAGTCATTAGTAGGAGATATCGTGTTCCTCCTGCCATCCCTAAGGGGTTAGTTGTAGCCCAACCAGCTATAAATATGAATAAACCTGCTAAAGCTAGTAAGAAGAACAAAAACAGAACGTCACCTTCGGAGGATAGAACTCCGACAACTGCTCCATCTTCTACAATACCCATAGGGAGAAATAGTGCTGCAGTTAATGCGATAGAAAATCCTACGAGGGGCGCGAACGTGTAAGCTACTCTTTCCATGCCTTGTACGTCCTTTGGAACGATGCTCTCTTTTGCCATCAACTTGATGAAGTCCAAGAGAGGTTGTTTGAACGGTGGCCCGATCCTATTCTGCATTTGCGCGTGCAATTTCCGGTCTTCCCAATCAACAAATAAAGCTATTAGAATAGTGAAAATAACGCCTGGGAAAACGATCATTTCTACGCCAAATAAGAGGAAATCTTCCGCCATCTGTTAACCTCCGTAAAATATACCATTTTACATGTTTTAACCTTTTTTTTTACATTCTTTTGTTAGCGTTTTAAGTGTAATCCTATTTTTTGTGCGTAGTTTTCGTTAAAAGTTTTTCGTTCCCCTTTGCATCTTTATCATACATAATTGATTAGGGGTGTTTCCTAAAAAATTAGATGAATGTATATGCAAGATATTCCCCTCTTGTTTATAATAAAATATCAATCAAAATCCCTAAATCTATCACGGTTTACGTGATTTTTTTTACACTATTAAATTAAAAGAAATTATGAAAAACCCTACTTTTGTCCGCAAATTTCTCCAAATTAAACAAAAAATGATAGATATAACCTAATATTTTCATATTGATTTTATGATTGATCCCACTTTACTTTCATCTAATACAGATAACAGCACAAGTTTTATAAGTGGTTATTCCTCGTAAATAACCGAACTTACTCATTAAAAAATTCCGAATTCAAAATTTAATAGCCCTAAAGTTAGGTGAATGATGATGGTAGAGTTAATTCCTTCAGAGGTAGAGCGGGATCAACTACTTCCAGTTTGGATGACGATAATCCTTGTTTTGATAGTTTTTCTCCTCCTCACAAGAGGCTGGCGGCCTAAAACAAGGGGCACAGAAATGGAACTAGAACTTTGGCAAAGCGGTGAAACTGTCGAAGGTAAAAGAAGACAGTTCTTTATCCATGGATTCACATATTTGGGCGCTTTTCCTGACCCAAACAGGTAATGACCTAAAACCTCTCTTTGTTTACATGGTAGTAGCCTTATTCACACTACTCGTAGTTTTAATAGGAATAAAAGCGGTTGAGCAAGAATACCGAGAACCTTCCTTCCGAGTTCCACCAGAACGCCTATGAAGGTTGCTAGTAGCTTCCCTTCACGCGATTATTCCCTTAAGTACAAAAGCGAAAATCTTAAGGGACTGATCGCTCAATTTCCCCTTCTCCTTATTCCCCTATTTTTACTTCTATTAATTCTTATTTTAAGAGTATTACCTCCCCTTCCTAAAAGCCTTATTATACAAAACTAAAATTTATCCTATTTTTTTTCAAATAATATCATAGAAAATTTAAAGCAGTTATAAAAAATTATAAATTTGTTATTTTTCTGGTATTTTTCTTTATTAAAAGAAAGATAAAGTTTTAATGTGCTTGTGCGCATTCCCGCTTTTATGTGTATTTGACAAGTTTCATTATGTTTTACAGTTATGAGATATTCTTTTTTCACCTTAGATTTTTTAAATAGTTAAACTGTTTACCCTAACCTTGTAAATTAATCAAAATAAAAATTCCCTCATATCCTTATTTTTTGAACACCCCATAATGGTTAGTTATGTTTTTGTTTTTGTATGTCTGGCTCGACCGAAACTCTTTAATATCTCAAATCGTTCAAAAATGAAGGTCATGATGGTAGATCAAGTGATATAAGGTCTACCATTAAATATCACTGACAACAGGTGTCAAAAAATGGTTGATTGGTTTTTATTTGAATTGACAGCTACACTTACGGCTGCAATAGTTTTGGGTGTATTTGCTTTGTTTACACGGGAACTATTTCTTTCAGTTTTGTACTTAATAGCTATGACTGTTGCCATCAGTAGAGTTTTCTGGTTATTGGAAGCTCCTTATGTCGCCCTAGTGATCTTAATCGTCTATGCTACAGGTGTTAACATACTAGCCCTGATAGTCATATCTTTCACACAAACTCAAAAAGAGGTCGCTGAACCGGCTGCAAGAACTCTAGCACGTGAAATACCTGGAGTACTACTATTCGTAGGCGTGCTAATCGCCCTATACTGGGCGTTTCTTGTGGAGGAACCTTTCAGATTATTCAGTGAAGGACCACTTCCATCCTTCGTTTCAGATGACGCTGTAGGAATTACTAGCCTTGAAACTTTGTGGGATGCAAGATCCGTTGACGTTCTTTTCCAAGTTTTCCTAGTTTTCGTTGCAGTAACAGGTATAGTTACATTGCTACGGAGAGCTAGAGTAGAAGAAAAAGCTGCAGTGATAGAAGAATATTAGGAGGCGTATGAAAAATGCCAGATGAATTAGAAATTTTATTGACCGCAAGCATACTCTTGTTCGCTTTAGGTCTTTACGGTTTAATGACTAAGAAAAACGCGATCAAAGTGATTATCAGTCTCGAAATAATGTTCATAGCAGCAGAGTTAAACTTCGTAGCATTTGCAAAATTCTCCGATGAAGAATTCGCTGCTCTGGGTCAAACCTTTGCTATTCTCACCCTCCTTGTTAGCGCAGCAGTAATCTCGCTAGTAGTAGCAATGACATACAACGTTTACCAGAAATATGGAACATTGGACACAACTGAGCTTTCTCTCTTAAAGAGATGAAAAAAAGAAACGAGGTTGATTACAAATGGTATGGGAAACTGAAATAATGGATAAAACTATTGGCGCTTATCATTTATGTTGGCTGCTCCCCTTTATGGGCGCTGTTCTCGCACCACTTTTCGCCCTCATCCATCCAAAAGTAAGAGACTGGATGGGTGTAGTCTTCTGTGGCGGAGGTATGGTCGCTGCAATTTCACTGCTCCCTGACGCTGATATAAACAAAGCTTTTCCTATTAAATGGCTACCAATAGGATATGAAGGCGGAGAACTACAATACCTACAAAACTCTATACTAGTCGATCCCTTGTCAGTATATATGGCAGTAATCGCAGCAGGCTTAGGATTTATGATTGCTATGTTCTCCGTGGGTTATATGGGTGGAGACGAAGCCGGTACCCGATACTGGTTCTTCTTCCAATTCTTCGTAGGAGGAATGGTTCTCCTAGTAATGGCAGGAGACTTGATCTTCCTATACGCTGGATGGGAAATCGTAGGACTCTGTTCCTTCGCCCTGATAGCGCACTGGTATCATAAACCTGACCCACAAGGAGAAAAATGCGCAAAATCCGGCATAAAAGCCTTTGTCATGACAAGAATAGGCGACGTAGGATTACTTGCAGCTATCATAGCCATATACTTGTACACTAACACCATAAGCATAACAGAAATAAAAGCTGGTGGACTTTTCAGCCAAGTTCCATCAAATGCCCGCTTCTGGGTTGGCTTAGGCGTATTCCTAGGTGCTATGGGTAAATCTGCACAATTTCCATTCCACACTTGGATTAGCTCACCAGACACCATAGACATAGACGCAATGCAAGGTCCTACCACTGTATCGGCGCTGATACACGCTGCAACCATGGTTAAAGCAGGTGTGTATCTAATAGCTAGATTCTTCCCTATATTCCTACAAGTGGACGTTGAAAACCTCTTCACAGTAATAGGTTACATAGGCGGAATAACCGCCCTTATAACTGCACTAGCAGCATTAGTATCCACTGACATCAAACGAGTTCTAGCCTACTCAACCCTATCACAGCTAGGCTACATGTTCTTAGCTTTTGGAGCTGCAGCTCCCATAGGGTTAATGGCAGGTCAATTCCACATAGTAATGCACGCAATATTCAAAGCCCTACTCTTCTTAATGGCAGGTGCAATCATCCACTCAATCGGTGTCCGTGACATGAGAGAAATGGGCGGACTCAAAGACGATTTCAAAGTAGAATGGGCAGTCTGCTTAATCGGATGTGCTGCCCTTGCAGGAGTCTTCCCCTTAGGCGGAGCAATAAGCAAAGAGTTCATATTCCACGCTCTAATCCACGAAGACAAATGGCCTCTCTTCATACTCGCAGTAGTAACAGCTTTCATAACAGCAGTCTACGCCTTCAGAATGTTCTTCCTAGTATTCTATGGAAAGAAATCAGTCGAAAAAGTCCATAGACCTGGCTTGGAGATGAGAATCCCTCTAGTAATTCTTGGAGGATTAACCCTTATCGCAGGAGCCCTATACTTCTACCTATTCGACTATTTCGAAGAAATAGCACTTGGAGTTACAGAAGAAGACTTTGTGATAGAAGATGAACTACCAACAGTAGCATTCTCCCTCGCAATAGTCCTTGCAGGAATATTCCTCGCTTGGAAAGTATATGGTGATGGTAAACGAACTGTAGATATTAAGAACCCCACAGTGCTTAAGCTCCAGAAATTACTATACGAAGGTTATTACATCGACCACTTATACTACAAGATAACAAGCGGAATCACAAGGTCCAGCCATGGCGCTTCAGTTATACACACAGGCAAGCTGAACTACAACATGATCGGTTGCTCTTTAGTACTGGGATTCGCGTTCTTATACCTCATGATTTGGGGTAACGTGGTATGAGAAAAACAGATGAGGTGTTAATAAAATGTTTGAAGACATAGAATTTTACGGATGGTTTGGAGAATTTGACAAAGAAATTCTCCTTTTGGTATTCTTACCCCTTGCAGGCGCTTTCATAGAAATCATACTGGAGCTCCTCAAAAGCGAAAAATCAAAAAGCATGGACACGGCAAAACACGTCGTAGCAGGCATTTTCGCCGCTTCTGTTTTCGGCGTAGCAATAGTTCTCGTAGACAAACTCCTTCATGATGAATCATTCGTATACGCCTATCGAGGCCAAGTCTTAAGTCTAGATCTCTTGAGTGGCTTCTTCGCAGCAGTTTTCACATTCATCGGACTTGTAGCAACTCTATACAGCATATATTACATGGGAGATAGAAGCAGTTTAGGACTCTACTACGCACTACTGTTAAGCTTAATCGCAGGATTAAACACCATAACACTTGCAACAGACTTCTTTACCCTCTTCATAGCATGGGAAGCAATGGTAATGGCAGGCTATGCACTAGTCAGCTTTAACAAAGACACAAAAGAAGCAGTAGAAGCAAGCTTCAAATACTTTATAATGAGCGGATTCGGAAGTCTCTTAGTACTCTACGGAATGACCATACTATACGGTCTAACAGGAACCCTAACCTTCAGCGGAGTAAATGCCGCTCTAGGCTCTGCAGAACCTACCTTCCAACTATACTTTGCAACAGTCCTAATAGTGCTAGGTTTCGGAGTAACAGGTTCACTAGTCCTACTAAACCAATGGTTAGTTGACGCTCACCCAGCTGCACCAACCCCGATAAGCGCAGTCCTATCGGGAATCGTGGTTAAAGCTGGAGCATACGCTATCATAAGAATACTTTACACCGCCCTACCAAACATGATACTCAAAGGCGTATCTCCAACTTCTGGCGAAGTAGGAGAACTCCTAATGATCCTCGGCATCATCACAATGTTCGAAGGAAACATAATGGTCTATTCTCAATTCCTAAGAAGCGACATAAAAGACATCAAAAGAATCCTCGCCTACTCCACAACAGTACATCTCGGGCTCATAATGTTCGCCATAGGAATAGGAACAACCCTCGGACTCGGAGCCGGACTGTTCCACGTCGTAAGCCACGCCATGGGTAAAGCCCTCCTGTTCATTCTCGCTGGAGTATTCATGCACCAAGTACACTCTCGTGACTTGGTTAAAATGAAAGGAATCGGCCACGCATCACCATTCTACGGCGCAGCATTCCTAATAGGCGTGCTATCCCTCGGCGCAGTTCCACCAACAGCAGGATTCGTCAGCGAAGTCCTAATCTTCCTAGCAGCCTTCCAAGCTGAATACAGACTCCTAGCAGTCCTTGGAATAATAAACACCATGCTAGCCCTCGCAGGTTATCTCTGGTTAACAAAATACATCGTATTCGAAAAACCATCAGAAGAAGTAAAACAATTAATGACAGCAAACCCAGGAATAAAAATACACGTATGGAACGCTATACCAGTAATATTGTTAGCCCTAGCTACAGTACTCATAGGGATCTATCCAGAATTCGTCATGGAACCAGCTATCAGAGCAGCAGAATCCTTAACACCCTAGAAAACCTTAAAAACTACGAAAAAACAAAAAAAGGAGCGCTAATCACAAGAATAAGCAGCAAACGCTTATTTCTTACCTTATTTTTTCTTTCTTTTTCTTTGTTTTTTCTCTTTTTTTTAATATATCATCTCTAAATAATAAAAACTAGAAACTCTTTTGTTTTTCAAGAATTAACGATGTATCAACTTTACGTACACCGTCAATTTTACCTATTTTTTCCGTCAATATTCTACTCAATCTCTGTCCATCCTCTGCCCAAACCTCTATAAGGAGCATGTGTTCTCCTGTAGAAGTGGCTACCCACCTCACTTCATCCATCTCCTTAATATTGTTAGAAACAAAAAGAAACTTTTTAGGATCCACATCTAACCCTACAATAGCAACAACATTATAACCCATCTTTAAAGGATCCAAAACAACAGTATAACCTAAAATAACCTTTTTTTCTTCAAGAACCTTTATCCTCTTGCGAACTGTAGCCTCACTAACCTTTACTTCCTCCGCAATATGTGTAAAAGAAGTTCTACCATTTTTCCGAAGAATATCAATAATCCTCATGTTCAAATCATCTACCACCATAAAACCACACAACCACGAAAACAAACCATTACACGGTTCAAAAAAGAAAAAACTAAAAACATAAAACCTAAAACCGCTTAAAAAACCTTTTGTTTCCTAATCCGAAAACAGCACCAAAAAAACCAAAAAATAACGAAAAACAAACCATAAAACCTACCCCCTACAAAAACTTCACCGAAAAAGTATAGAATCAAGTGTCTATTACAGAATAAAGTGCGACAATCGACAATAAAAACACATAATCATACGAAAATAAAACACAAGAAATTTAAACAAAACCTCAACTACATACCTAGAAAAAGAAAGACTAAACCATTTTCCCAAAAAACGGGAAAATAAAACTCAAAATCAAAGGTGAATCAAATGAGTGATGAATTAAAACGCTTCGGAGAAAGCAAAAAATTCAAAGAAAGAGCCGCAGAAGAACAATACACAATCATAGTAGGACCACAACACCCCCACACACACGAACCACTATCCTACAGGTTCGCATTAGAGGGTGAATACATCGCATGCACAGACGCCGTAATAGGCTATAACCACCGAGGAATAGAAAAAGGAATGGAAAACAGAAACTACCTACAAAACCTATACATCGTAGAAAGAATATGCGGAATCTGCAGCGCAGGCCACCAAGGAACATACGTACAAGTCTGCGACCAACTAGCAGAAATACAAGATGACATACCAGAAAGAGCAGAATACATAAGAGGCATAATCGCAGAACTAGAAAGAATCCACAGTCACATCCTATGGTACTCCATCCTAGGACACGACGCAGGCTTCGACACCTTCTTCATGATCACATGGAGAGACAGAGAAATCGTCATGGACCTCCTAGAACTCATATCAGGCAACAGAGTCAACTACGCGATGTTTCAGCCCGGCGGAGTAAGCAGAGACATACCAACAGAAATGTACCCGAAAATCAAGAAAGACCTAGAAGAACTCTATAAGAAGGTTCAATACCATTGGGAAGTCGTTGAAACTAGTCGTACTTTCAGAGCACGTTTAGAAAACGTTGCTAAGGTTTCAACCGAGGATGCTCTCAAACTAGGTTGCAACGGTCCAACTGTGAGAGGTGCTGGTTACGAGTTCGATATTCGTAAGGATGCACCTTATTTCATGTATAAGGAACTACCGCTAAGAGTTTGCGTATATCCAAACGGAGACGTTTTAGACACTACCCGAGTAAGGCTTGATGAAACCTTAAACGCTATTGAAATGATACTAGCCTCTTTAGATCAAATGAAAAACGGCGAAGTAAAAATAAAGTTCCCGAAAAGAGTCCCACCCAACGAAGCAGTAGCTCGAAGCGACGTTCCTAGAGGAACATGTATCCACTACGGAATCAGCGACGGAACAAACAAGCCCTACAGATGGCGTATAAGAGCCCCTACATACAACAACATTCCAACAGCTCTATATCGATTGATCGGAAACAACATTGCAGACATTCCAGTCGGAATCAGGGCAATGGACCCGTGCTATAGTTGCACAGATAGGATTATGTTCGTTGATCTTGATAGTGATAGGAAGAAGATTGTTACTGGTGAGGTTTTGAACCATCTTGCTAATAGAGGTAGGTTGACGAAGCGGAATTTGTTTAACCTCTAAACTTTCTCTTTTCTTTTTTTGTAAAGGTTTTTTCAAGGTGAAAGGCGGTCTAGAAGTCTAGTTGTTAAAGGTTGTTTTTTTTAGTTCTTTTTATATTCTTTAACTGTCTTGTTTTTTTTAGTTCTTTTTATATTCTTTAACTGTCTTCTTTTTTTAGTTTTCGTTTTCGAAATATCCTATGTTTTCTAATATAGCACCTGCTGCTCCTCTTACGTATATATCTAGGTCATCTA
>SMTZ1_10004707_pt1 | contig 20489 bp, 17 predicted proteins | sample DeeMarSWOR136_30_FD_25667 | JGI IMG/M metagenome (IMG submission 25667) | reverse complement strand
CACCCTTGAATCTTAAAATCTTGAAGAGGAGAGCGGAGATGTTGGATGCGGTTAGCACGGGGCTTCATCCTTCCGCTGTGGTTGCTCAGCTGGCAGAGAAATACGGTGTCACAGAACGGGCTTTGTGGAGTGATTGGCAACGGCGAGAAAAATGGGTTCCTGTGCTCCTATGTCTAGAAAAGTATGTGGGTTTTGCTGATATGGTTGAGCAGAAGCTGAACGCGGTTCAGAAGGCTGCTTTAGGTTGGCTTTGAATACGTCTGCAGAAGGGACAACCTAATGTTCTTCAGAAAGCGCAAGTGAAAAAAGCGTATGTAAATGGGAACAAAAGACTATAAATAATAGTTTACATTCGCTAATATCTTCAAAACAACTCGGCAGACGCCGATCCGAAGAGGAAAGCTCAGATGCCCCTAAAAGAGCTTAAAACTGAAACTGAAAACATGCTTACTATAGAACGTATTCTGCATGCTAAACGTTACTCGTTGACTCTTGACAGAACCCTATGTGTAGGCTGTGAAATATGTCAAATTGTATGCCCAAGGGAAGCCATAGAAATCAGAAAGATTCCAAAGAAGGAAGGAGAAAAAGCTCAGCATCCCATAATCGATGTAAGCGAGCAGAAATGCTCCTACTGTGGAATGTGTGAGCCCATCTGTCCCTTCAGCGCCATTGAAGTCAGAGTTGATCAGCAACACATTGTGCCAGTTCTCGAAAAAGGAAGCTTTCCCGAACTTATAAGAGAGATTGAAGTAGACCCAACCCTATGCGATATTGACTGCATAGACTGCGAAGAAGCATGCCCGCTAAACCTTATCACCGTTACAGTTCACACACCTGACGGAAAAGAAATCAGACCGGAAGAAGCAAAATCTCTGCCAAACAAAGAAGACCTCAAAGTTAAGGTAGACATAAAAAAGAACCTCTCTCCATGTTGCCGACTCTGCGAAATGAAATGTCCAAAAGGAGCCATACAAGTTCGCAAAATCATGCATGGAATCCTAAGGATAAACCTTGAAAAATGCCCAACAGACTGTCAAGACTGCTTAGACGTATGTCCAATACCTGGCGCCCTATACCTAGACGAAAGCGACAACAAGGTTCACCCAAACGAAACCTTTTGCGTCTTCTGCGGCGTTTGCAAAATCGTTTGCCCAGTAGAAGAAGCCCTCATTCTCGAAAGAAAGATGATTCGCCACACACCTGTAAGCTCGGGAGCATGGAATAAAGCGCTAGAAAAACTGACCTCAACAAAAGAATACTCAAAGGAAGCCAAAGCCAAAGCCCTAACTAAAACACAGAAAATGGTTGAAAAGATACTTCTGCCTAAGGAGGCTTCATGAATGGCTGAAACCCCACGTGTTGGAGTTTTCGTCTGCCACTGCGGATTAAACATAGCAGGAGTAATCGACATCAAAGAACTCGTAGACTACGCCCGCACACTCCCATATGTTGAATTTGCCGACGACAACCGCTACTCCTGCGCCGACCCAGGACAAGAACAAATCAGAAAAGCCATAAAAGAACACAAACTAAATAGAGCAGTCGTCGCCGCTTGTTCACCCCGTATGCATGAACCGACCTTCCGCAAATGCGTCATGGAAGCAGGGTTAAACCCATACTTCTTCGAGATGGCTAACATCCGAGAATTCTCTTCATGGGCTCACGGTAATAGTCCAGAAGAAGCTACTGAAAAAGCTAAAGAAATCGTGAAAATGGCAGTTGCAAAAGCCGTTTTGCTCCAACCCCTCGAAGCTATGGAGGTTCCAGTTACAAACAAAGCTATGGTTCTTGGAGGCGGAATAGCTGGTATATGCACTGCACTTGATCTCGCCGACATGGGATTCAAAGTATACCTAGTAGAAAAGGGCGAAAGCATCGGTGGTCACATGGCACAGCTTGACAAGACGTTTCCAACCCTTGACTGCAGTATATGCATCGAAGGACCAAAAATGGTGGATGTCTCCCGCCATCCTAACATCGAAATCATATCTTACGCTGACGTTCTCCGCGTCGACGGCTACGTGGGCAACTTCAAAGTCAAAATACGCAAAAACCCACGCTATATCATAGATGCAAACTGCACAGGGTGTGGCGAATGTAGAGACGTTTGCCCAGTGGAATATCCAAACGAATGGGACATGAACATGGGCGTGAGAAAAGCAATATCTGTGCCCTTTGACCAAGCAGTGCCGCTCGTATACACACTCAACATGGACTACTGCATCGAATGCTACAAGTGCATAGACGCCTGCGGAGCCCGCCAAGCCATCAATTTTGACCAGAAGCCGGAAGAAATCGAGCTGGAAGTAGGCGCAATAATAATAGCCACAGGCTTCGACATCTACCTGCCAACAGACGACCAACTATATGGATATGGTAAATACGACAACGTAATAACGGCGTTAGAATTTGAACGGTTAATTTTGGCTGCGGGACCCACTAGAGGCAAAGTGTTGCGAGCCTCTGACGGAAAGAAGCCTCACAGCGTAGCTTTCATTCAATGCGTGGGGTCAAGAGACGTTAACAAATACGAATGGTGCTCAGGATTCTGCTGTATGTACGCATTAAAAAATGCCATTCTGCTGAAGGAAAAATACAAAGACGACGTTGAAGTCTACCTGCTTTACATCGATATGCGAACCCACTTTAAGGGCTACGAAGAGTTCTACAGAAGAGCCCGCGATCTAGGCATCAACTTCATCCGTGGCAAGGCATCCCAGATCTTGGAGGATCCGAAAACCAAAGATCTAATCATTCGCGCGGAAGACATGGCACTAGGCGAGCCAATCGAACTCGAATCCGAAATGGTAGTTTTGTGCACCGCTGCTATTCCGAAGAAAGGCTCAGACGAAGTTGCCAGAATCTTCAGCATCTCCCGCGGAACAGACGGTTTCTTCATGGAAAGCCACCCAAAGCTTAAACCAATCGACACGGCAGTTGACGGAATCTTCTTAGCTGGGGCCTGCCAAGCACCCAAAGACATACCCTACTGTGTGTCTCAGGGAAGCGGTGCCGCAGGAAGAGCAGCCACAATTCTTTCTAAGCCAAAATGGAAAATCGAGCCAATCATCGCCGTGGTAGACCCGGAAATATGCCAAAACACTCGAGTGAAATGTGCCATCTGCCAAAAGGTTTGCCCTTACGGAGCTGTAAGTGCACCTGAAAATCAGCCGGCGCAAGTTACGCCAGCCATGTGTCACGGCTGCGGAACGTGTGTCGCCGAGTGCCCAACCGACGCCATTACGCAGATGCATTTCACAGACGCCCAGATAATGAACCAGATTGACGCAGCCTTAGAAGAGAATCCAGAGGAAAAGATACTTGGATTCCTCTGCAACTGGTGTAGCTATGCAGGCGCCGACCTAGCCGGAACAAGTCGCTTCGAGTATCCCCCTACGCTCAGACATATACGAGTAATGTGTTCTGGACGGGTTGACAGAGACTTTGTTCTAGAAGCTTTTCAAAAAGGCGCAGGCATGGTCCTCGTTGCTGCTTGCCACTTACCCTACGACTGCCACTACATATCTGGTAACGTATTGATGACAAAACGTATGCAAGCGTTAAAAGGTATGCTGGAAAAACTCGGGCTTAGCCCTGAAAGGTTGAGAATTGACTATATTTCGGCTGCTGAAGGCTCAAAGTTTGCAGAAGTCATAACAGAAATGACCGAACAGATGAAAGCTCTGGGCAAAGACCGTATACAGGCTGAAAACGAGAAACTGCGACCAATAATAGAGAGGATGCTCGCGAGGAAAAAGGCAAAAAAGGCTGCCCCTACGATTTCTACAAGTGCTAAATAACCCTTAAATTCAGCTTTTCTCCTTTACGATTGTAAACTGCTATATTGTCTATTTTATCATATGGGTATGCAGTCACAAGCATTACTTTGCCAAGGGTATGATTTAGGTCTTCGACCGAAAGCGCCAAACTTCCAGACGGGTGTGAATGAGCAGTTCCAATCACTGAAAAGTCAATCGGCATCATAAACATTGGGAGACTTGCAAATCCTTTTCCATAAGTTGCAGAAGGTGGAATCACTATTTCAGAGATTATTATTTTGTCTTTACGTGTTTTCCCGCGTAGCAGAAAGATCGTTTCTTTTGGATGCAAGGTTTTGGCGCTTTCAAAAATCATCTGGATTATTTCCTTAGGAACTAGCACTTCAATTGTCGGGTCCATTTGACTCCCCTTACATTCTGGTAGAGTTTGGAAATGGATTTAAGCATATTGCGTGGTTAAAGCTAATGCTAGGATATAAATGACCGCTTGGAGATTGCTGAAGCTAGAGATGAATGACGCATTTACTAACATGGCTATCGATGATGCTATTATAACTGCTCGAATTGAAGGGTCGGTGCCCAACACCCTTCGCCTTTATCGTTGGAATCCCTCAGCGGTTTCAATTGGACGATTCCAAGATGCTTTTGACGAGGTTCACGTCGAAAACTGCCGGCGACACGGTGTAGATATTGTCCGAAGAATAACCGGCGGAGGAACTGTCTACCACGAGTCTAAGGGTGAAATTACCTACAGCGTAGTTGTTAAAGAAGAAGACTTGGGAACACAGGACGTAGTCATCGCTTACAACACTATAAGTAGCGGACTAATCGAAGCCGCCAAAATCCTCGGTGTAAACGCCGACTTTAACCCAGGCGACCCAAGAAACTGCCCTAACATAGCCATAAATCAGAAGAAAATTTCTGGAAGCGCCCAATTCCACAAAGGTGGAGTACTAATTCAGCATGGCACCTTTCTTCTAGATGTAGATCTCAAGAAAATGTTTACTTTCTTAAAGGTTCCATGGGCCAAGACCATTACCGAAATAATATGCGTAGCCAAAGAAAGAATCACTTCTCTTAAACAAGAGCTTGCATCAAACATCTCGACAGAAGAAGCCTACCAAGCCCTGATTAAAGGATTCCAAAAAGCATTTGATACAGAGTTCACTGAGGAAGAAACTCTAACAACCTATGAACAAGAACTAGCCGAAAAACTTCGAAGAGAAAAATACACAACAGAAAAGTGGAATCTAAGAGGCAAAACAAAGTCATCTTAATTGTTTAAAGCTTCATGTTTCACCCAGATTCTGCATGTGCCTTCCATGCTTACCATGCATGCGCCTCGAGGTGTTTGCGGCGTACATTGTTTCATGTAAAGTTTACACTCGGGCGGTTTTATTTTTCCTATCATGACAAGATGACATAGACAGCCTGGAAGCAGATCTCTTGCACGCTCAATTTTTACATTATATTTCTTTCTTGCATCATACTTGGCGAACTCCTCTTTCAGTGTCAATGCAGAGGCTGGAACCTTGCCTATGCCTCTCCAACTTCCAGCGGTTACGTCGAAGACTTGCTCCATAAGCTTCTGAGCTTTCACGTTGCCTTCCCATGTCACAACCCGACTGTATTCGTTTTCCAGTCTGGCTTCGCCTTTGCGTATCTGTTGAAGAAGTATGGACGTGGCAAAGAGAACATCCAGCGGCTCGAATCCAGCGACTATGGTTGGCATATGATAGGCTTTAGGAAATATCTCGTATGGTTTTACGCCGATTATGGTTGAAACATGGCCAGGCGCGATGAAGCCGTCAATGTGCAAGTCACCGATGCCCAGCAACAACTCCATTGCCGGTGGAATCAGCCTATGTGAAACCAAAAAACTAAGATTTGATGGAGGCTTGTTCAAAACCTCAACTGCAGTCGAAGGCGCAGTGGTCTCAAAACCGATAGCAAAGAATGCAAAATCTCGGTTGGGCTCTTTCTTCGCCGTTTTCACAGCGTCACTTATGCTATAAACGATGCGAACGTCTCCACCTTGCGCTCTAGCATCTTGAAGCGACATCTCAGAGGCTGGAACCCGCAGCAAGTCACCAAAATGCCTTTCAGAGCTAATGCAATGGCTTCATCAATTTCTGCTGCTGGAATAATGCAGACTGGACAGCCAGGACCAGCAATCACATCAACTGTTTCAGGTAGAAGAGACCTTAACCCATAATGGCTGATTGTCCATTCATGCGTTCCACAGACATGGCAGATCTTAACCGGATAAGAAGGTGAAACCGCGCGAATCTGGCTTACAACGCGTTTGGCAAGAGTTACATCTCGAAAACGCGATTGTCTGCTAGTCATTTAATGACCAACTTCACGCTTTCAATTATGCATTCTTTTCCGCCGACAATTTTTACTACGCCGCCGCATTTTGGACAGTGCAATGTGGGCATAGGCAGGTGATATTGCGGGTTATCTTCATATTTGAAATCACCCTCGTAACCACAGCTATTACACTTAACGATGCCCTCACTCTCTTTAATTAGCAAGTTCGAGCCTTCCATGATTGTGTCTTTGGTTAATATCTCGTAGGCAAATCGAACCTGCTCTAACCCGAGGAAGGTTAAATTGCCAACAACAAGGGAGACTTCTTTCACCTTTTTTGCTTCATGCTTTCTTGCTTCTTCTAAAACGCTTTGCACAATTTGTGAGGTTACTGAAAACTCATGCAGCTTAACTCAGCCTCTCAACTGCAGTAATCCAAGTGCTTCAGCCGCCTTTTCAACGCCTTCGCCGCTTCTACAGTTGGTAGCTACAACTCTTGCTTTAGGATTAACGGTTTTCGCGTCCTTTTCAAGCTGTTTAACGTCTACACCCATGGCTTGGGCTAAATCTATTTTATTAACAACCACAACGTCGGCGTCCATAAAGATAAACGGATGCTTAACAACCATGTAGGGACCCTCTGTCACACTAATTACAACAACTCGTTTGTCAGAGCCTAAGGAAAACTCGGCAGGACAAATTAGATTGCCAACATTCTCAATGAACAGAAGCTGAATTTTGCTCATGTCCAGTTTCTTTAAGGCTTTCCCGACAAGGTTTGCATCTAAATGGCACTCTTTGCCCGTGTTAATAGCTACTACCTGAACTCCGTGCCTCGCTATCAATTCGGCATCTATTGTGGTTGTTAAATCACCTTTGAATACCGCTATGCCATAATGATTCTTTAGCAACTCCACAAGCTTCTCGATTAGGCTAGTCTTGCCTGAGCCGATTGAGCCCATAACATCGATGGCTTTAACACCGTATTCATGCAAAAACTGCTTGTTTTCTTCTGCTAGGAGTTGGTTCGCCTTCAATAGGTCTGTTGACAACTCAATATCGTAAATTTCACCCTCTTCTGCCCTTACAACATCCTTCAAACGCGGCGCAGCCGGCAAATCATAAATATCTCCTTTTCTGGTTAAGTTACGGAGTTGACTCTTCATGCTTATTGAGGATTTCGTTCCACATCTTCAAAGTTTCTTCAGCCGCCTCTTGATCTAAGACTTGAATGGCGAAACCCGCATGAACAATAACATACTCATCCACCGTGGCTTCCACCAACGAAATATTAACGTCTCGCATGGTTCCAGCTCCGAAATCTACTTTGGCAATGTCTCCTTTTATCTCGACCACTTTAGCCGGAATCGCGAGACACATTTTTCATCACCATTGTGCGCACATACACTTAGACTATCAAAGAAAATAATGTTCCGATCATGTAGGTTATTGCCGCAGCGAAGGCTCCTATAACCATCATCTCCAGCCCGCTCCGAACCCAGCTTTTCCTCGAAAAAATGGTTTTCATGGCTCCTACTCCGAAGAGGGTAGCCACAGTGGCAACTATCGAGGCTATTAGGGCGTCCGTACAGCTTAGAGCTTGAAAGGCGAAGGGCAATATCGGTACCAGAGCCGCAAGGCCGAAGGATACTCCGCACAAAACACCTGCCTTAACAGGGTTCCCAAGCTCTTCAGGCGCGAGGCCCAACTCTTCAAGAGTGCCTGCTTGTGTAGACAGCTCCTTTTCCCCGGCGACTCTGTCGACGATGGCCTCAGCCTCTCCTCTCTTAAAGCCTTCTGCTTGATAAAACTTTATGAGCTCCTCCCTCTCCTCTTCGGGGGTCCTCCCCTTCTTGACTTTTTTCCTCTGGCTTTCCCTCTCCAATACCTCCAGTTCAGATTTGGATGATTGGTATGAGCCGGCGGCCATGGATATGGTTCCGGCGAAGAGTTCTGCTATTCCTGATAATAGAACAATGTATGGATCTGTGATTGCTCCGAATACTCCGGCTACGAAAGCGAGGGTTGAGACCAGTCCGTCGTTGGCTCCGAAGATCATGTCCCTTACCCCTCCGCCGCCTCGTATCTCCCAGGCCTCCATCCCTAACACTTCCGTCTTCATCCTTTCCAGATGTAACCTTTCATCAGAAGCCGTTCTACTCCATGCCTCTGAAGTTGCCGAATCCTTAATGTTTTCTGCTTGAATGGCTAAGTCGTGGATGCCCTCTTCTTCGCCAACTACGGCCCACTCGAAGAAACCTTTTGTACCTAAGATACGCATCATGAAGCCTACCTTCCAATTTCTGAGGAAAGTCTTGGTTGCTCCTTCGCGTTTGCCTCCTAATTCTTTGATTCTTTCGAACCAGAATTCTGCGTGGCTTGCCTCGTCAGAGCTGATCCTTAGTAGGAGTTGCCTAATCCTTTCGTCCTTTGCCTTTTTGGCGAGGATTCCAAATCCTCTGGTTTGCAAGAGTTTGTGTGAATGAATTTTCTTCGCTGCATCGAGAAGCTTTTTTCTTTTCACATTCGTAAGTTCGTTCATTGACATCTTCCTTACATAACTCCTCTAAGCAGCTTCAAAAAATATTAATGGTCAACTATACATAAGCGTATGGGACAGTTCAAAGGTGTTTGAAATGGTGGAGGATTACGTTCCAACAGGTATTCCTGGGGTAGATAGTATTCTTGTAGGGAAGGGAATCCCAAGGGGTCATACGATTCTGGTAAGCGGTGGACCTGGAAGTGGAAAAACAACATTCGCAATACAGTTCTTATACACAGGATCAACTCAGCACGATGAATCAGGTGTCTACGTCACGCTTGATGAAGAGCCGGGTGAAATAAAGAAAAACATGTTGAAATATGGATGGGACCTGAAAAAGCTGGAAGGAGAGAAGAAGCTTGTGTTCATCAACGTTTCTCCGGTTCGTGTTGCGCCTTCGGAGAGGGCTGGTCTGATCCAGATTGGGATGAAGGAGTTCAGGCTGATAAAGTTGCTTGAGGCGATTAGGCAGGGTGTCGAGGAGGTGAACGCCAAGAGGGTTATTGTTGATCCCCTGACGATTTTCACTCTACAGTATCCAAACGAGATTGAGCGCATATACGCCATGAGAGATCTGATGAGGGACCTGAAGAAGACGGGCTGCACCAACCTACTTATCTCAGAGTTGAAAGGCACGGGGTTGGAGCGGGAGCACCAGTTTGAGGAATATCTAGCCCAAGGAGTCATCTTACTCCGTACCTTTCTCAAAGGCAGCAGGCTGGTCAGGGTGTTTCAAGTGGAGAAGATGCGTGGGTTAGCTATAGACAACCAACCAAGACCCTACGAGATATCTGCAAAGGGCATAGAAGTATACCCTGGTGCAACAGTCTACAAATAAGACTCAACTCAGAGCTTGTTGGAACCCTACAGACAAGCTAAATAAACTACCATTCCTTAACCATAACCGGGATAATTATTGGTTTCTCTAACTCAAATTCAAGAAGTCCCGCCGAAAAAGTCGATTCTTTTGGTCGGTCCTCCTGGAGCGGGGAAGTCGGCGTTCTGCGAACAGACTGTTCTCCAGAGCTTGGCGATGAATAGGCCCATCATCTTCGTGACGACAAATTCTAACCCAACTGAAATCGAGAAGAACCTAAGAGAGAGGGGTTTAGGCAAGGTTGATCCCGACCTGCTAAACTTCATTGACGCCTTCAATGAAACTGTGGGTGTTTCAGTTTCGGATAGGCCCGACACCGTTCGTGCAGACTGCGGGAACCTTTCCAGCATTGACATAGCCATCTCCAAGCTGAGCGAACGAATAGAAAGGAAGGACGTTTTGTTGGTCTTCAACTCCCTGACTTCTCCATACCTTTTCAGTGGTTCAGAGATCCTGAGGTTCATGAGGCTGACCCTTTCGAAGTTCGCAGCTGAAGGAAACTCTGTTCTGGCTTGCATAGACGAGGGTTGCGGCAAATCTGAAGACCTTGTGGCTATGATGAGCATAGTGGACGGCATCCTCAAGATAGAGCTGATGGGCGGTTCGAAAACCCTCAACGTCATGAAGCATCCCAAATTAGAGCCGACAAAGATCGAGGTCCCGATGGCCTGGAGCCCAGCGATCTCCTATCACATGGATACGGAAATGCTGACGCAACATATCGCAATGACTATGGGTCTGATGGCTGGACCCCTGCTGAGAACAGAGGTTGGGGATTATGTGAACTTGTTCTGGCCGAACTTCGCGCGATGGAGTGCTATGCCTCAAGACCCCAAGAGGTTCCCGACGATGAATTACAACTACAACAAGCAGGTCGAATCTATGACAAGAGAGGAGTTCATCCAGTTTCTTCCTTGGCGTACGAGATTTTTCCTCAAATTCATGCCTAAGAACTTTAGCAAAGTAAAGGACATGAAGAAAGTAATGTCACGAATCGGTGACGTATTGGAAGGCGATCGTAGCAACATCCTAGAATACCTTGAAAATGACTCTAAGACAGATGAACATTACATGAGAGGGTACGAGGGTGCGACGTGTTGGGGATTTGAGAACGTCGGTGCGACTCTAGGGTTGGGGGGTCTTGGAGGGTTTGCGGGGTTTTTGAAGGGATTTGAGAAAGAAGACAGGGACTGGAACGTCGTTGAGACAAAGTGCATAGGGCTCGGGGACTCATACTGTGAAGTAAAGGTTGTGCCCGGGGAAATCGATGAGCTGAGGGGCTCTCTGGAGGCTCTAGACAACACAATTATGGAAAGGATACATGACCGTCTCATGGATCGTCTCATGGGATTCATGCTCCATGAGAAGCCTCTCTGGGATAGACCGAGTCTAGGAAATGAGATTAGCTTGCATACCGTTAGCCACTTCATGGTTTTGCCAGCCATAGCAAGTGAGCGGTACCGGACAGCGATGAGGCTTGGAGGCGCCATGGGCGGGAAAAAGGTCAGCGAACACCTAATGGACGCAGGCATAAGAGAGGATGAAGCCATACAGCATGTCCTTAATCTCTTAGAACACTGCAAGGTCGGGAAAGTTACAATAGATGAAACAATAAGGATTAGGGAGAACTGCGAAAGCTTCATGATTAAAGCAGAAGAGCCCTCATGCTATTTCACAACAGGCTTCCTAAACGGAGTCTTCTCAGCCGTCAGAAACCAGCATGTCAAAGAAACAAAGTGCATAGCCGTTGGAGATTCCTACTGCGAGTGGGAGTTTAGATAGGAGATGTCGAAAAAGATCCATGCTTAGCTGAAGAGGATGTTGGTAAAAGTGCTGGATCGTATGCGCACCGAGATGCGGGTTTCAATGGGCTTTGCTGCTAGCTTCTTCGTGGCCTTTCTGGTGACATTCTTGGCTCTGGAGAGAATGACATGGAATCAAATAGAAGCCGTTTGGACAGTTGCCATATCCGCCGGTTTCATCAACCACGGAATCTGGACGCTCGAAAGGGGCTTAATTCTTGGCGGCTCCTCAAGCATTGCAGCAACCGTGATTAGCCTAGCCTATGCGCCAACATTCTTCCCAGTCGGATGGATTATTTTAGGCTGTGCATCAGCAATTTCAGGTCTCTACCGTGCCCAAAGGAGAGAGAACCTTCTTGTTGGCGTCTACATTGCGTTGGGAGGCTTCATCCGCCTACTTTCAGTCTATCTTTCAATAAGCGATTATTCTCAATGGATGGTATGGATGGTACTGGTCGGTTTGGTGATAAGCACCGTAGGCACGGAAAGCAAGAATCCAGTGATGCGTTTCACAGGGGTCGCTTGCATCTTGGCGACTGTAGTAACCTATACCTTTTACCCAGAACTCATGTTCTTATCCGTTCTCTTCATCTTCGCCGTGGGGATTACCGCGAACCTCGTTTACATGTACAGACTTCTTGGAAGAACACCCAAGATCGGAGAGATCTTCTCCTTTGCTACCCGCGCTCTTTTTCTCCACGGCTTGAAGAAGCCCATTGATCAGTATAGAGTTCTAGCCATCCTCATTGGAGGAAACATCGGAGCTGAAAAAGTCATCCACGACGTGTTGTCCCGTCTAGGGCCTAGATGTGAGCCCATAATTCTGCTAGGCCCCACCGCCCCGACGCAACTGTCCCTTTCTAAGAACATGAAGATCGGCTGGGTCACGACAGTCTCAGGTATTTCAGACCTTAAGTATTCCATCCTCTCCCCTGAAGACCCTTCGATGGTGACCGTCTTTCTGAATAAGACCTTAGAAACCTTGCCTAAAGACAAGAAGCCTGTAGTCTTGGGTGACTTCCTCGACAACATGATCCCCCACATGGATAAGAGCCTCTTCTACAAGTACTATTCCGACCTAGCTTCAGCTGCAAGAATATTGAACCACACAGTTGTCTTCGTCGTGAAAGCTGACATCCACGGTGAAGTGGACATCAACATCGTGAAACGCTTCGCCGACGTAATCATAGAGAATAGAGAGCGAGAAGAAAAAAGTAGACTCGTCAGAGAGGTTAGGGTGACGAACCGCGTGGACGACATACACAAAGACTGGGAGAAATACTAGCCGTCAATTCCTAGATCGTCAAAGCCTTCACCGACAAGTTAAAAGAAAGTCCATTCAATACCTTCAGCAAGCCTGCACCGTGCAATGTGATAGGAAAAATGAGCGAGAAAGAATTTTGCTGGAAACAGAACATCTGATGGATATCTTTGGTCCGTTCTGATGATTCTTCAAACCATCACAGGTTTTCTTCTATATAATCGAGAGGTTCTCATAACAGTTTTTATCTTAGGGTAGATATTCATGATAATCGGATTTGTTATAGGTTCAGTTGGTGTCTTCACTCTCAAGAAAGCGGGTTGGAGTACCCAAGGCAAAAAAGTCCTCCCGATTTGGAGTAGGAACCATATTCGGAGTCGGTGCGTCACTTTGTGTTATGTCCGTATTTACGCTTCGTAGCAAAAGGTGTTAGTGACATCATTGATAGCGGAATTTACGGTATTGTTCGACATCCAATGTATTTAGGTGCGATGGTGATGTTCTTTTCTCATATTTTCTTAAGTCAAAGTTGGATAGTTGCAATTGGAACTATTGTAGTCCACTGTTTGCTGCTACCTAATTATTCTGTCAGGTGATCAGCGAAATATTGAGAAGTTTGGAGATGACTACAGACGTTATATGCAAGAAGTGCCGAGAATGAATTTCGTGGTTGGAGTCATCCGGCTACTGCGACGAGGAAGAGGTCGCTGACGCGCTCTTCAAATCATACTGGTTAGACAATTCCTTCTTATTGCGCCTCTATCTGCCAAGCAGTAGCCACCGCCTGCCCAAAAGAAATTCCGCCATCTCCAGGAGGAACAAGCTCATGAACAACAAATCTCAGCCCGTTTTCCTCAACAATCCGCTTAGTAGTTAAAACCAAATGTTCATTACAGCCGACCCCACCTGAAAAACCTACGACATCAATGCCTAACTGCTTTGCCTTTTCAGATGCAAGCTCTGCCAAACTACGGGCGATGTAAAACTGCGCAGAAAAGGCAAGGTCAGCGACGGAAAGGGCGTTTTTCTGAGCGAATATTTCTTGAACTAAAACTGTAGTGTCGATAACATCCTCATTTATTACCGGTTGTAGTTTTAGGGCGTCTCTTCCAGTTAATGCTGCCGACTCTAGCTTCATGGCTGGTTCTCCCTCATAAGTGCGTTCATGGCATATGCCTAAAATAGCTGAGACTGAATCTAAAACTCGACCACAACTCGTGGTTTTGGGCGTTAAAGGTTTCTCTAGCTGCTGGAGAATGATTTCTACTTCCTCTCTTCCATGAGGAAAATATTCATAATTGGCACGAAGCCAGTCTTCAATTTCCGCTGTGCCATATAGCATTCCAGCTACCATGCGCCACGGATAACGCGCCGCAAGATCGCCTCCGACCATAGGCTGCTCTTGAAGGTGAGATAAACGTTGAAACCCACCTTCTCGTGTGCAACGAAGGATTTCTCCACCCCAAGCTGAGCCGTCTAGGCCATAGCCAAACCCGTCGCAAGTTATGCAGATTATTTCATCTAAGTTGTGCTCAGCCATAAGCGAAGCAGCATGGGCATGGTGATGCTGCACTTCAATTACTGGAAGGTTAAGTTCCACGCCTAATTCCTGTGCAAGCATGGTTGTAGTAAATTTTGGATGAAGATCACATGCTATGGCCTCTATTTTGCAGTTTGTAAGGCGCAGAAGATGATCTGTGGCCTTTTTCAGAAATCGGAGTGTTTCTAGGTTTTCTACGTCGCCTATATGCTGTGAGATGAACGCTCTATTTTTAGACAAGACGCATGAGGTTGCATTAAGCTCGGCGCCTAAGCCTAAAACCGTGATGTTTACTGGCCGTTTTAGGCGGATAGGCTCTGGCGCGTATCCACGTGATCTACGGATTAAACTGATTTTTTCGCCATGAACACGAACAACTGAGTCGTCACATCTTTGAGCGACAAACCGATTATGGCAAAGGAAGTAATCTACCAAATTTCCGAGTTTTATAATGGCCTCATTGTCTTCGGTGACAATGGGCTCGTTAGGTGGATTGGCACTAGTCATAACAAAGGCAGGTTCTTGCACCTCTTCAAAGAGCATGTAATGCAACCCCGTATACGGTAGCATAATTCCTATGTTATGTAAATCCGGCGCAATCAGATCTGAAAGATGATAATTAGCACTTTTTTTTAGCAAAACAATTGGTCGAATATGGGAAATGAGCATTTCCTCTTCTTTGGTGTTTACTTCGGCAAATGATTTGATCGCTTCGAGGTTTCGAGCCATTATGGCGAAGGGTTTTCGGGCTCGATGTTTAACCGTTCTAAGCCTGGCGATAGGTTCTGATTTTGTGGTTGGAGAAGCTACGTGGAAGCCCCCGTAGCCTTTTATTGCCACTATGTGGCCTTCTTCGAGGATTTTGCCTGCCTCTCGAATCGGGTCTTTACTTTTGACTTGCTGTCCGTCATTTGTTGTTAGATATGCTTGAGGACCACACTTGTGGCAGGCTACGGTTTGGGCGTGGAAACGACGGTTGACGGGTGCCGTGTATTCTTTTTGGCAAAAGTCGCACATAATGAACTCTTGCATTGTTGTGTTCTTTCGGTCGTAGGGCAACCATTTAATAATAGTGTAGCGAGGACCACAATTTGTGCACGTGATGAAAAAATAGTTGTAACGTTGGTCTTTTGGGTTTCTCAATTCGTCTAGGCATTCGTCGCATATAGCAATGTCGGGGGGAATAACGGACCCGGAAAGTTCCACCGCTTCGGAGCTCTTCATAATCTTGAACTTCTCAAACTCATCTTTATCTTCCATGTACTCTGTAGTTATATCATGGATGCGAGCGATAGGCGGTCTCTTCTCCACCAGATCTTGAAGAAAGTTTTTAACATCATTTTGCTTCCCTTCAACAACGATTTCGACATGGGCATCTCCTCGGTTTCGCACATAACCTGCAAGCCTGTTCTTTACTGCAGTTCGATAAACGAAGGGACGAAAACCAACACCTTGAACAATGCCGCTTACTTTGATCTCAACCCGCAATAGCCAGTTTACTCCTAGAACTTGTTAATTGGAAGTCGTGTTCCGAATAAGTATATCGGAAACTGTAAACATCTAGTGTATTTTCAATCCAAATGAAAGCTTGAGAATCAGAATGGCTTGAACAAAGTTATATAAGCACGGGTAGCAACCTACATGATAAGATTTCGAATCGCCTATGACCGAAGGACTAGGTGCTTCTTGTGGAGAAAGTAAAGATTGGGGTTTTTAAATGCGGCAACATTGGAACATCCCCTATTTTTGAACTTCTTCTAGACGAACTGGCTGACCGTCAAGACATTAAAATCCGAACCGTGGCGACTGGTTCAAAGATGTCTGTCGAAGATGTTGAAGAAGCCTTGCCAAAAGTCTTTGAATTCAATCCAAATCTCTTGGTTTCTATATCTCCTAATCCATCGATATCTGGGCCGGCAAAGGTTAGAGAGGAACTATCAAAGAGTGGCGTGCCTAGTGTGGTTATTTCAGATGCTCCTGGAAAGCGCGTTAAGACTGAACTTGAAAAGCAGGGTCTTGGCTATATAATAATCACGGGTGATCCCCTTATTGGAGCGCGAAGAGAATTTCTTGACCCCGTGGAAATGGCGGTCTTCAATTCGAATGTCATCAAAGTGCTTGCAATTACTGGCGTTTACAGGATTGTTCATCGAGAAATTGATAAATTGATACATGCAATCAAGATGGGATCGAGTCCAGCTTTACCTAAGTTAATAATTGATGTAAATCGAATTCGAGACAACTCTGATTTCGAAAACCCCTACGCGAAAGCCAAGGCTTTAGCCGCTTATGAACTGGCTGAGAAAATTGCCGAGATTAATATCCAAGCATGTTTCATAGAAAAAGAACGCGACAGATATATTCCCCTTGTCGCTTGTGCACATGAAATAGCTCAGATAGCTGCTAAATTAGCCGAAGAAGCTAGGGAAATTGAAAAATACAGTGACACTTTGGTGAGGAAACCTCATTCGAAGGATGGGAAACCTAAAATCAAAACTAAATTGATGCTTCCTCCAACATTAGACGAAAAATTCTATCGAAAATTACTTAAGAAGTGAAAGCTTGCTCTTGGCAATTGAACTCGCAGAATCTTGAATTTTCCTTCAAGGAATATTCATTGGTAGAATTGTGTATATACGTTATTTACTTGTATATAAGGTATTTCGATTACGTATATATATTTCGCATTTTACCTATATAACAAGGTGGTCAAAATTGAAAGTTCTTGAAATCGCACCGCTAAAAGATAAAAAATTGGTCGTCTTAATTGTTGAGAAAGAATACAATGAACCTTTCTGGATAACTGAGCCTGCGTCCACCCCACGTTCTCGGATGCTTCGTTCCCTCTTTAGGCCTTCTATAGCCTTCCACAAGTTCTTGGAAAATCTAACTAAGAAAGTTAATCCTAACTTTGCAACTGAAGAGCTTGGTATGCGCTCGCAAAAGGAGTTCTACGAGGACAATGTTTTGGCTCAACTGTATCTAAAAGGCAACATTCCGTTCTTTCCCGTCGATATTGACGGAAATGCCAAGATGTACCTTGAAACGAGCTTAGACAAAAAGAGAGAGTTAAGAGACAACGTGCTAAAAGCTTTAGCTAAGTTGTCCAAGCAAAAAGGCGAAAAAGATTCCATGGAAAAAGAATATTTAGTTGCTTATGGTCAATGCCTGCAACTTGAGCTCGACGAGCAAGATCGGGAAATAAGTTTTCCCATAAGGGAAAGCTGGATCGTTATGGGTATCTTAGACCATGCTAGAGAGCTTGATGCTAAAGAAGAAATCACTTGTATTCATATATGCAGTCCGGAGCACGTAGACGGAATTAAAGAGCTTCTAGAATCCATAGATGTCAGAGTCGAAGTCCTTAAACTTTCAAAGAAGATACTTTCAGCTCATGTTGAGACTCCTCGCCACGATGAACTGGCGAATTTGTTGGAATCAATGCAGATTCAGGTGAAACCAGTCATTAGAAAGGCTTCCAGCGACGCACCGCATCTTCTATTTTACTTAGACACTGACGAAAAAGCTAGTCCTTTTGACATTTGTATGGCATATGATGCTGGATACAATGCTGTCATACCTTATGAGAATGTGACGCCAGAGGACGGTAAAAAAATTGTTCAGGATGCTATATTTTCCAGGGGACCGAAAGCCGTTAAGCATACATGCTTTTTTATTGGAGGAAAAGACGCGGAAAAAGCTGAAGAAGTCTTCGAGGTTGTAAGAGACACGATGTTTCCGCCTTTCAAGACAACTATAATAGTTGATCCCGGCGGTGCATATACAACAGCGGCCGCTATGATTGCGAAAGTTGAGGAAGCTCTCCTATCTCACAAACTTGGCGACCCAAAAGATAAAACCTGCGCGATCCTAGGCACAGGGGCTGTGGGACGAATAGCAGCTGTTCTTTTAGCTAGGCTTGGATGCAATGTGATGATTGCCAGCCTTAACCCGAAGCGTGTAGATGGAAAGGAATATGCTGAAAACCTTGCACGGCTTCTCGCTAGCAGATATGGAGTGAAAGTACAAGGTGTTTTTGCGCCTACAGGAACCGAAAAGCTTGGGCTTCTAAAGAAAGCTGATGTAGTTTTTTGCGCTGGGACAAGAGGTGTCCGTGTTATAGAGAAAGAATTGTTGCAAGAACTTAAACTCGTGAAAGTCCTGGTTGACATAAACGCTATCCCACCTTTTGGAGTAGAAGGAATAAAACTGAAAGATGACATGAGGGAAATAGCACCTGGAATCTTTGGAATCGGAGCGCTCAAAATAGGTGAATTGAAGCATAAGTTGGAGAAAGAAATTTTGAGAGAAGCGAGATCTAATGGAAAGGAGATATATAACTACAATCTGGCTCTACAACTTGCGAGGAAACTGCTTCAGAAAGAAGTCTCTCCGGCTAAAATGACATTGACTTTGAGTTATCCGCCTGCCAAGACGGATTCTAAGTAGCCATTTTATAAGCGCGGTTTATGGCTATCTCGGCTATGTCTGCTGCACACTCGGCGATTCTTTTTATATTGTAACGTATAGAACAAATTGCGCAAATTATCAGAGCGTTCGTTTGTTTACTCATGAATGCCTTTGTGGCTATCTCTCGATCTAGGTTTTCAATCTCTTTTTGCTTTTCTAGTATTTCAACAGAATTGGATACATCTTTTGAGAAGAAAGCCTTAACTGCTTTGTCATATAGATTGGCAGCTTCTGTGCCAGCAGTGAACATGAGATTCAGTAGATGATCGGGTATCTTTTGTTTGCTTCCATCTAACATTATTATGTGCTGGGTTATGTTAGCTGAATGGTCTGCGGCATGCTCGACTCTATACACGAGAGTTTGATGATCCATGCAGTCTAGAGGCTCGATATCGAGTTGATTTGCTAAAATGGGATCTCGGGCGGCATTGCGCAGTAGTCGGAGAAGAAAGAAGGAAAAGTGATCAACGTCGTCATCAAGAGAGAAAACAGACTTTGCCAGCATTATATCTCGGTTCTTTAGAGAATTTAATGCGTCCCGACACATGGAATGAGCGATCAGGTGCATCCTGTGAATTGCCACCTTGGGTGATGCCTTTGACTCATCTATCAAAGTTTGTATGTACATGCTTTTCGCGTCGGACTCCATTATCCTCATGTAAAGCGTCCTAACAATGTTCCGAATTGCCTTTCTTTGTGCAACAGAAAATATCTTTTCTGACAAAACTCTAATGCGAGAGTAACCGTTCAAATAACAGCCGATTATTCTTCGAATAATTAATTCTCCTCTCTTGCCTGGATCAACATAAAGGGTTATCTCTTTTGGCTCCTTTTCCTTTTGAACGCTTGGAAAAAATTCGTTCAGATTGACCCAATGTTTCGGAAGAGAAACTACAAGAGAGGATCTGCCCAAAGACATAATCTTACGTTCCATAATCTTCCCTCTACTACATATTAGATTGGTCCACTCATATCAATACATGCTAAGACAAATATATATCCTAATTTCAACAGATACTGACGAAATGCAGATGCGGGATGTGTTTAATCATTGTTCTGCAGAGCGATTGTTATGGGATGCCTAAGAAGCACACAAGCGTACATATAATAGCTGTATTTGACCCTGCGGAATTATCCTTACGATAATGACATTAAATATTCGTCTTAAGGCAGACTTTTCGTCACTCTACTATTATGCACGGTTTTCTATGTCTTCATTCTTCTAGAAATTTCGCTAGAAAAATGCGTATTTTCATGGGTGTTCGTTCTTTAGTAAGGATTTTATCATTTTTATTCTGCCTTTTCCTTCACGTGTTACTCGTGATATTACATGCTCGATAGCTTTCTTTCTGAAGTCTCATAGTCACGGTTTTTACCCGCTTTTATGAATCAAGGCACAGTAGAAAACAACCAGCTAATATTTTTAGATTAGGTACCAAAACATAGAACCTTTTAATGCGCGGGCTGTTTCATTTCAACTTATCATGTTCAAAAGCACAGGTCAACCTTCAGATGAGTCAAATATCCTATCAAACCGTAGAATGGAAGAGTCTCCGGTTGAGATTGGATGGTCTCCGAATGCAAAAAAGCCCAAAACAAAAAGAAACGCTACATATATTATTAACGATTTGAAATTATGGAAGGTTTCGGTTGTCTCCCATCTTAACCGTATCCCAGCAAGAAAAGCCGCAATAAACAGCGGAGCAAACAGCAGAAGAACATATTTCTTATACCATGGTAAATTTTCAGTTGTAACTCCTACATCGCGGTAAATCTTCTTCTTTCTGTAGATGGAAGGCAAATCTGGAAGGAAGTTGCTATAAACGAAAATCAATATGCCTAAAAGCATAGAATACGAAGCATTTTGCCTGAAGAAATAGAAGTTCAAACAAACATAAAGAA
>SMTZ1_10002913_pt1 | contig 20504 bp, 29 predicted proteins | sample DeeMarSWOR136_30_FD_25667 | JGI IMG/M metagenome (IMG submission 25667) | reverse complement strand
GAATGAGGTAAGAGCGAACCTCTCCATGTGCCCCAGCCTCCTACCGGCCACGAGTCCCTCGTAAGCGTGCTGTATGCACGGGGGTAAGGCGCCCATTAGCACCTCAGACGGTAAGTCCTCCCCCGTGTTCTCCGACCTGTTCTCCTCGAAGAGCCTCCTGAGTTTAACCACCCTGGCCTTCAGGGGCTCCGGGAGGTTTAACCTCTTGTGCTCAGACACGAGATCACCAACCCTCCTCTTTACCTCCTCCTGGAGCAGGCGGGCGGACTCGGGCTTCGTCAGGAGCACATAGCCCTCCCTCATCAGCCTGTTCACGAGCTTCCACTTGGGCTCCCGGAAGGCGGCGGCGTTCCTCAGGTAGTCGCTGAAGTAGAGCTCGAATCCGTAGAGCCTGCCGTCAAGCCGCTCGGAGACCAGCCTGAGGCCCCAGTTGAAATCAACTCTCGCCATCTTCGCTATCCGGGCGTCGCTCTCCTTCAGTAAAAGAGAGTTAGCCCTAACAGCTTCAGAAAGTGCGTATCTCCTGTCCAGGAAGTCGTCCCCGATGACCGTGACGAACATATTCGCCACGGGGAAGGCGAGGAGTTCTGTTAGAGAGTCTCCGAGGGCGGCTTCGGACTCGCCCTTCAGTATCGCATCCAAAACCCTATTCTCGGCCCTGTCGAGGACCTTGGAATAGTTGGGGTCCGCTAGGTCATCCACGGTGAGGTCCAGGACATCGACGAGGCCCACCGCATCCCTAAGAAAAGGGTACTTGGCGGCCTCCCTCTCGGAGATCATCTCCAGGCTCTTCGTTGTATTGAGGCCTCGGCGGAATATTATGCTTTAGTCTAATGGCTATCTACCCTCAGCCTTCTCATGAAGATAACATATAGTAAAAAAGGGCTCAGGCATACTTTCTTCATATACAATATTTCAATCTCCGCTCTCATCAACGACCGTTTCACCACTGCCCACATTAACCTCGTTGCCCTTCGTGTTGGTATTAAGTCAGATAAGGACCGTGGCCCTCCACCTACTCAACAACCTGTCAGAGATACACGGCCTACTGTGGCTGATCGCCGGATATCCCATCCTGCTAACAACGTTCTCGATAGCCTAGTACCTAAACGGGAAAACATCACCGATGGAAAACACGCCATTCCATGAAAGAGGTGCGAAAACAACGCACGCGAAAAAACGATGATGATGAAAAAACACCCCCTCCCCCCCTAAAAGCCAAGACATATGAAACTGAACTCCAAGACTACTGACCCACCAATATCAACACCGGATTGAAAAACCCGAAACCCTTACGTAACTCACCGACACGCCGGGAAATCTCTATAAGCTGCAGCAATCACAGCCAAAAAACACAGGGAAAAAAGGGAAGGAGAACCCACCAATTAAACCCCTATGCAAGGTGCCAAGTAGTAGATGAGCCGACCCTGCGGAAGCTCAAAGTCCATCTTTATCGGCATATCCGTGGACAACTCCAAGTTCGCCACCTCGCTTGACGCCGAGACCGCGTTGACGATGTCCTGAAGGTAGCTGAGGGTGAAAGTGGCGCTGGAGTCCTCCTCGGTCTTGAGGTCCAGTAGCTCGTCTGAGCCAGTCTCCCACTCGCTTAGCGCGCTCCCCATGTCGCCGGTAGCACTCACCTTGAAGGCCTCCGAGTTTACCTCCAGCTTGACGTGCTCGCTTACAAGATTGGCGTCCCTTATGGCCCTCCTGAGACTCTGAGTCAATATGCGTGTCGAAGCTTTGAAGAATATCTTGGGCTGGGGAACCTCCTCGTCCAGAGGCTCAAGAATGGGCATCATGAAGCGCCTTGTGTGCCCTCCCCGCTTGCACCGGATCACTAGCCTTGCCTGATCCTCCTCGAGCTTGATGGAGACGTGCTCATCCCTGTCGACCCTGTCCAAGAACTTGAGGAACTCCCCGATGTTCACGGTCAACCTAGATTCCCCCTCGCTTGCGTACTTGTCGAAGAACTCTCTTGGGAGCTCGAAATCGACCATGGCGACGTGGCTGGGGTCCATGGCAAGGAGCTTCATCTGGACCTCATTCATGTTGAATGTGCCCTCGTCGACGATGACGGAAAGCGCCTTAACGAGGTTTCGGAAGGGCTCGATGTGTGATATCTCGACCTCGAACAAATCCTTTCATCCCTTTTAATGACTCGATGCTGCTATCATATAGAGGGGATGATTTAAAAAAGGTGTTCGCTAGCCGTAGTCGCGCCAAGTGTGGCCGCATTTTGTGCAGCGAAAGAACTGCGTAGCACTTTCGTCGATGCTGCGGGTTTGGACCATCCACCAGTAGGCCGTCATGTTTCCACACTTGGGGCACTTCGTCTTCGTCGTTGGTGTCGTCCTCAGGTTGCGTTCCTTTTTACCAAGTACAACTATCTTATCTTTCCTCTCCGGGTTTACGGAGCGAACTATGTCACTCTCGAGGGGTTCCTCATTCCCGCATTTGGGGCAGACTAGGAGCTTTTTCTCCGAATCCACCTTGAGAACGGTACCGCACCTCGAGCAGAATTTCACTGAGGAATCCCCCTGCCGTTCTATCACAGGTTTAGGAAGACCTTTTAAAGCTTATGTTAGGTTCAGTTAACTACAGCTGAAACCACAAGTTCGGCCACTCTGACGGCCTCTGGGATTGCGTTTGTAACCGAAGAGGTGGAAAGGACGCGCAGCGCCGTCTCTCGACTCAAGCACACTGAGAAGGCTGGAATTGAACTCTCCCCTTGCTTGAAGTCTAACCTCGGTAGCGGAACACCTTCGATCAAGTTGACACCATCAAACCCAAGCACGATCACGGGTCTAGAGACCCCTTTAACGAGGCTTTCAGGGTCGATGGTAGCTCCATTCAATGAGTCGTAGTAGTACACGATCACCCTGATCTGGGGGTGATGCCGGGATGCGGTGACCATCCTCACGATTTCACTAGTCAGATCCCCTCCATCGACGAGGGCACTCATTATGCCATCCAAGCAGAGTCTTCCCCTATACACCACGCCTACTAAGAAGTAATGGCCACCTTTTCCAATGGACTTCGCGGCAAGGCCTAGGATCCTGATCTGTTTCTTGACCTCCCTGATGCCTTGCACGGTCATTCGGGTCCCACTTAAACCTGGGAGAACTTGTTAATTCAATTTGCTATTTTAGAGATCTGACTCTGAAACTGGATCAGGAAATCGTCGACCTTCTTCTTCGCGTTCTCAGCGGAGGCGATGAGAACCTTTTTCTGGTCTTTCCCCTTCTTCACGTGAACGTAAAGGATCGACCGGTCCATTAGGGGATGGGGCTTGCTATAGCCGGCCATAGTCACGTCCTTGTTTTCTAGTAGGGAGCTCTGAAGCAGGTTGAGGAGGGTGTGACCCTCACCACCTACCTCCATCTCCAATCTATCCTTATCCTCATCAACGATCCTCAGCTTCAAACCAGTTCCTCCTTCCCGTAGGTCTTTGCGAGCTTTCTCCGCTGCGTGCGATTACACTTGGGGCAATGAAGGCGCCCTTGACGCTCTTCAAGAATGGTACCGCACCTCGAGCAATAGGCGTATACTACACCGTACTCAGGATCCCTGATAGATAGCTGTATCAACCTGTTCTTGACATTGATGATCTCCCCCTTCACGATATCACCGTTTCGTAAGGCCATCCCTAGATCCTTCACGTAGCCCCTTCCGGCGTCAGATATATGGATGACACCGGTGTACGGTACCTCAATGTGCTTGCCGTCGATCATGAGTATGTCGACCCTAGCATCCCTCCTCATCACCGACCCAGCCTCAGCAATCACCACTAGGCCCTCCTCGGGGAGGATGAGATCCTTAGTCTTCTTCTCGACATTCACCTGCCTCTTATCTAGATCGTAGTGAGCCGTTCCCAACTCCGATGAGCGAACATCGCCATTCCTCTGATATGAGCCCGGACCATCCTCAAGCGCCTCTATCACCGCCAGTTTCTCGCCAGGATAAACGTCTTTATCTTCGAACATTTTCTTTGGCATCTTCACATCAGCTCTTGCCCGAGTCTAAAGGTTCTTGTGGGCTGAAGGCTTTGCCTTCCCTTTAAACTTTTTCTGAACCACTAGGGCACGCCTCTAATGTATCTCCTTCCATTATAAACCCTGTGATCTTGGCTTATCTGATATAATCGTGACCCCAAATCTCCTCCCATCTCCTATCGCCTAGAAGTACCTGGGCTTCTGTGGTCGTCAGGATAGGCCTTGTCATGCCTGCGACGCCGTCGATGGCTATTCTCGGGCATGCCGTACTTATGAAGGCCTCCGGCTCAGTGAAGTTTTCAAGCTGCTGTGAACCGACCTCGTCGAAACAAATGATTGTGGCCTTCTTGCCCGCTTCCTCCATCCTTCCGACGAGTTGCCTCGCAATGTCGAGTTGGTACTGCCCAGGCTTGAGGCTGATAACGATACCAAATACACAGGCTTCCTCGGCTGACTTTATCGCCGCCATTCTTTTCATGGCTAGCAACATAACCTCGTGCTCATCCAGCATATCTGCTGACATGGTGTAGGGATTGGCAATCACCACGGGTTTTCCCGTGATTGTAGCCAGCCCGAGGGGATGAAATCGTCCTGCCCCGATAAAGATGAATCCCTCGACCTTGTCGGAGATATCCAGAGCGGTGGCGTATTGGCATCCCAGCACCTGTCCATTGTATGGCGTCCCCCCTCCCCTCCTCCCAATAAAGGGTGTAAGACCATTAAACCTGAGGATTTCGGCAACTTCCCCGAGTTTGTGGACATGTTGGACCGTAGCAGCCAGACCAATTCTACCCCAACCATTAATATGAGGCATAGCCTTTCCGACCAATACCTCGACGTCAAAGTCCATCCTTACCTCTATGTAGACTACTGGGATGGATCGCTCATCCACCATCCTACTGTGGCCATAGTGGAGGATGAGATTGACATCTAGAACCTCAGCCTCGTGAAGGGCTAGATCGCAGGCCCCATAGCACGAGTCCCCACTGAGAAAAACCTCGGCGCCAGTATTTTGCTTCAATTCCTCGGCGAGGGCAAAGGCTATTGGGCGTAATCCGTCGGGAAGCTGGATGAGCACTTTCCTAGCACTATGTCTTTTAATCTCGTCCACTGCGCGCTGGACTTCGAGGTCGTACATAGATATCATAATTGGGCTGAGGAACTACGCCTTTTTTATACTTTGTACATTGTATGTCGCCACTGTTATTTTAGGACTTAACCAAGTAAGCGACTGGTATCATAATTAGAGTGAAGGATTAGTTATTTCTCTTTACGAAGATCCTGCAGGGAACAGGAAACTTATCCGACGCCCGTTTGAGAGCTTCCTTGGCGACCTCCAAGTTGGCCTCCTCGACTCCCGCTATTAGGACCTGGCTTCCCTCCTTCAACCTAGCGGCTACGCCTACGGGCTTCCCGTAAGCCCCCTTCATGCCCTCCTGGAAGCGATCTGCCTGAGCGACATTTATACGCTTGTGCTCTCTGAGGACTTGGTGGGGATAGGGGACTATTTTTAGGAAGAAGTTCTCCCTACCGAGGGGCTCCATGAGCCTGTTAGCGGCGATTCTGGCGGCCTCGAGGGCGTTGTGGCGGATTTGGCCGTCTTTGATGTTAACAAGCTCGACAGTATATGGAAACTCCCTTGAGGGATTTCCCATGGTAAACTTGACGATCTTTGAGCCTGGGATACCTCCCATATACTTCCGACGGGTGTAGGACATCCCCTTAATCTTTCTGAAGTTGCGGGCTTTCATGGCTTTCCACCATGCTGATGGGCTAGCTTCTTAAAAATATAGTGCTGTAATGCACGCATGAGTCCCCTAGGTTGAAACCCCCTTTAGGAACCTAGCATGACACTTGATGATGGAATTTCCAGATCATATTATGTAAACTCGAGGTGTTTGCCTTGAAAAAAGTCTATCGGGAGCGTCGATTGCCTATGTATACTCAATATGCTCTGGTGAAGAGCTGGTACTTCTCCTCCTCGGAGAGTTCCTTCAGCACCCTCCGAGCAAGCAACTTAGCCGGGTCCGTGATGTTTACCCTGTTCTTAAGATCCTCGAAGCTGTCGAAGGGAACCCTCTCCCTCTGATCTAGTATCTGCCACATTAGACGCTTACCGATTCCTGGGATGAGTTCCATCGAGTGCATCCGGGGTGTGACAGGCTGGGACCTGTTGAAGAAGTCGATGAAGCGTCCGGCGTCCGCATTGATGATCGTCTCTATTGTTTGTGGGAGCTCGGACTTTGCCGCTGAAGTCAGCTCCTCATAGGTTATCCGCCCCAAGATGTGCTCGACCTTGGTCCGGCCCTTCTTTCCTACATATATACGCTCTCGTATGTTAAAGGGCATCTCATGCCTGGGCACGGCCTCAAGGAGTGTGAAGTAAGTCTCCCCGACCATCTGGATGATGGGTCTCCCGTGGTACTGGGTTCTGATTGCACTAGGCCTACCATGGGGTAGATCGTCCAGAATGTAGGCATACTCCTCGTACTTCTTTGCCTCTCTCTCCAGCAGCGGTCCCCCCGAAGATCCTCAGGAAATATTATTCGGACCTGTATTTCTCAATTATCCCTAAAATCGTGTTCATGACGTCCTCGGAGATGATTCTCCTCCTTCCGAGGAAAGTCCTGAGCTCCCCCCGGCTCCTTGGTAGGCTGTTAGTTATCTGCACGGCAAGATTCCTCTCCAGGCCAGCCTCCTTAACTAGTTCCTCCACCATCGCCTCGGAGTCCTCCTCGGATCGCTTAGAGAAGCGAACCGTGTAGTCGTGAACCCTTCTCTGGAGGGGATCGAGCTCCTCTAAGTTCGCCTCTAGGATCTTCTTAGCCTCAGCTACCGTGATGGGCTTCTTCTCTATGATGCTCATGCTCGCTGCTCCTCGTGCCTCTTCAGGTGCTCGGGGCCGGCTATTACAATCTTTGAGGTCTTTCTCTGGGGGATGTCGAGGACATAGGCCTTCCCCCTTTTCTCGACGACGGTGCCCACCCGCCCCTGGAAGCGCTTGTGAGGCATACCCTTGTGGACTCCGGAGTCTATATTGATGACCACCTTCTCGCCTACGTCGTAGTCAGCGAGGAGCCTGCTCAGGCCTAGTTTCCCCTTCTCCCTTACCCGTTTCGTGAGCACGCTTCGGCTCTTCCTTCGTGGTCCCTTGGATTTTCCCATTTTCGCTGCCTCACCCGAGCTTGAAGGGCATTCGCCGGAGCGTCCTACGTCTACCCTTAAGCTGCCGGAGCATCTTACGCATCGCGTTATACTGCTTTATAAGTTCTCTGACTTCCCGCTCCTCGGTGCCCGATCCCCTGGCGATACGCCTCGTCCTCGAGGCGTTGATGATTTTTGGATTCTCCCTCTCTTCGGGGGTCATAGAATCGATAATGTACTTGAACCTGTCAAGCCGCTCCTCTGCCATATCAAGCTGGTCCTGGGGGAGCTGGTAACTGAACCCAGGGATCATTGAGATCACCTTCTGCAGGGGTCCCATCTTCCTCATCGCCTCGAACTGCTCATACATGTCAGCCAAGGTGAACTTCCCGGACAACATGGCGTAGACATCCTTCTCCGAGACGTCTATCTCCGCCTCCTTCACCTTCGCCACAAGGCTCTCCACATCCCCCATGCCTAGTAGGCGGCCTATGAAGCGGCTGGGGACGAAGGACTCCATGTCATCTATCTTCTCCCCGGTGCCTATGAACTTGATTGGGGCGCCAGTCGCGGCCACTCCTGACAGGGCTCCGCCACCCCTGGCCGAGCCGTCGAGCTTGGCGACTATTATGGATCCGATGTCGGTTGCCTCGTTGAAAGCCGCGGCTTGTGAGGCCGCCTGCTGACCGATGGTACCATCCAGTACTAGAATTATCTCTTGGGGTTTTACTCCCGCCGCTATCTGCTGCATCTCCAATATGAGGGACTTCTCCTCCTTATGGCGACCTGAGGTGTCTAGGATGACTACTTCGTGGTCCCTGAACTTCTGGACACCGTTCCTAGCAATGACGACGGGGTCCTTACCATCTGGCTCCCCGTAAAAGTCTACGTTGATGGACTCCGCAAGTTGGCTGAGCTGGTCGTAGGCGCCAGGCCTGAAGGTGTCGGCGCAGATTACGGCTGGCTTTAGGCCCCTCTTCTGGAAGTACCTCGCGAGCTTGGCGGCGTGGGTGGTCTTGCCAGAGCCTTGGATGCCAACGAGCATGAGAACGTTCTGCTTCCCCGGCTGGATGGTGAGCTGCTCTGGCTTCTCGCCGACGAACTTGGTGAGCTCATCGTAGACGACCTTGACCACGTGTTCTCTTCGGCTAATGCCTGGAGGGAGCTTCTCATCCAGCGCCCGCTTTTCGATGCTCTGGCTGAGCTCCATGACAAGTTGCACGTTTACGTCGGCCTGGAGAAGGGCCCTCTGGAAGTCCCTGATCAGCTCCTTGACCAGCTCCTCGTCAACGATCGGCGCCCTCAGAACCCTCCGGAGGGCGTCATAGAGGGAGGAGCCCAGCTTCTCCAGCACCATCACGCAGCACTTTCCGTTTGTTTCGGCAATATCTCGTGCGAGGCTGCTGTTAAAGATTGTTCTAGGCACCTGTTTTATATCCAGTTAAAGAGGAATCCATTTGATTGGTATGGTAGGGCTTGGGGAGAGCAGGCCGACCTTCTACTTCGATGTTCATGGCGAGATCAACACGGAGAAATCAATCGAGCTTTCGAGGGACAGGGCGTCCGAGCTGGGCATCGGAAAAGTCGTCGTCGCCTCGGAGACGGGCCTTACGGCTCTCAGGGTCCTTGAGGCTTTCCCTGACTTGAAGGTCGTCGTGGTGAGTTCGGCGGCTGGTACCTGCATAGAGGGCAGCGTCATAGGTGATCTCAAGATTGGCATACCCGATGAAAGTATTCTGGTGGAGCTCAGGGAGAGGGGTGCCGAGGTCGTGAGGGGAACCGACCCGTTCTGGAACCTGGCTGCGCACACCGGTATGGTGGACGCCTGCAGGCTGGGGATGATGTACTTCAAGGTGATATGCGGGGGCCTCCACGTCTGCATGACGGCCGTGCTGGAGGCCACGGACGCGGGCCACCTCGTGGAGGGGGAGGAGGCGATAGCCCTCGCGGGCAGCTTCGTGGGTTTAGACACCGCGATCGTCGCTGGGGCATCGAACTCTGTCAACTTCTTCAGGTCGTTCGAGGTGAGGGAGATCATCTGCAAGCCCCGGCTTCCTAGGTACGCATGGCCGATTAACTTCGAGGACTGGAGGGGGGATCTGGAGAGGTATAGGCGGTTCGTCAGGGAGTAGATCGTTGTAAAGGTGCCCGCTTGTAGCGGTTTTCCGCGCGTCGGTGGGTGGTCATAAGGGTTTCAGGTTTTTTCGTTTTCCGTGTGAAGTTGGTGGTGTTTTGAGGTTCTTTTTCACTGAGGTGAAGGGGGGTCCGTGTTCTCAGGGGTCTGTGGCTGTCGTGGGTGCCGATGGGGCGGGGCGTTGTGGGTGGTGGATTCTAGCCTACGCTGTTTTCCAAGAACCCATCTATGAGGCCGAAGGCTTCAGCCAAGGAGCTGTACTCTCTGACAGTCAGGTAGTCGTTGCCCCCGACCATCGCCGATAGACGCCTCCCGCTCCCTACGCGGAACAGGCAGAGTATTGGCTTGCCCAGGGTCTCGGCTATGCCTATCTCGTATCCCACTCCGATGGATGGGCCCGTCACCTCCGCGACGAGGGCGTCGGCCTCCTCCAGCCAGTTGACGTCCCTCCTGAATATCTCCGTGTCCGCCTGGCCGATCTCGTCCGGATCGGTTATCTCGCCGATGTGCTCTGTCAGGACGGTCCCGTGTCTCTTCATGTGGTCTATCAGCTTCTTGGTCGTCCCGGGTTCAGGCCTCACGCCCCTTATGGAGCACGAGAAGTAGATCTTCATGGTAGTTATGGGGAGGAGCTGCATTAATTTCATTTTCCCCGGGATTTGAGGTTATATGAGACGGCCTCAGCGTTCCACAGTGAACCAGGGAACCTGGAGGAGAAGAGGGTCCTTCCTGCCATAGCCGTGGCTGAATCGCCCGCCTTCACCCAAAAGGTCGCCGTGGTCAGACGTCACGACGACGGTGCCGGGGAGTACGTTCAGTAGCTCTGACACGTGCTCGAGGACCAGCTCCAGGTTTCCTGCGTACGCGTGCCTGAGCCCCGCCACTCCCAGAGCCCTCCTAGCGGCGTCCATAGGTGACTCGGGAGGGAGACCCAGAACCTCGCGAAGCCTCCACAGGAGCCCCTTCCGCAGGAAGCCGGCTCGTCTCATCGCCGGGTTGCTCGAGGCAGCCGAAATCAGCTCGTAGACCTTCTCCCTCAGGCGCTGCCGATGGGCGTCCGATCCTACGCCGTCTAACACGGTTCTTGAGGCCGGCTCTTGTGAGGGGAAGCCAGATCTCCCAGGCTGGTAGCCTATGTAGGGGCAGTGGGGCTGGAGGTAGTGGACTATGAGCCTCCTCCCGGGATGTTCCCTCCGAGCCCTCAATGCTGCCTCGTTCACAACTGAGGGGTGCACAGTCCCCAGCTCCCTGTCCCAACCCCAGCACCACACGTCAACGACCTCGTGGAAGTGCTCCCCGCCCCTGAACCCCCCCACCTCGACCGTCGAGTTGATATGGGGGTTGGCCGAGACGTAGACGACGTCATCGTAGTTCCCCGGGAACGAGTTGTCCCTCCACTCCACGGTGTTAGAGCCGACCGACACAACCTTCTCAAGCTTGCCTTCCAGAAACGAGGCGTGGACCTTAAGGAAGTAGTCGTATCTGCAACCGTCCAGGACGATTAGGTGATCCCAGTCCTCCTCCGTCACGTGGACCCTTCTCACCATATATCGTTACCACCGGATGTTAGAACGCCGGGAACTGGTTCCCCTCTACGCCTCAACCTTCATCCATCATTAAATCAACTTTTGGGTGGGTGGTAAGCTTTTTGGGCGGAATATTGGGCGTTTACAGGCCCTTTTTTTGGGATAATATTTTAGAACCCACCGACGTTTTCATCTTTGATATCCTTGTCGGACGCCGAGGATGACCTAAAGGCTCTGAACGAGAAGATGGAGAGGATGATGCGCCGCCTCGATTATATGGAGGCCATCCTAACAGAGAGCCGGAAGTATCCTGAGCTCGCCCAGCTCATGGGGGACCTGAAGGTCGGCACCGCCCTCTACGGCGAGCCCCTGAAGCTCATCCAGCGACTCCTCGGCGTCCGGCGGTACCTTGAGAGGACCCCGGAGTCGAGAGATGATGTCTCGAGGATCATCCTCAACGCCCTCGCCCTGAAGGGGCCCATGAACATCTCCCAGCTCACCCGCGAGGTCGCCAGGGAACGGGGCTCGGGGTCGAGGGTGACGATCAGGAAGAGGGTGCAGGACCTACTCGAGGAGGGAGCCATAGAGAAGGGGGAGGGCTTCGATTACAAGCTGCATTCCCAGGGTAGCTGACTGGGCTACCAGCTACCTAAAGTGATCAATACCTGATCAGACTTATCCAGAACCCTCATTGCCTCTGACCACCCACACATATCGACGGTGAACGTGCGTGGAAGCATCGGATATATGTCTCTCCGCAGAGAACACGGAACGTGGGTCCCTTAAGAAACCCAAGTTTGGCGTGTTCTCGAGGATTCTGGACTTCCTAGTAGGGTGCCTGCTGGGAGTCCGGAAAAGGAAGTGGATATAGCCGTTTACTCTATGCGTTCACAAGTGTCAAGGCAAATACTATCTCCTCTTTTAACATGGAGGAAGATGATGGGTACGAATCTTCTTTTCGGCGTGATTACCGTCCAGAATGCTCCCTAGGAGAAGATGGTTGACCGATAGCGGCGAGTAGAAGAGGAGATGAAGGCCACAAAGGAGAGAAACGCCTTCCTCGACGAGTGCTGCACAGCGATAGGCCGAGAACCCGCAGCTTTAAGCCGCTCTCTACTCCTCTTCAGGGAGAACGCGGAGAAGGCCTACACCTCGAAGGAAGGTTTCATGGAGGTTGTCGAAGATTATATGGACGCCGGGATATCCGAGTTCATGGTCTATTACCCTTTCAGGGAGGAGCACTTCAAATTCTTCGAGCATATCGCCGAGGAGGTCATACCCGACCTCCGCGGCTAACTGATCAGAATCTGGTCAGCTCTGTCCAGAACACCTATCTCGATTGACCACCCCTATACATGTAACAGGTGAAAAACAATGAGAGAACACAAAGGGTTTGACAGCCCCGAGGACATAGCCGAGATCTTCGAAGTCATCTCCGACAAGGTGCCGACCATGATAAGAGGCATCATCGAGAGCTTCTTCTCCCCAGATGCCGCCGCGAACATGGGCAAGGCGGTGGCCGAGTTCCGTAGGACCCTCATAGAGGGCGGGATCTCAGAGGAGGAGGCCATGGAGATGACCAGGGAGTACCTCAGGACCCTGACGAACTGGCAGGGGATGATGAGGGAAGCCCGCATCGGCAGCCACAGGTACAAGAGCGAGGAGTAGACTCGGAGATGAACCTCAGGACTACCCTATCCTCCGCTTTTTTTATTCTCAAGATGATATTCATTATGCCCGGCATCATAATCAGATACTACCTCAAGCGCAGGAGCGCAATCGGCCACTTCAAGAAGGAACTTGAGGTATCGGGCGTGCCATCCGAGGAGGCCAAGGAGCTGGCCAAGATATACCCCTTCAAACTCGGCGACATGATAAAGATTGCTAGAGGATTCTCCCGACAGGGATTCTGAAGTCCATAAAGTAACTCAATAGCATCCATTTTAGTTTAAGCAGAAAAGCGCTCGCTACCTCTTCTGTGTTGCATCCTAGTACATCGCTATCATCAATATTTACAGGACCTTCTCGTGCGCCACCCTGATATGGGCTATCTCAGTGGGGTCTAAGCCCATCTACCTCGCTGCGACTATGTCGGTGGCCACCACATCCCTCTCAGCTATGATCGTGTCCATCTTTACGGGCGTCTCATTTGTGAGGTGGACAATTCTGAAGTGTTTCGCTCCACGAGGCCCTACATGTACGAAGATCATCGAAGTAAATACATCAAAACGGGCTTCATTAGGCTGAACGATCATAAGATGAATTTCTATTTTTTACAGGGGTTCGAGTGGTCAATCTTAAGTGCAGTTAAGCGCGAATATAGTCCTTGAATCTCATGAGTCGTAAGTTCTACACCAAGGACGAGGTGAACAACCTCTACGCGGACGCCAAGGCTTACCTGATAAGGAGGTGGGAGCCCCGTCCGGACTATAAGCCCCTGATACTGACCCACGGTGAGGGGGTCTACTTCTGGGACGCCTCGGGTAAGAAGTACCTGGACCTGATCTCCCAGCTCTACAACGTACACATAGGCCTGAACAACAGGGATGTCATCGAGGCCGCCAAGAGGCAGATGGACGAGATGGCCTACGCCTCCCCCAGCTACTTCAACGTCCCCCAGATCAATCTGGCTAGAAGGCTGGCCCAGATCACCCCGGGGGACCTCTGCAAGGTCTTCTTCGCTAACAGCGGGACCGAGGCGAACGAGGTCGCGATCAAGCTAGCCCAGCTGTACAAGGAGGCGAAGAAGATCGTGAGCTACTGGGACGCATATCACGGCTCTACCTACTCGATGGTGAGCGTCGGCGGCAGCTCTAGGAACAGGCAGCACAAGGGCCTCAGCATTTTCGAGGAGTTCAAGCATGTGCCCAGCCCCTACTGCTATAGGTGTCCCTTCAAGAAGTCCTATCCTGAGTGCGACCTCCTCTGCGCTGACTTTGTCAAGTATACCATCGAGAAGGAGGGGGCGAGTACGGTAGCGGCTTTCATGGCGGAGCCGATCTGCAGCTGGGCTGGGCAGGTGGTTCCTCCGGATGGCTACTGGCAGAAGATCAGGAAGATATGCGACGAGACGGGCGTCCTCATGATCTTCGACGAGGTGATGACGGCCTTCGCTAGGACTGGGAAGATGTTCGCATGCGAGCACTGGAACGTCGTCCCGGACGTTGAGACCTATGCCAAGGGGATCACGGCCGGATACGTCCCACTGGGGGCTACCATCGTTAACAAGAAGATAGCTGACCACTTCGACGAGCACAGCTTCCCGCACAGCTACACCTACAGCGGTCACGCCCTTGCCTGCGCTACGAGCATGGCCGTCATAGATTTCTACTATAGGGAGAAGCTGGCGGAGAGGGCGGCTAGGATGGGGGCCTACATGATGGACGAGCTTAGGGGGATGCAGGAGAGGCTGCCTGTCATCGGGGACGTCAGGGGCCTGGGCCTCTTCATGGGGATCGAGCTCGTCGCCGACCCGGAGACGAAGGAGAAGCTTCAGCCGGAGGGCCTCACGCCGGAGCAGAGGGGCGACCCGGAGTACAGCCCGATAGTCTACCTGAGGGATAAGGCGAAGGAGAAGGGCCTCATCTTCGGCTCCAGCCCCGGCACGGGGATTATCAGGATGATGCCGTACCTGATCATCACCGAGGAGCAGGTGGACGAGGGCCTGAAGCTGCTGGAGGAGTCCATCGAGGAGACCTGCGGGAAGTTCGACCTCCCGAAGGGTGGCTGATCCCCTCCCACTTTTTTCCGTTCAGAATCTTTATTAGGACCTCTCCTAGATGTCTTCCGAAGCCCTCTTCGGAATAGGGAAAGCTGCGAGTGAATGATCCGTTATGAACTTCGATGCGCTGCCTATAAGCCAGGAGGTTAAGAGGGCTCTCTCCGAGCTGGGGTTCTCGGAGATGTTCCCGATCCAGGAGCAGGCCATACCGGAGATGCTTAGGGGTACGAACGTCATAGGTCAGGCTAAGACTGGGACCGGGAAGACGGCGGCCTTCGGTGTCCCCATGATCGAGGGCCTGGACTGGGATGAGAGGCGGGTGCAGGGGTTCGTCCTGGCCCCGACCAGGGAGCTGGCGGTCCAGATCGCCGAGGACCTCAGGAGCTACGGCAGGCACACGCGTCTGAGGGTGCTCACGGTCTATGGCGGCGTGTCGATAGAGAGGCAGATGAACGAGCTTAGGAGGGGGGTCCACGTGGTCGTGGGGACGCCCGGGCGCGTAATAGACCACATGAAGCGGGGGACCCTGACATTGGACGGCGTTAAGGCCATGGTCCTGGACGAGGCCGACAGGATGCTCGACATGGGCTTCATCGACGACATCGAGTACATCCTTAGGCGGACGCCGAGTAGGAAGCAGATCAGCCTCTGGTCTGCCACCATAGACGACAGGACGAGGAGGCTCTCGGGGAGGTACATGCCGAACGCCAAGCTGATCAGCGTCAGCCGGGACGAGATCGCCGTCGAGACCATCGACCAGCGCTACATGATAGTCGCCGATTGGGAGAAGCTCGAGATTCTCCAGAAGCTTATCAACCACCTGAACATAGACAGGGCCCTGATCTTCTGCAGGAGGAGGACGACGGTGGACCGCCTTACGGGGAGGCTTAAAAGGGAGGGCTACGACGCGGAGGCGATCCACGGGCAGCTCAGCCAGGCCCGCCGGGAGGGCGTACTGGCCAGCTTCAGGGACTTTAAGCTGAGCCTCATGGTAGCGACGGAGGTGGCGGCCAGGGGGCTTGACATAGTCGACGTACCGTTCATCATAAACTACGATATACCGGACGATCCCCTGATGTACTTCCACAGGATCGGGAGGACTGCCAGGGCGGGGAAGGCGGGCACGGCTGTGACCCTCGTGACGCCGGAGCAGCACGAGGAGCTAGCCAGGATCGAGGCCCTCACAGGCACCGAGATAAGGAAGATGACCCTGCCACCCGATTTCCTACTCTAGTTCCTAGACGGGGATTATGAAAAAGGGGTCTGGCTACGTTGCCAGCATATCCGTCTCTCTGGGAGGTGATCCACGCCCGATTTCATTTATGCGGGTTGAACGTTTTATAAGCCCTGGGGGTGTGGTTGGTATCGATCTTGGTTGTCGGAGGGTTTTTTTGGCTCCCAGCCCTTGTCCGAGGAGATCCGTAGGAGGGTCGAGGGCTACCCGTCCTGGTTGGAGATCGATCTGGATTGTCTGGGGTTTAACCTGGAGCGGGTGAGGGAGCGGGTCGGTGTCGAGGTGGTGCCCTGCGTGAAGTCGAACGCCTATGGTCACGGGCTTGTCCCAGTTGTGGCGTACCTGATGAAGAAGGGGGTCGGGCGTTTCCTCGTCGCGAAGCTCTGGGAGGCGCTGCAGATTAGGGAGGCGGGTCTCGACTGCGATGTCGTGAACATGGACCCGCTTTTCTCGGAGGCGGAGTTCAGGGCGGTGGTGGAGCGCGGTGTCACGCAGACGGTTTTCCGGATGGCGACTGCTGAGGGGGTCTCCAGGGCCGTGGTGGAGCTGGGTACCGAGGCAGAGGTCTGGGTGAAGGTGGACACGGGGCTGAACAGGGTTGGCGTGAGGCACGGGGAGGCAGCCGACCTCATCGAGTACATCTCGGGGCTGCCCGGGCTCACTGTCAGCGGTTTGTTCTCCACTTTCACAGAGGACGAGAAGTTCGACAGGGTGCAGCTGGACAGGATGCTGAAGCTGGCGGATGAGCTGGGGGGGAGGGGGGTCGAGGTACCCCCGAGGAGCATGGCTAGCAGCCACGACATCTTCCACCTCCCCGAGTCTTACCTAGATGCTGTGAGGCCCGGGCTGATGCTCTTCGGGCTGTATCCCGAGCCGGAGGACAGGGAGGCCGGCGTGGAGCTGAGGCCTGTGCTCTCTTTTAAGGCCAGGCTGGAGCACGTGAAGTGGGTGGGGTCCGGGGAGTCCGTGACCTACAGCAGGAGGTTCGTGGCGCCCAGGAGGATGAGGGTGGGGACGGTGCACGCCGGCTACTCGGACGGCTACCCCAGGGAGCTGATGATGAAGGGGGTGGTAAAGGTGGGTGGCGAGGTCAGGCCGCTGCTGGGCACCGTCTCTGTGAACCACCACGTGGTTGACGTTGACGACCTTGACGTGGGCGTCGGGGACGTGGTGGAGCTTGTCTCCAGGGAGGGGGAGAACACAGTGGAGCGGCTCTGCACCCTGGCAGGTATAGAGCCTTACAAGTTCTGCGTGGGGCTGAGCCCTCTGACGCCGCGGGTCTACTACGAGGGCGGTGTACCAGTGGCGGTGAGTTTAAATTTGGGTTTGGATATCTAGTTTCGGTAGCCGGGGTAGCATAGCTAGGCTAATGCGCTGGACTCATGATCCAGAGGTTTGCGGCACCAGTGCCCTAGCCGGATAGAGAGCGTGGGTTCAAATCCCGCCCCCGGCACTCTTAATTCTCACGTTACCAGGTGTTCAAAGTCTCTTACGTCTATCCCCGCTCAGTTCTCTGGTCAGTACGCCGACGAGGTCACTGTGCCTCTTCAAGATTTCGTGCCATATCTCGCCTTTCTCCGTCTTGTGGTATCCCTCCTCCTTGCTTCCCTCGATGAGCCCATTCTCCTCGAGGAAGCCTATCACCCGGTCCGTCTGCCACTGATTCCCCGCCCTCCTGTAGATGTCGTACCTAAGAGTCCTACCGCGCTGGGCGTCGGCCGAATCAAAAATGTCAAGGTACTCCTTCAGCCTCTCCGCTGCTCGTGAGGGCGGAGGGGCTATTCGGGGGCACATTCGCTATTCCTCAAGGGTCTTCTCCAGCTCGATGAGGTTTGCGTATCGCCTCTTGAGCTTGAAGTAAAACCTCATGTACGTGACCCCGGCCAGTAAACAGACGACCGATCCGATGGCGCCTCCCCCCAGGTAGAGATAGTCGAGCCATCTGGTCGAGCCCGTTGAGTACCTGGCGTACATGTCGATCGCGGTCCCTAGTTCTATGGGGACCAATGCGAACATGACCAGACCGAAAAAGAAGACAGATTTGATCCCCTTATTCATGTCCTTGATCATGGTCCTGGCGTCGCGCCATAGCTCGTCGTACAGGTTCTTGAGGGGTGTAAGATCTTCCATTTCTTTTATCACCAAGCATGATAGGGCATTAGAAATATTTGTGCGTGTTTCTAGACTTTCCGACCGCTTAAGGTCTAAGCGCAAGATCAACTACTCAAGTGAGTTACTCTACAATGCAGATCGTAAATGAAGCGTGGGTTCAAATCCCGCTCCCGGCACTCCTCTCTCGTTACATGGTTAACTGAGGGCAGTGATTCTCGGGATGAGTGGCCACGTGTACAGTGGCCAGCTTCTCAAGATGGAAGATATACTGCGCCAACGCCTTGCTGAACCTCCAGCCTACTCTATGGTAGACTTTTACTTGCTGCCATGTTGACTACCCCTGTGCTGAATCATCAATTTAACGGTCGATAGAAAAATGAAGTATTGAACTCTATGATCAAATGCCTTTTACCTCCTTCAAACCTCTTAGCTAGAGTAAGTCATCCGATTCATCATGAGGTTGGCAGGTGGTTCTGGGGGTAGGTCATTGTGGAGATAGACAAAACGAAGTGCGTCGGGTGTGGCAACTGCCACGCCATTTGCCCGATGGGAGCCATCTCTCTGGATGTGGACGGGAAATCTGTCGTTAACCAGGACGAGTGCGTGGAGTGCTCCACTTGCTATCGGGTGCTGAGAAACGAGGGATATCCTCCCTGGTTTGTAAGAGCAGTAAGACAAGTCCTCTCGTTTCTACACCTGCAGTATATGGCAAAGGTGGACGTCTGCCCGACAGGCGCCCTGACGCCCCCCGAGCTGGAGTGGCCTAGGAGCCTCCGCGCAGCGTTCAGTGACCCTAGCGTCGTCCACTCAAGGACCGGCGTAGCTGGCCGGGGCACAGAGGAGATCAAGACCAACGACGTGACCGGCAGGCTGCGAGAAGGAGAAGCTGGGATAGTCGTCGAGCTTGGCCGGCCGGGAACCGGAGCCCATTTCCGCGACGTCGAGAAGGTGGCCATGGCACTGGCGCCCCTCGAGCCCGTTTTCGAGCCATATAACCCGGTGACCCAGCTGATGGAGGATCCGAAGAACGGCAAGATGAAGGAGGAGGTCCTCGACGAGAAGGTGCTCTCCGCTATCATCGAGGTGAAGACCCGGCTGGAGAGGATACCCAACTACCTCCGCACACTGGAGGCCGTCCAGGGGGAGACGGACGCCGTGTTCTCCGTCGGCGTCGCGTCCAGATGCCTCCCCGACGGTTCCGTCCCGCACGAGAGGTGGGTCAAGGAGGCGGGGTATACGCTCTCGCCTAATGGGAAGACCAACCTGGGGTTGGGCAGACCCCTGTTCAAGGGGGATTGACCGATGACTAACACGCTGCATAGACAGGGAACCGCCGAAGAGCTCGAAGAAGACTACGTCATCTTTGCCACCACGGCGAGGGGGATCACCCGGGAGGGATCGGCGCCCAAGATCCAGGAGTTCCTGCGTATCTGTCTTAAACACGATCCCATCAACATCGGGAGCAGCAGGCAGGGAAGCATCCTCCAGGACGACGTGGACATTCACGAACTGATCGCAAACCTTGAGGATGGTGCGGGCGCCGGAGCCGTCTTCACCGACCTCGACACCCTCCAGAAAGTTATAGCCGAACTGATCGAGGCGGATCTGGGTATCTCGATCAACGTCAGCGGGCTCCTATGGCGTGTACAGCAGTGCTGCCGAGGTAATGGGATTGAGCGGCACAGCGTCGAGCACTCCCTCGGCTTCTGGGGGTCACGGGACCGCCTACCGGAGAGGGAGATACTGGCCTTAAACACCCTCTGCGGCCATGGCATGGTCTCCTTCAACCTCATCCACAAGATGATCGAGTACGTGAAGCTAAGGCGGCTAACCCCCAGGGAGGCCGCGAAGATCATGGGCAAGTGTTGTGAGTGTGCTGTTTTTAATACCGTGCGCGCCGAGCACCTGTTAGAAAAGATGCTGGATACATGATCGGGTTTGTGCTTGCCGACTCAACCGACTGCATCCGTACAAGTATGCGAGAGGCCGATTCAATAATTGTGTTTAAAATGTTTTTAATCCTTATTTAACGATTTTAAGGCAATTCAGGGACGCGCGCATTACCGCTTAAAAGTTACGAGAAAAAAATTGTGGGTTCTCTTAATTCATTATGTGCACGAAACTCATTTCGGCTCGATATTATTCCAGATCTGACCCATGAACTTCCATTGGCCTTCGATCTTCTTGTACAGGGTGACAAAGTGTCCCTTCGATCTGAGGGGGCCCTCGGGCGTCTTATTTACGATGTCATATTTCCCTATGTCGTACGCTAGGTCCCCGGATGCAGAGATCTCTAAAGTCTTAACCCCTCGCCCTGGCTTGCCCAGGTCCCATTCCGTCTTTTTCATATTCTTGATTAATGCTTCAAAAACCTCTTTACCTTCGATTAGTGGTCTATTGGGAGGTATTAGAATCGCGTCCTCAGCGATGTAACTCATCTCCTCGTTCACGTCTGTGTTTTGGTCTACCAACATCTTCACGTGTATCTCGCTCAGAATCTTCCTATCAGCCTCGAGATCTACCTCTTCCAATTCATCATATCTCCTAGTTCTCCGTACCGTAGAGTGAGGCGTATCACCGTTTAATACTTATGATTAAATAAAAATAAGGATAGTTACCTGCGGGCAGTTTAAAAAAA
>SMTZ1_10008053_pt1 | contig 20505 bp, 11 predicted proteins | sample DeeMarSWOR136_30_FD_25667 | JGI IMG/M metagenome (IMG submission 25667) | reverse complement strand
AAGGTGTAAGCATGAAGCTTCGGCGACATGTTCAGCCTGTAGCTACTAAAAGCTCATTTACTGGTTCAATCGTTAAACAGGTTGCGTATTTACCCATATTTACGGTAAAAATGGTTTGACGGCCAAAGCGGTGGGGAAACACCCGGTCTCATTTCGAACCCGGCAGTTAAGCTCACCTGCGTAATCCTCTTAACCGTGATGCGCGAGCTCATGGGAAGATTACCCTCTTAAGAGGGCTTGAACCTCTGGACTAGGTGGAGAGCTCTGATTGACTCCTTCGGGAATCTTTTGGGGTAAGCTTCACTGCTTGAAATCCATTGGCTCTCGGTACGCTGTCAAACCATTTATACTTCCTATATTTTTTCAAATTTTATAATCAATTCTTTTTAGTAAGTTATAAAACGTTTTTACCTATTTTTAATAGTTTAATGTAAAATATTGGAATTTTTATTAATGTTTTAAAATTTTACAATAGAAATTCTGTTAATAAGTGTAAATTTTTTATACAACTATTTTCTCAAAAATTTTAGTTCTAGTGCAAGATATTTAACACAAGTTTTATATACTACAATAGACAATAGGTATAAGTATATATATTTCTTTATTCAAAGAAATTATATATTAATGGTAGAAGAGGTGAATTCTAAAATGAGAAAGGCGATAGTTGTATGTATTATAGCTTCAATGCTATGTTTTAGCATGCCTAGCATTGTTTCTGAAAAAATTGATAATAATGTTGAAAATGAATTAGTGATTCTTGAGCCGAGTACAGATACTATTACAACCCTTAAAGACACAGTCACCAAATATCTAAATATGGATGAAGATTTATATGAACCCGAATTAAGAGAAGAAACATATTGTCCACCTCAACCCTTACTAGGTGGAAATGAGATATTTGGATTGTGGATAAACATTGTTTACAATGGTAAAAGCTTCCAGCAACAAGTTCCTATAAATCCACAAACCATCAAAGGGAAACTGACAGATCCCAAATATAGAACACCCATATATTTTGATGTAGACGGTGATAGCGATATTGATATAGAAACAGGATTTGGTTTCTTCCGTTATGGCATAGAAGAAATCATGGCAGATGGATCAACTATAAATCATCCAGCATGGGCTACTGCTTTTGATTTTATGCAGATAGGTGATGGACTTGATGACCAGTTAGGAGACCTTGTTGTCTGGCAAGAGTTTCATGTTAATCTAGACGTTCTTGTTTCTAGATCATCAGATAGGTCACAATCTAATGTTTTTTCAAAAATCTTGGAAAGAATTAACCCAGGATTCTTCTTAAGACACTTACTAGAACGATTTTCTGAAAGGGGACCAGTTTTTAAACTATTACAAAACATTTTAAATAAAATTAAAGGCAATGCTTTCGATGAAGAACAAAAAGATGAAAATGAAGAATATAAAACAGGTGCATTAGGAGCTGATAATGATTATATTGTAACCAGGGTTGGATGGCGTTCTCCTGCTGGTGAGAAGATACCAATAAGATATGAAAAGAAATTTGCTGTAGGAAAGAAAAACATTTTCAGACCTGTAATTTTCCAAAAAGAGATGAACCCTTATGATATTATAAGTATAGCATCTAATGATGTTATGTTTGGATTTCAAGTTTTCAGAGAGGGAATGTCCTCTCCAACATATGATGTAAACTTTTCTATTAATTTTGACCCAGCTGTATATACAGTTGCTCAGTTCATTCCAAGGGAAGGAAAAGTTACCTACTACTATCATGATGTAGGTCCTGGCAATCCATTGGATATAACATTTTCTTCAAACATTCTTAAAGGCGGAGATGACGACGAAGAAAAAGAGGGTACCTTTTCCTTGAGTCTTCATATTGACTCTCCAGATGCTGTATCTGGTGAGGGTAAGTGGATGAGTTTTGAACCAGAAATAGTTTTGGATGGCTCACCATTTGGTGGAAAGCTAATATATGCTGCAAGTCATAAATTTAAGGTTGGAATGACTGCTGATTCTCCTAGATTTGAAGAAAAAGTTGAGTTTAATGGTATCCCAAAAAGTGTGGTTTTTAAATGGGGCGTTGATGTTGAGATTACTGTGGAACAGGATGAAATTGTGGAGGCAGCAGTTGAAGGTTTTGTTGGGCTTGATATGAGTAGCGACTTTGATGATATTACTGTCTATTATCCAAAGGTTAATCCTGAAGCCCCAGATGTTACTTGTTTTAAGGTTAGTGATATTCCTAGCTCGCGTGAATTACGAGCAGGTGCATCCTTAAGTCTTGATAATAGTAGCTTGTTAAAGTTGGATATCGGTGGATTTGTTTCACATGATATGAGCAGCTCTCTTGGAGACATAGTGCTGTATTGGCCAAAGGCAGATCCTTATGACCCTGATATGCCTATGGTTTATGTACCTGGTGGTAGTTTTTCAAATCATGGTAAAATCAGTGCCGAAGCAACCCTCAATATTGATTTTAATGATTTTAGCAATCCTGACAACTATATCTTCGGAAAAATTGCCCGAGAATCTAATTCCAATTTTGGTGAGATAGGATTTTATTTACCAAATGTTGAAACCCCAATAGTTAAGGTCTCAGATATTCCAGCAAATGCTATCGCAAAAGGTAAATTCTTTTGGAATAAACTGGAAGGACATGGAAGGGCTGAAAGAACATCTTCTGGAGCATCAGATCCCATTGAGTTCTACCTTGAGTTTGATAGGCTTACATTAAGCAATGTTCTAAAGATTGGCGATGGTCATATACAAACAGATTTTCATATTAACGAGGATGGATATTTCAATTTTGATACCTCTTCAGATATTCTTGGAAATGCATTTAAGGTAAAAAATGCAGAAACTGATAATTCCTTAGAAATAAATGTTGATGCAGTTTCTGCTGAGGATTTCAGATCACAATGGGCAATTGATTCATCTGGCGAACAGCTTATTGTAGATGATTTGGAACTAAGTGGAAAATTGAATATATTTCAAAATTTTGGAATTGATATATTCCTTGATGGAAAGGATGTTGAATTTTCTGGAACTTGGGATGCAGGTGATGAAGGTGGTTTTGAGATAGATTTCTATCAAGACGAGCCAACAACAATAGACATAGACCTAAGTGAGATTAGCGATAGTTTCGATTTATATGGTTCTGTTACGGTATCAGAACAAATTCATTTTGACATAGGTTGGAAATGGGGAGAAGAAGGACATTTCTATATAAATGATGATACAAATGAAGCAAATATTCTAGCAATTGAGTTTTATGCAGCCTATCAGGATCAATTTGGTATTGATGTAAAAATCACTGATGTAAGTCTGTATTTTCATTTAGACTGGATAAAAGACCCTGATTGGTGGAGGCCATACTGGTGGCTTGAATATTATGTGGGGGGAGATATAGACCATATAGATCTACTTTGGTATGGAACATGGTATTCCATAGTCTAAATATCCCTCAATTAGTTTAAAATAAAAATAAAAAGAGGTGATTTAAAAAATGGAAAAGAATGTATATGTAAGGCTAGTAGTCTTAACCCTATTTACATTCATGATTTTGACATCTGCCTCGCAAGGATTTTTTAGACAGGATATAAAAATCAATAATTCCAATTTTAAAGAATTATCTTTTTTTCCTCTTGGTGATGACCCATTTTTTAAATGGGAGGATGATTTTGATACAACACAATGGATAGATCCTAACCCATCTTTATCTTATAACTATGAACTTACAAACATAGGTGGTGACACTGTAGCATTAATGAAAAATACATATGACTTATGGTCTGATCCTGATTGGACAAGGATGAAACAAATAACTATTTCTAGCACCTCTCCTCTGTCTGACTATGCGGTTCTAATCAATGTTGAATATGACGGTGACATGCAAAATGATTATGATGACCTACGTTTTAAACATGAAGAAAACCCCTCTGTATGGTGTGACTACTGGATAGAATCTTCGAACTCTGATGAGGCACTTATTTGGGTAAAAATCGATTATATTCCTACAGGTGATAGTATTTTATGCTTGTTTTATGGTAACCCTGATGCGTCTGGTATGAGCGATTTCTATGATGTTTTCACTGAATGGGAGGAAAAATGGTCAAATGATGAAAGGGTAAGTGAGCATTATCCTGATGAAGGTGCTTGGGACCCTGATGTTTGCTTTGGAGATGATGAGTTTCTAGTGATTTGGGAAGAAGGACAATATTTAATGCCTCCTTGGACCCTTGGTTACAAACAGGAGATTAGGGCATCGATTTTTAACCCCGATGGAGACCTTCTAGTGGAAGATGAGCGGGTTTATAAACCTAGTACCACCTATTATCGCAATGAGGACCCCTCAGCTGCATATGATGGAGATGGTATGTTCTTTGTTGCTTGGGAGCATTTTGCAAACACTGCAAATCCAAGTATTACGACTATGGATATCTATGGTAGGACAGTTAAGAGAAATGGTGATGGATTGTCTCTTGGAAGTGTAAAGAGTATATGCATAGCAGATAACTGCCAGGCCGATCCGAATGTAGAATTTGATTCTGTAAATGATTATTATCTCATAGTATGGGAAGATGCAAGAAGTAGCACAGATGATTACAATATATATGGTAGGTTATATGACTCTAATGGAAGTCCCGTAGGTAGTGAGGTAACCATTTGTGATGATAGTAATTGTCAGACAGAACCCTGGGCTGCTTTTGACCCTATTAATGAACAGTATCTTATAGTATGGGAAGAGGGATTAACTCCTGAGAATGGTCCTTTTAGGATAATGGGTGGTTTATATGATGCTGAAACCCTAAATGAGCTTTGGTCAGATACAATTGCACAGCCATCTGGCTGGCCTAATTATGATATTGATTATAATTTCCCGTGTGTTGAATTCTGTGAGGAGACAGAGGTTTTCATGGTTACTTGGAATGATTGTGATATTAGTGATAATGACTGGTTGGGCAACGTCCATGGGGTAATTATTGATACTTCTGGAGATACTGTTGTGGATTCATTTACAATTAAAACCGGTAATTTTATTAGAACCGATATTGTGACATATCTTACCACTCACTTCTTTGTGTCTTATGACAACAATGTAAAGATTTGGGGTAAACTAGTTTCTTCTGATGGTATTGTTTTATCAGATGATATTCGTCTTTCAGCAAGTAATTCTGCCGATGCTGATTGGGCAAGTATGGATGTTGGTGCTGGCAAGATATTTGTCGCATGGGAGGACAAAAGGGTAGAATATGTTTTCCCTTGGGATGATAACCCAGATGTATATGAAAATATCTGGACTTTAAACATACCAAGTGGTAGCGATGTATCCTATTCTTTTGGAGTTGAAAAAAATCTTATTCTGAATGCCCAAATAACATCAAAAGAAGTCCCTGAGGATAAGGTAATTGAATGGACAGAGTTTAATGTTTTATACGACACATCCCAAGGAGGGAGTATAACCTTTAACATACTTGATAGCAGTGCTACAAATGTGTTACTATATGATATAAATGATGGCGAGGACATATCTTCAATAGATCCTGAAGAACATCCACAAATACGCCTTCAGGCACAATTTGAGCGTGATAATCCATCCTATACCCCTCTACTAGATTATTGGTCTGTAACCTTTGTTGGTGTTGATGAGAATCCACCAGAAACTACAATAGATAAAATCACTGGTACACTTGGTGAAAACGGGTGGTACACTAGCAATGTTAAGCTGTACCTTGATGCAACTGATGGCCAATATGGAACTGGAGTAAATCATACTTACTATAAGGTTAACAATGGCGACGTTTTGGAATATGATGATAACATAGGGATAAATCTTCCTGCAGGTGATCCTTATGCACTATGTGCAGAGGACAGTGTTTACTATTGGTCAGTTGACAAAGCAGGTAACGAGGAAGATATAAATGGACCTGAGCTCATAAAAATTGACAAGGGACCGCCGCATTGTATAATATTGGATCCTCCAGATCGCGGAAAGGTTCCAATGCAAGGTGGTTTCTGGGTAAAAGCAGAAGCATATGATAATTGTTCTGATATAATGTATGTAAGATTTGATGTAGGACCACCATATGAAAATCCTGCCTTGGTTTATGAAGACAATCCACCTGGTTCTGGAAAATATAACTGGTATTGTGACCGAGCGGCACCAAAACCTGAATGGAGGCATTTAAATGCTGTAGCTGTCGACTATGCAGGTCACGAATATGAATACAACATATACATTCAATTCCCAAGATCACAAGATTCTTTACTACTTAGACTCTTATCAAAATTATCAATAATTAATTTCATTAAATATGATACACCAATTGATGTGGAGAACTTTAGATTTGGAATTTCCGCTAATCAAGAGTTGGAAGTTTTCACAAAAGAAAAAACAGATTCAGCAAGATTCACCGCTACAAGATTAGTGGGAAGGAAAGATGCAGTCATCTGGGATAAGGATTCCTCAGATGGGCTCTCGGCAAGCTTTAATCTACCGACTGGGCTTTATAGATTAACTACTACGACCTATATAGAAAATGAAAAGATTAATACCAATAAAGGAACGGTTTTCTTCTTTGGTTTATGATAACCTTTCTTTTCTCAATTCTTTCATTTAATTTAAAATATGATAATGTTAGTACACAAACCTTTAAATAATATAAATACTGTTAATTATATAGAATACAAAATATGGGGGAATAAGATTACATGAAAATTAAAATTTTGCCTATTTTATTGGTAATAATACTACTTTTTTCAAGTATAAATGGAATTGCAACAAATGCTGATGAAAATAATGATATTAGTATCTCAAAAAAATTTGATACAATACAATTTTCTCAGGCAACAGTTGAATCAAAAGGAGAATATGTATCTATAAGTGTTGATGAGGCAAACACTATTTTAAAGGACCCAGGAAAACCAAAGCTACCTGTATATGTTAAAACATTTGTGTTTCCTCTTGGAACCAAAATAATTGATGTGGAGTGTACGCCTTCTGAGGTAAAGAAAGAGGATGTTTTAAGGAAAATAGAACCTGCACCAAGACCAGTACCGCTTATTTCTTTGAAAAAACAAATTGATGATTATATTGAAAAAACACAAGATAGCAGTGATATTTATTTAAGTTCAGAGCTTTATCCTAACAAATGGTTTGAGTATAACATTGGCTGCGGTCTTGAAAAAGATGAACGTGTTTTGTTTCTAAATGTACGTTGTTACCCAGTACGTTATTTACCTTCTGAAGATACAATTTACTATATTGATAACATTGATGTAAAGATTACATTTGAGGAAGGTAAAAGTCCAATGCCTGCTGAGAAGAAATACGATCTTGTAATTATTACTCCTCGAAGGTTTTTGTTTGTATTAATGCCTTTTGCATCTCATAAGAACAGGATGGGAGTTTCTACAAAGATTAAGACAACTGAATCAATCTACCTACAATACAAGGGAAGGGACAGGCAAGAGGATATAAAACTATTTATAAAAGATGCAATTGAAAATTGGAATATTTCATATGTTTTATTGGCAGGTGGTAGACAGGGTTTGGGAGCAAGATGGTTTGTACCAGCCAGGTATTCAAACACATTTGATAGAAGTTACTGGAATGAAACTTCCTATGTAAGTGACCTTTACTATGCAGATGTTTATCGCTACAATGAAACCTCTCAAGAATACGAATTTGAGGATTGGGATTCAAATGGAAACGGTATATTTGCCGAATGGACTTGGATATGGGACCCAGATCGCTGGTGGTGGTATGATCAAGATAAAAAAGACATATTAGACCTTTACCCAGATGTTTTTGTTGGCCGTCTTGCTTGTACTAATATTCTAGAGTTAAGAACCGTTGTGAAAAAAATTATGAAATATGAGAGATCTGCCTATAATCAATCCTGGTTCAATAGAATGATTGTTGCTGGTGGTGATACCGTTCCCTATGGTGATGGCATTTGGGAAGGGGAATATGAAAATGATTACGCAGCAAGCTTTATGGAGCCACTTGGTTTTGAGGTAGATAGATATAGGGCATCAGATGGGTCATTAACGAACACAAGTTTGATACCAGCATTTAAAGATGGAGGTGGATTTTTCTTCCCAGCCGGCCACGGAAGCCCTATTGTTTGGTCTACACACTGGCCAGAGGCATATGACGGATGGATAGATGCATTGTTGAATCTTGATATGGGAGGACTGAAAAATAGAAATAAACTTCCTATTTGTGTTGTAGGTGGTTGTCACAACAGCCAGTTTGATGTAGCCCCAATAAGGTTTTTTGAAGGACTTCTGAAACTAAGGCTTAAATACTTCAATTGGTCAGATGAGGTGGAATGTTTTGGTAAAATGACATGGCTTAGAAGATGTTGGAGCTGGAATCTTGTTAGACAGAGAACGGGTGGAACCATTGCAACTATAGGTAACACTGGCCTAGGTTGGGGTGTAGGTGGCGAAGGAAGTATTGAAACTGGTGATGGATATATTTCAACTCACTTCTTCAAGGCTTACAGTGAATGTGCAGACCTAGAGGACTGTTCCCTTGGCATGGTTTACGGCAATACAATCAGTGATTTTGTAAAAACTTTCAATCCTAATCGTGACGAAATTGATAGAAAAACAGTTGAAGAATGGGTTTTACTGGGTGATCCAAGTTTGAAGATTGGCGGATACCCTAGTTAAATCTTATTTTTTTTAAAAAATACCAGAATTAACACTGCAATTATTACAAAAATTATTTCAAAACCAGGTGTTTCGCTATTTTTACTATTTTCTCCATTTTGATTATTTGTTCTTTGGGAAATATTAACATAGGTATAACTTTTTGATTGTGCACCATGATTATCTATAATGGTCAATTTTACTGTATAATTTCCCTCAAGACTGTACATATGCGTAGGAAATATATCCTCACCAGTTGATCCGTCTCCAAAATCCCAATTATAGGAAATTGTATCTCCCGAGTCTGGGTCATAACTTGCGGATCCATCAAAGATTATACTTCTATTAACATATCCAGTATATGGTCCGCCAGCATCAGCTACTGGTGCCTGATTTTCTGGTTCATCTGACACAATTGTAAGTGTTGTTGATACTTCTGATGACCATTCACCGGTGTTATCCTTAACCTTCAGATATATTGTATATTTACCTACTGGTAAATCATTTTTTATAAATGTTTTATTTATTGAATAAACTCCTTCTGGATCTGACCACCATAGATATTCTGATATTGTACCATCAGGATCAGATCCATGGGCTTCGAACTTTATATTAACTCCATAATCTGATTCCGGGATAGTAGGTTGTAAAATGTATGCATTAGGCTTTTGATTAACAAATATTATTGTTACCTGAGAAATATCAGTATCAATTGCTCCATTGTTATCTTTTACTTGTAGCTTTATAGAGTATGTTCCAGCTGATGAATAACTATATTTTGTTTTTGATTTTGTTAACCAACCTGTATCATAGGATCCATCATTTGTCCAATCCCATCTATAACCTACAATCGAACCATCTGGATCAGAACTTCCGGAACCATCGAATTCAATTTCGATGTTAGTCTGTCCGGTATAAGGTCCATTTGCTACAGCATTTGGTATCTCGTTTCCACCAGCAAAATAACCTAACGGATAATTATCCTGATTACTTCCCCCGGGGATGATATAAGAAGTATCACCGATATCATCATTGTTTTCATCAACTCCGTTGTAATCATCCCAATAATTACCTTGCATATTGTAATCCCAATTGTTAGTTCCATAATCTTTTGCGTTACTATCCATATTATCTGAAAAATCATTTAGATAGATTGTATTCCCTGTAGATTGTGAATTAAGAAAAATTCCATTGGCATTATTATTTTTTATATCATTATCTTTAATGGTATTATAATCTGAATTAGATAAATATACTCCAACATTATTGTTTTCAATAACGTTATCAAGTATATCATTACTATTTGAACTTTTTAGATAAATTCCGTGTCCTCCATTTTTAATATAATTATTTGATATTTCGCAACCTGATGCAATATCTAAAAAAATACAATAATGACTGCCCATAGTGTTTAGAATTTTAAATCCAGAAATAACTACAGTATTTGATGTTACTTTTATTGTATGATCACTAGATCCACTTAAAGTTGTAATACTGCTTCCCTCTCCTATTATGGTAATGGATTTATTAATAATAATTGTCTCTGAATAGATTCCACTATGTACATAGATGAAGTCACTTTCATTTGCATTATTAATTGCTGATTGAATGCTCGAATAAGTTTGTCCACTACCAACATGAAGGGTATCCGCTTTTATAGTTTCTATAGGATATAAAACAAAAAAGATATTTAGTAATATAAAAAATATAAAAATGGTCGAGTAAAATCTTTTCATTCTTTTTAAAAAATTCAAAAAACCAAAAAGCTTTTTTAATTTTTTGAATCCGAGTCCCGAGCTCGACAGGCTCGGATGATAGACCACTACACTACCAGGGCAATTTATAAAATATAGTAAAAAGGGTAAATAGAATCCATTTTTTAATTTTTTCCTAGGTTTTCTCATATTAGTTAACAAATGTCTACCTTATTTCATCAAAGAATTCATATTCATCTATTTCTTCTTGATAATCTTCAAACTCTTCTAGAACTTCATTATAGCCAAACATGGCTCCATTAAATAACATCATCAGATCTGTCACATTCATCAAATAAGTTACATTATTTGTTTCTGGATTAAATGTTAAATTCTCAGTCAAATACATCAGATATTTTGTGGCATCATATCTAAGCATAGTTAATCTTGAAAGATCTAGCAGGTTAAGATACTTTGTATAGGATATGAAAGCCTTTGTTTCATTGAAATAATCTTTTGATTCTAGAAAGTTATAGAAAGAATTAATATAATTTGGAAGGGCATTTGTACAGTTATCTATTGCTCTAATCTTATACAAATCCATAAAATCAAAATGATAATTCCCAAATGCTCTATCCTCTCTTGCTTGGTCAAGGACACCAGATGATTTAAGAAAATGACTTGTAAAGTTTTCATTTTGCCCCTTTAGAGTTATAAGCTCTTCTTTATGCTCTGCAGTTAATGTTTCAATTTTTGAACGATTTATAATATCTCCAATAAAGTAGGTTATGATTATTACACCTATCATAATCGACAGCAGCATCACAAACATATTTCGGGTAAATTCTTTTTCCATTTTCTAAATCCCTCCTTCTTATTATATATTATTTTAAATCTAATATGTAAGTCCAATTTTATGTTCATCAAAGAAAAACATTGGACATACAGCAGGGTCAGGATTTGTAGTACTAATCCATTCAGCCCTAGCAAAGTTAGAAAACGGAGCAGCAAGCTGACCCGCTATAGCAAAAGCTACATTTTCTCTTATGGGTCTACTTAATGAATAATTAATGTAACTTTCACCATTTTTTTCTATTCTTAGCCTATACCAGCTGTTTCCTAGATATCCTCCTTTAAAATCAGATGCTAACCGATTCCAACCATTTGTTGGATTCCAATAAAATAATTCTAAAGTCCAATTCATTGGTTTTCCACTTTTATTGATATAATCAAATCTTATTTTTGCTATATCCTGATCATACTCATTTTTTAAATTTAAATAGAGCTCATAATCCTCACTTGTATCTCCACATGCAAACCATATTTCCCACCAAATCATGTCTGCTTCAAGTGATGAAAGATTGTAATCCCAATATTGTGCACCATCAGAGTGTCTTAGCTGTATCTTAAAGGATTGGGATGTTGAATAATGATATACTGGGGCAACTTCAAAACGACTTCCCCAAGTTTCGTTATTAATAGTTACAAACCATTCACGACTCAGATAAAGCTGACTTGCTTGTTCAAACGGGAGATCATCAGAAAAATCTTCGATTACATATGGTGGGTTATCAAAGGAATAGACAATAGCAATTGTTGGATCATCATCATCGGTTTCTCCATCCCCATCCAAATCGATTTCATCATCGATGTAAATATCATCTGTTAATTCTGTTGCATCATTTATTCCGTCCTCATCACTATCCCAAAAAACTGTTCCTTGATTTGATATAACATTTCCGTTCGGAAGGCTCTCATTTACGGTTACTTTAAATTCTAAAACACGACTTGTTTCTGATGGGATAACCCCATTCCATATTATTTTATTTTCTCCAGAATCATAACTAATAGTTCCATATTCAGAATAAGCTGAACCTGAAATATAAGTAGTATTTTCAGGTATATAATCCTCAAACTCATTTCCAGGATTGTTGCTTTGATCTGCAGTCCCAGTATTACTGATTGTTATTCTATATCTTAATGTATCATTGCATTCTACTTCCCCTCCATTTATATCAATAAAAGATTTTCTTGCAATAATATTTGTTTGTGCATATCCTGTAAAACGTAGATTATCAATAAAAGCAGCGCTATCAAACAGGCTGTCTCCATTATCTTCAATATGTATAGTTACACTGATTTGTTCACCCGGGGAAACAGGATGCATTGCTCCACCGATTGGAATTATATCTGATGCACCAGCATCTGCACCTGGTGTTCTGGGTGTTGTATCTACTAAATCTACATCAAGTGGATTACCACTTTGTGCAAATATATCAAAACCTGTTCCTGGAATATCATTAGAATCCAATACAAAATATCCACTATTAACATCAATAATATATTGTGATGTCCCTTTTGATGGAGAATTAACTGAAATTGTTAATCTATCATTATATTTTGTACCAACATATTCAGGATATTCTGCACTAAAAAATTGTACATCATAATATAAATAATGCATATATAAGGGCACCTGTAGAGTCATAGTTAATTGGGAATAATCCCTTGGAAATCCATATTTATTTTTAAACCATGTTCCTCTTTCATCACCCGGATTTTCTTCATTTGTTGTAATAGGATCATATCCTGCTATTCCTGTACTAAACAGTGCAAAGGTTAATCCATCCGTAGGTTCCATAGCTCCAAGTGATGATAGAACAATAGCTTGTCTATGGCCAGACTCATCAGAATCTTCATAAGAAGAATCTACTAAAGTAGACTGGTTTTTTAGAATTGCAAACGCAAGATCTTGACCATTATACGAACCTGCACTAACAGGCTTTAATGAAATTATATTAAATGCAAAAGAAAACATAATTAAAATATTTAATATAAATGTTAAATACTTATATTGTATTTTATTCAATTAATCACCTCCTGGATAATTAACAATAGATAATATGTTTGAATATACAGAGGTCCCATCTTGAACGCCGTCGTTAGGGGTAACTATGCATTGCCACTTATCACCAATCCTTGTATCCTTTGAAACAATTACTCGTCTATCATAGAATCCATCTTTTGTGGATAGATAGTTTTGAAAATTCTGTTCCTGTGAAAGAGCTCGACTATAAATTTCAAACTCATCTATATAACCACAATAAAAAGGACTACTTGCTGATCCATGACCTAATTCTAGTAAACCAACACCAGTACCCATTGCAAAGTTTCTATAACCAGCCTCTATAGAAATCTCTCCGTTACAATAAATATAAATTTTTTGTTCATCTGCTTTCCAAACTGCAGCAATGTGATACCATATATAGCTTGATAAATTTTCAGTTCTTACAGCATCTTTGGTTCCATCATATACAATTCCAAAATGGACTTGGGTATCTTTTATAAATAATTCAATAAAATTTTGGTTATCCTCAGCTGCCATTAATATAATAGAATTTTCAGATTCAATATCACCACACTTCAACCATATAGAAATAGTAAAATCATTATTAGGTATATCATAAAAAATAGACGGTAAGCTCATAGTTAAATACTCACTTGAACCTTGAAAATAAGATGCCCCACCTATCACTCCATCTGGTACCCATATTGCACCAGCTAATGTTGCATCTAATATATTACCTGTATAATCTTTACATGTATAATTATTTTCAGTATTAAAAGGCATGATGAGCTCGGCTAGTGGATTTCCATTAAGTTTCCAATTATAGATATATGAGGTTGCATTAATATCTGGAATAATAGGATAGCTATAGCATATAAGATCCTCATCAGGGGAATTGGTTTTGAGACTAGAAATCAACACTGGTGTATCTGAAACATATTCCAAACTACCACTTAGAATACCTCTAAAAACTTCTTGTTCCCCACCTTCTTTATTATATATATAGATTGATACTTCAACCTTGTCGGTTTTTAAAATTAAAGGTGGATAGCCAATGTCTTCAAGTGGATATATACATTCACCAATTGTCCACTCTGGATTCAAATTCCTATGTTCTTTTGTACCAATTAATGTCCCATATTTATTAAATATTGCTACCTTATAGTCTGAAACACTTTCTCCACCAACATGTTCAACAACTGCTATTCCACTTTCATTTACATAACCTTCCAACTCAACATTTATATCCATAGGTTCTAAATCTGGAAATAAATACACTCTAATAACTGCAAAAACAAGAACAGCAATTACAATAAGAAGTAAACCTCCAACTACTTCAGATGATGCATAATTTCCCTGAAACGAATTGTTTCTTTTCATCAATTCCAATCCACGGATAAACCTTTTAGATTGCTAGTATTTGAACCTTTTGTGGCATTATTACAAATTGACATATTTTTTTCTAGAAGAACAATTTGAATATAAAAAATGATATTAAAACTAGTAAGAATCCAAATCTTACACCCGATGATAGTTTTCCGTCCATCATAAACCCACCAAGCAAACCTCCACCTATGCTTTGAACAATTATAAATGCAAAAAATGAATTTTTAAGAGCAAACTTATCAATATGTGCAATCTGAAGGTTAGCCTGTTGAGCTACTCCTCCCTGAGGCATTTTGCTTTCTAAATCTAAAAAGGCTGCAATAATAGTTGTATTAATAATTAAAATCACAGCTAAAAAAACAAAGAAACTAATGAAAATTACGATACTATACAATGACATCTCTGATTTTCTTTGTTGTTCTACTAGTTTTGTTTGATCGATTTCTCTTGCAGCAGCATCAAATACTGCTGAAGTATTACCGCCGATTTCTAGTGCTTTATTTATAGTTACAACGATTCTTTCTACAGAGTGTGTTTTAATCCTTTTTGCAAAATTTGTTAATGCTTCACTAACAGAAATACCCCATGATAACTGTGCAGCCATTTTTTTGAGCTCTGGAGTTAGTTTACCATGGTCTCCATCGGCTGCAGATTTTATTGCATCAAAAACAGTCATTCCAGATGATGTAGAACTACTGATTTCCCTTAAGAAATCTGGCAGATGATTTTCTATTTCTCTCTTTTTTTTTGTCTTTAGATGGTTATAAAATCCAATTGGGCCAATGGAACTTAATAATCCTATAACAAGAAAATCAACACCAGTAAGAATTCCATCATTTGATAAAATAACCCCAAACAAACCTAAAAATCCTATTAGAAATAATATTATTGAAACTACCGTAGAAATAGATAATAATATCAATATATTTTTATCTTTACCATATATGCGGTTTGCATTATATTTTTTTATTTTAATTGGAAATTTCAAACCTGTTCTCCCATCCCAGAACTCATCATCATATAAAATCCAAAATAAGACAAAGGTAGAATCATAAACGCTATAAGATAAAGAAAAATATAATCTACTCCTCCACTTGTTAGACCCATTATGGATATAATTATTACAAGAAAAAGTGGAAAAGCAATAACAGTTACAACAAATGATTCGGCCATAATTGCTAGTGCATCAAGATTTTTTTTCCTATCAACAAGATCCCTTGCCATATATCTTTCTACACATCGCTCGAAGTATTGTGATAGTTCACTCCCAGACTGTATTGTTGCCAAAATTCCCTGTATAAATTCTTTGAATTTGTCAGAAGGAGATATGGTAATTGCATTTCTTAAAGCAGTAATTGTATCTATACCCATCAAATTTATCTCGGTTGTAATCTTTTGAGCTTCTTTCTGAATCTCACCATATAATTTCACATTTGAAAGGGCTTCAAATATTTCTGCTGGTGAAATACCTGCAACCGACATGGTGTTTATGAAATTAGCTGCATATGGCAGATTTCTATCAATTTTTTTTCCTCTTGCTTTTGCTTTTGAGCCAGGTAAGCTTATGTAATAAAGGCTTGTACCAACTGTTACAAGTGAGGAGGCAATTAAAATAAGTAAAGATGTGATTTGATGTGGTACAATTAGATATAACATTGATGTAGAAATAAATGAGGTAATAAAACCAAGTATAATGTTCATCAAAACCATAGAGTAATATTCCTGATAAACCATTGCAATGTCTGCTTTTTCAAGCATATTGTTTTTACTCGTTTCACTTATGTCAAATCTTTCAAAGGTTTTTGCAAATAACCGTCTACAAAACCTCGTGTATTTTGTAGACTTCATTTATTTAGTTCCTCCTTAGCTCTCTTTAACAGTTTTTGAGGATATTTTGTATATTCCGAGACTATTCTCCCCACCTCTCGGTAGTCTCTAACATCTTTTTTGAACATCCAATTAAGTATCAAAATTCTATTCTGGATTTCTTTCTGTAATTGTTCTTCTGTCCAATCATTTTGAAGTCTAATATTATTCAATATTTTACTTGCACCACAATTTTCAAATCTGTCATTAGTTTTTGAAACCCATTTATATGGTTCCATAAAAATAAGCTGATTTGTGTCAGGATCAAGTTTTACAATTTCAGTAACACTAGTCATTCTTCTAACTGTTTTTCCAGAAATATCAATTGCATTTTGGAATGCTATAATATCAAGTGATGTAAGAAGTGCGCGCGGTAATGATATTGGAGGATTTTCAAGTCTTTGTATAAGAGTATGTATATCGCTTGCATGAACTGTTGCATATGACGTATGACCAGTTGCCATTGCTTGAAATAAACTATAAGCTTCTTTTCCTCTTACTTCTCCTACGATTATTACCTTTGGCCTCTGACGAAGAGCAGCTCGGATTAAATCAAACATGTCGATATCTTTACCTGTTTTTTCATCAGATGCAGAAAATCCTTGTCTAGTTGTTCCTGCTATCCAGTTACTATGCGGTAGACTTACCTCTCTAGTATCTTCAATTGAAACGATTTTATGTGAACTTGGTATGAAAAGTGATAAAGCATTAAGTGCAGTGGTCTTTCCGCTTGCTGTACCACCGCAAAAAAGAATTGATGCTCCATTTTCAATTGCAAACCAGAAATAGGCAACCATATCTAGAGACATTGATTTAAAATCAATCAAATCAACTGGTGTTAATGGATTTTCTTTAAATTTACGTATAGTAAATGTAGAAGGTTTAGTGACAGTTTTTGCAAGGGTTGTTTGAAGTCTAGAACCATCTGGTAGTTTACCATCTACAATTGGTGAATAAATTGAAATTTGTTTTCCACATATTTGTGCAAGTCTTATTACAAATGAATCAAGTTCAAATTCGTCATAAAATTTTACATTGGTTGTAATTTCATCATACTTTTTATGATATATAAAAACAGGAACATGATACCCATCACAAGAGATATCTTCAATCCCTTCATCCTCCATTATGATGTCAATTTTTCCATAACCTAAGAAATCTTTAAAAATATGGTAGAATATTTTTCTCTTTGATTTTTCTTCTAATTCAGCAATTTGTTCTTTAGTGAGTTTAGGTTCATCATCTTTGTTCTTTTTTGAAAATAGGTTTTTCAGTGAATTTTTCTTTGTATTTCCATATTCTATCAAGGATATTGTAGTTCTATCTTTTTCTTTGTTTATTTCTTCTTTATTTAGTTCAGGTAGCTTTTCTTTATCTTTTTCTGGTTCTATTTTTTTCCCAAGTTTTTTTTCTACCAGTTTTTTATTTAGTTTTATTTGCCTTTGTTTTTTCTTCTCAATTTGCTTTTGCTTTAATTTTCTATCTTTTTCTCTCTTTTTTTCGAGTTTCTTTGCTTCTTTTCTTCTAAGTTTATCTTCTTTAGTTTTCTTTTTAACTTCTAGTTGGGCGAGTTTTTCTTCCTTTGTCTTTTTTGAAAATAGTTTTTTCAGTGGCTTTTTCTTTGCATTTCCCTTCTGCTTTATCAATGTTATTTTTTCATCTGTATCTTTATTTTTCTTTATAGAAAACAGACTTTTCAATGATTTTTTCTCTTTGTTTTTATCGATTTTTGATTTTTCTAAAATTTTATCTTTTTCTTCTTTCTTCTTTTTTCTTCCAATAAATTTAATATCATTATCAATGATTATTTGGTCCAAAGTTTCCTCAAGAAAACTCTCTTTATCTTTTTTGTTCATATCAGAAATATTAACATCAGCAAGCATCTTAAATAAACGTGACAACTCCTCTTTTATTTCAATCTCTTCTTCATTTAATATAGGTTCCAATACTTGGTATAAATATTCATTACTATTATGATCAAAAACAATTCTTCTGACACCCATACCATGCCAGCCAAAACCAGTTTTTTCTTCAATGACCTCTTTTTCCTTGTCATCTTCAGGCTGCAAATCTTCATAAATCTTTTTTTCTTCATTGATTGTTTCAATTTTTTGTTTTACTTTTTCCAGTAGCCCAATAGATTTCATTACCTTTTCAATTTCTTTTTTCGCTTCTTTTGTTGCTTGATTTTGAACCGTTACTTTCTTTTGCTGTGCCTTTTCAAGTAATCCCATAAAATATCACTTATTTTTATATTTTAATATTACCTTTTCATAAAGTGTAAAATCTTCAGATTTGGCAAACTCATCAATAACCTCATCAGGTAGTTTTTCAAGTAAGCTATCAATAATAGGTATTAATTTTTCAACATCCTCATCCCAGCCCATCGGTTGTTCTTCTGATTCTTTTTTCTCTTTTTCAGAGGTATCTTTTTGAATTTGATCTGGTTCTTCTTCCTTCTTTTTAAATAAATGAATTTTTTCCTTTTGTTCTTCTTGTTCATTTGTTTCAATCGGTTTTTCCATTTCTTTTTCTGCTTCTATATTTTCCCTCTGTTTTTGTTCTTCCATTTTCTGTAGTTCATGTTGTCTTTCTATTTCTTTTTGTGCTTCTATTTTTTCTTTTTGTTTTTGTTCTTCCATTTTCTGTAGTTCATGTTGTCTTTCTATTTCTTTTTGTGCTTCTATTTTTTCTCTTTGTTTTTGTTCTTCCAGTTTTTTATTAAATTCTATTTGTCTAAGTTTTTGCTGCTCCATTTCCTGCATTTTTCGTTGTCTATCCATTTCTTTTTGTGACTCTAGCTGTTCTCTTTGTTTTTGTTCTTCCAGTTTTTTATTTAGTTCTATTTGCCTTTGCCTTTCCTCTTCAATATTTTTTTGCTCAAGTTGTCTTTCTTGCTCCATCTTTTTTTTGGCATTCTTTGCTTCTTTTTCTCTAAGTTTATCTTCTTTCATTTTCTTTTTTAATTCAAGTTTTAAGAGTTTTTCTTGTTTTCTTTTTTCTTTTTCCATTTTCTTTTGCTCAATTCGCTTTTCTTTTTCTCTCTTTTTTTCAAGCTCCTTTGCTTCTTTTTCTCTTAGTTCATCCTCCTTTTTTTTATTTTGAATTTCTATCAGCTCAAGTTTATCTTGTTCTTTTTTTTCTTTTTCTCTCTTCTTTAATTCAAGTTCTTTTTCCTTTTCTCTTTGTTCTATCATTTCTAGCTCTCTTCTTTTAGCATCGATTTCTTGTTTTGTTCTTTCCAATTCATCTTTTGTCGAATTATAATTATTATTAGAAGAATTTTCAATATTATTATTTTTATTATTTCTATTTCTATCTTTTATTTTAATAAAATCCCAAAATAATTTCTGTGAACCTTTATCTTTATCGATTTTTTTGATACCTTCAAAATCATTATCATTTACTTTTTTTATCTCTAAAGAATCATTAGGTGGGAATTGAATTTCAGAAAATTCATCAAATTTATTCAACTCCCTTATATCTGTCTTTGTTGATATTTCTAAGTTAAAATTTGATATCTCTTGTTTTCTACCAATAGGTTTTCTAATCTCAACTTGTTCTGAGAATGTAGGTTCAATTTTTGATTTAATATAAAGTTTTGGATCTCTTTTATTAATTTCCGATTCATTTTTTGTAATTAATTCATCAACTTTTTCTATGGTATCAATATGTAAATTAACAAGGTTTTCGTTTTGATCTTTCGGTTTTTTCTTTTGAAATGAAAAATTTTTTTTAGATAAAAATCGATCATTGTCTCCTACTTTTTTTATTTTTATATTATCGAAAATCCCCATTCCAGTTAATAAAAAAATATCTAGCTCTATACATTTTATTTTATTTTCCATAATCAAATTTTGTTTATGCATACAAACCAAATCTCCTGCGATTTAGCAGATGCACTACAATAACTACTCTTGCGGCATCCCATCTATATTTAGTATACGTAAGTAAATAATAATTTAATAAATGTTTCTGTTGATGTTAAGAATTGATATTTTTACAAATTGCACATTATTGTATTTTGTAAATTTTTCAGGCAAGACTTATATATATTGATTGTCACAT